>TARA_R110002072_G_scaffold24395_2_pt1 | contig 59945 bp, 55 predicted proteins | sample TARA_R110002072 | Tara Oceans TARA_R110002072 (sample SAMEA4397118) | marine metagenome | biome: Polar Biome; feature: [SRF] surface water layer (ENVO:00010504); material: water (ENVO:00002006), including particulate matter (ENVO:01000060) such as... | depth 5 m | reverse complement strand
ACCTAAACTATACTCAAAAGGTGTTTTCAAAATCGAACTCAGGTTTTTAGCCAAACATCATCGATATCTAGTTAACAAAAAATGTATGTTCTTACAGCAAACTGAGGTTTCTACCTTTTTTAATTTCTTCTTCTTTATTCTTTGGATCCATTCGAGTATCCCAAATTGTTAAAATTAAAATAGATGTGGAGTCAATTTCCCGGTAGAATATTTGGTAGTCTTTGACAAGTTTAGAACGTACTTCTTCAACATCAGTCTTTTGTCCAATATTAGGATATTGTTTGATTAAGTCAGTTGCACTTTTAAAGAGATAAAATAGCTTTCTGCTATAAATATTCGTCCCATTCCTTTTGTTCCAATATTCAAAAATCTTAAGCCGGTCAGAATGGGCTTTATTTGGCCATATTATTTTTTTAGCCATTTTTTGGCTTGTCTATCAGATTCTTCTTCAGAAAGAAACTCTCCATTTTTAAAATCACTTTCTCCTTCTTCTATGGCAATTTTTTGATCGGAGGAAAGTTTCAGAGTGATTTTAGAATCAGAATCGATATCAAGAATATTTAGAAAATCTTTAAGAACGTCTTGGTTATCGATCTCTTGGATTCTTTTGATTAGCTTATCTTTTAACTGAACTTGAGTCATGATTCTGAGTCTTATTTCAAGTTTACGATTTCTTTTTGAAGGTTATATCCGGCATACACAAGCAACGCTTCATGCTTGTCTTTATCATTAATCTAATTTAGTAATTATACATCAAAAACCTAAAGTTGGCAAAAGTAACAAAGAAAATGGTAATAAAAGAATACGCTTCATTTCAAATAGAGTTAGTTAATTGAAAGGCTAAAATAGGGTAGGAGAGTGAGATTCTTCGTAAAAGTTTATTTTAAAGTGGAAATGCGGTCCAAGGCGGAGCGTAACGAACGAGGTTTGAATGCCTTCGTCATCCCTGTTGACGCCAGATAATTCGTTAACGATTTTAATGAAATTTTTATCCACTCGACCTTAGAATGGTGAGCAGGAAAATGAATACAAAGATTCAACGAGCCCGAAGGGCGAATAAATTCGTTCAGGATAGCTTTAGTAAAATTCTTGAATAGACCATAGACCTTCGGATTTATTCAGTAGAATCTTTGATGAATCCGCGAAGCATTCGCAGTCGGGACCTTTTACCCGTAGGGATCCCTTCGGGAGGTTCTTCTTTTGTCGGTACAAAAGAACAGGAAAGGGGGCTAACATTGATTGAAGTAAAATTTCCTACCGCAATGAAAGTATATTGCTCACATGTTGAATTCTATACCAAATCAGTAACCTTAAGAAGATATTTCCAATATTCATTGTACCAGCCATTATATAAGATCCCGATCCGCCAGCTGGCGGACGGGATGACCCTATTTGATTTATTGAGAAGACTGTCGACGAATTACCAGAAATCCACAAGGATGACAAGATATTTTAAGCTAAATTAATCTAATCTTGAAGAGATTCTAAGTACTCCACAAACCTTCTGGGTAGCTCAAAAGGTCTAGCTTCAGGAATGGGAGGATTGGTTGGTTGAGGATCTAATGTTGGTTTTTCTGGTCTGAGTTTGGGTGTCCACACAAAACCTGCTAAACGACGACTTGCTAATTCGGTGTATTCGGGAAGAAAAAGCCCCTGATTCTTTCCCATTTTGGCTTCAACCATATCTCCATTTTCAAATATAAGAACCGTTTTTGGAGACGTGCTTTCAAAAGCTCCATCGGGTTTTCCTGCGTCATTAGTAATATGATAGAGTACTTCGCTGTTTGGATAGATAGTTATTTTAGAAATATCACCATTTTTAAAATCCGCAATAAGTGTATCGCCTTTAATCTGGTTCAGCCTTCCGGAAACCGTATCTTCTTGAACGGCAAACGGCTGTGGATACGAAGTTAGGTTTTGAACTTCACTGCTATCAAGCTGAACAAATATAAAAAATCCCGTTAATTGAATATTTTTATTCCAGGCTTTTGGGGTTCCTCTTAATCTGAAAAGCTCTGTATCTGAGTTATATAGCAAAGTATCTGAAAGGGAAGAGAACTTTTCTGTCCAAACATTTACGTCAGTGTAAGCATCTATTATTGTAGTAGAATCTCGTTTTGTGAGCTTAATCTCTTTAGCAAAGATGTGGGTTGTGTCAGATTTTAATGAATCTTCCTCAGTTTGTCGTAGATAACCATTACCTCGAAGATATCGTCTGCCTGTAGAATCAGCTTCAAGATAATCTCCTGTAAGAAGTGCATTATTTGTGCTGTCTATAACCAGAAGATTATCAAACAACCGAAGGAATCTTGATTTTCTGTTTATGAATAAACTATCACCTTCTACGTATTGAGCGGAATCAACCAATTGGACATTTCCCCGAAATTCAGCACTATCCTGATTTTGAAAATATATTCCCGACCGTGCTTTAAGAATACCATCTTCATTATCTTCTAATCTAATTTCATCAAGAAAACGACCTACTTTAGTTACAAAATTATAGTCCACTTTATTTCCGAATAGAAGTGTGCTGTCTTGTTTGATAATCACTCTTCCGCGAAGTTGGCTAAAATCCAAAACATTGAAGTAGGTTAAAGAATCGGTCCAGATTATTTCAGTTGGTGTGTCTATTTGGATATTACCAAATGCACGAAATTCATCTCTATCCAGAAATTGCCAGGCGCTGTCACAAACAATAGTAAAACCACCTGTTTTTAATCTTGCCTCGTAAAATTTCCGAATGGGTTCTCCATCAATTGTAATGCTTTTAAGTGTCTTTACACTTTCAATTTCTACCGTTGTTTGTGCAAGGGCGGAGGAAGAAGCAATAAAATACATTGCTATACATAAAAGCAGATATATAAATTTATGATTCAATTGAACTGAGTTTTGCCTGTTACTTCGGTCAAGGTATAATTAGTGAGATCAGTATTCCCGTCGAAACCGGTTGCAGCTATACTATCTGTTTCAGTGATAATGAGAACTTTTCCGGGTGTATTAACTTTATCTGATTCTCTCAACCATTTCAGATAGTCAGAATAAAGAACTCGTCCGTTTTTTGATCTAACCACTACACCTTCAAAAAGCTCAAATCGTGCTTCTTTAGGAAGATATACAGCACTATCAGCATATACTTCAGTATCTAACGTGTCGTTTTTAAAAATAGATATTTCCACAGGTCCACTAAGATAGGTGGATTTATTTCTGTCTTTAGTGATGGTAAGTGCTCGGCTACTTTTTAGATTTAATTTTAAAATACCATCCTCAATAATATCCATACTTACACCTTTAGTTGCAGAACTTGTTATTAAGGAATCACCAAGTGCTTCTTTAATTCGCTCATTATCATATTCAGATAATTCTGAACACTGAGCAAGTAGAAAAACAAGTAGAATGCAAAAAATTAACTTAGGTAGTTCCAAAATATCTGTCTCCTGCATCGCCCAAGCCGGGTACAATGTAGGCCTGTTCGTTTAGCTTTTCATCAATTGAGGCAGTAATAATTGGCACGTCAGGATGGTCTTTCTGTAGTCTTTCTATTCCCTCAGGAGCTGCAATGAGAGCAACAAAGCGAATATTTTTAGCACCTGATTCTTTCAGGAATTTAATAGCATGACTACCGCTACCACCAGTTGCGAGCATTGGATCAACCACTAATGTAAAAGCATTTTCAATTCCATTAGGGAGATTATGATAGTAATTTACCGGTTCATGTGTTTCTTCATCTCTATATACACCAATGTGGCCAACTTTTGCTTCCGGAATGAAATTAACGATACCATCAACCAGACTGAGCCCTGCCCTAAGAATAGGTATCACAATTACATCACAAGAAGGAGTGAAGCCACTTGTTTTTTGAATCGGAGTTTCTATCTCAAACTCAGTCAATGGCAATTCACTCAGTGCATGATAGGCTAATATATTTCCGATATTAGCCATTGCTCTTCTAAAAGCTGCGGTATTGGTGGTCTTTTCGCGTAATGCAGTTAAATAAATATCAATTACGGGATGATCGACTTCAAATACATTGCTCATAGAAATTACTCCGATTTATAATCTTTCATTTTTTCAAAGTATTTCTTACTTGCAATAGCTACTGTTCCTGAAAGCGCAAACAATGCTATAATATTTGGGAAAGTCATTAAACCGAGCGCAATATCACCAATTGCCCAAACGGTGGCAAGCGGGAATATGGCACCCAAAAAGTGCATACCAAGATATACCACTTTATAATATATTATGGATTTATCGCCTGCTAAATACTGGATGGAGCGGTCTCCGTAATAACTCCAACTGATAGCCGTGGAAACACCAAATAGGAGTACACTTAAGGTGACAATATGTTTACCCCAAGGAATTAGAGGAGCCAGTCCTCTTTCGAAAGCAAGGGAGGTTAAGGGGGCTCCGTTTTCAATAACACTGGTGTAAACGTCAGCTATCACGTTTCCTTCATTATCTGTAAAGGTGCCGGTTTCAATATTCAAGACTCCGGAAAATCGTTCATTCTGAGCTTCATCAACAAAGAAAAGACCGGTTTCAAAATCATTCCGCAGTACGGTTCCGTTTACAGGTTCACCATCCTCAATAATGAGCCTATTCGATTCATCCACTATTTCCACTGAGTTATTACTGTTTTGCGGTTCATAGACCATATCGTGCCGTTCATCCCAAACCCCTGTGGATACAATCACAAGTCCGGTCATGGTAACAACCACAATAGTGTCAATAAAAGGTTCGAGCAGTGCCACTACACCCTCGCGCACGGGTTCTTCTGTTTTAGCTGCGCCATGAGCAATAGGTGCTGAACCCTGTCCGGCTTCGTTTGAAAACAAGCCTCGTTTAATACCCCAAACCAGAGTGGTTAAAAATAATCCGGAACCTACACCAAATAGTCCGGCTTCGGGAGTGAATGCAGAAGAAAAGATGGTACCAAAGGCAGGAATAATTGAACCCGCATTCAGGGTAAGAATAATTAAAGCTCCCAGTACATAGATGATTGCCATAATCGGCATCAATCGTGCAGTAACCTGTCCAATTCGTTTAATACCGCCAACAATAACCACTCCAACAAAAGCAGCGGTCACAATTCCGGTGATCCAGCTGGGGATTTGAAAGGTACTGTACATGGTATCGGCAATGGTGTTTGCTTGCACGGCATTACCTGTCAAGAAAGAAGTGATAACAGCCATAAAAGCAAAGAAAATAGCCAGCCATTTCCAATTTGCCCCGAGACCTCTTTCGATGTAATACATAGGCCCGCCAGATACAGAGCCATCGTCATTTTTTATTCTGTATTGAACAGCCAAGGTGCATTCGGTGTATTTAATGGCCATTCCGAAGAAAGCCGTAATCCACATCCAAAAAAGAGTACCGGGGCCGCCATAGTGAATAGCAATGGCTACTCCGGCAATATTCCCGATTCCAACGGTGGCAGATAATGCGGTAGTCAATGCCTGAAAGTGATTCACGTCCCCGGTATCATCGGGATTATCATAAACACCCATTACTGATTTTACACCATGTGAAAATCTTCTAAGCTGAACAAATCCGAGTCTAAGGGTGATAAAAATTCCAAAGCCCAGTAGCACCACAATCATGATAGGGAACTGTTGCGGGGTTGACCAAACCAGATTGTTCAACCAGTTGACGACACTTTCAAATAATTCCATGGAATCTATTAATTAATTTTGAATTAGTAGCTTTTTTTGACCCATGAAAGTAAAAAACATTTCGGAATATTAAAGGATAATATTTGGTTATTTAAAAGCAATTAGATAATGCACCTGAAATTTATACAGAATGTTTAAATTGGGAATGTGAACGATTTCTCAGAAGCTTTGTTTTCATAATAGTATTTTGAAACAGTTATCATAACTTTATTAAAGAATTTATTAATTATGACTAAAGCAGACATGGTAGATATTATCTCATCCTCAGTTGGGCTCACAAAAGTAGAAACAGAAGCTGTGGTAAATGGATTTATGGAAACAGTAATTGATGCCATGAAAAGAGGCGAGCATATAGAATTACGTGGCTTTGGGAGCTTTAAAGTAGTTAAAAGGGCACAGAGAGTAGCTAGAAATCCAAAAACCAACGAAGAAGTAATTGTGCCGGAACAATACGTTCCTATGCTTAAAATGTCGAAAGATTTTAAAGAAGTAGTGAATGAAAGTGTAATGGAAGAAAAATGATTTAGAAATACTTTGAAAAGTTCTTATTTTTAGAATTAATCAACTCATAGAAATAACAATCAGAAATTTTTTGGTGAACATTTATGCCAAGCGGTAAAAAAAGAAAGCGTTCAAAAATTGCAAAGCACAAGCGAAAGAAGCGTCTGAGAAAAAACAGACATAAGAAGAAGAAATAAATTTTAGGCTCTGGTTATTTAATCAGAGCCTTTTTTATGCTCTTTGGTTTTCATTCCATTTATAACGACAACGCTTGCAAAGGTAATAGGGGTTAGATTTGGTTGAAAGTAGAATTAAGCCACCAAACAATAATCCTAGAATAGTACCAAGTGAAAATGGTTTTTTATTGCTTACCAACAATGAGTTACATTTCGGACATCGGATTTTTTGGTCCAGTTCGCGAATAGAATTTAAATGAACAAATTCTTTTAAAATTTCTGAAGCTTCACTCCGATTTTTTATCGGATACTGCAAGTCTATATCCGCATCCGCCTAAAACAATGGGATTCCAATGGAATACGAGCTATGTTCATCCAAAAGGAATGCTTGAATTCCGGCATCTTCCAGTAGAGCCCTTGCGACATGAGCATCATTCGGATTTAAAAACTTATGAATAACAGTAAGTTTGGGTTCGTCCATTAAGCAGCAACTGCATTGGACAAAATTTCATCAGAAATGTTGATTACCTTATTTGCTTTGAAGAGCAGATCTTGAAGGCGGCGGCTTACAAATTGGTTTACTTCATTTAAACTGGAAGGGGAATCAAGTTGATACTGAAAGTAGGAGATTAAATTAATTGCGGATAAGTACTTTCCATTTTTATCGCCCTCAATTTCTACATGCCAGCGTGTGATAATATCATCTTTGGCTAGTAGTTCATTTACTTTCTTACTTACTGATTCCATCCAAACGCTGGCATGTTCTACCCTATAATTTCCATTTTTGTCAGGTTTGATTGGTTGACAAGTGTCTTCTTCAAAAAACCACGACATTTCCACGTCAATAGTAGGAATGATGCTCGATTTTTTAAGTTTATCAATAGTTAAGAAAGGATGAGCATCCATTCCTTCCAACTTTTTTGCTAAAGAGGCCTCTCTAAAGCCGTCCCAATCAAAATTGATAGACATTGAACGTAAATAACTGGAAATTTTAGAAAGATTTATTTCTAGCTCTAACCCGGTGGCATTAATTTTGCTATTTTCCCAAGTCTTGAACATTTCGGTTGAAATACCTCGACGTTCCAGATTAGTATCAACTGTATTTATGATTGAATTAAAAATCGGATATTGCATAAATCTCTACCTAACAACTATTATTAAAATAACAAGGTCTCTTTGAATTATTACGAGTTAAAATATCTAATAGAATTCATAAAAGCCAAAATTCTAGGCAAGGAAATTGGTATCTCAAACACGAGATACAAAAATTTAATAGAATTTTTTATTGAAGGTGAGAGCGAGAATCATAAACTTGTTTATAGCACTGCACCAGGAAACATTGCCCTTTTTCTGGATTATTATTCCAATCCTAAGCAAAAGAATACTATTGCTTTTTTTGAGGAAATCTATGGATTAAAGATGCTTGACATAGAATTAGCCGAAACAGATAGAATTGTTACAATAACTTTTGAAGAAGCTTTTAGTTTAGTTTTTAAGCTATTTAGTAATAATGCGAATGTGATGCTCTTAAAAGAAGATGAACTTATAAAATCTTTTAAGGGTGGAGATATTTCTGAGATAGATATACCTGATAAAAAAGAAATTGATTTGTTTGGTAAGTTGAAAGACAAAGGTTCTTTAAAACAAAAAATAACCGGTTTAAACCCACTTATACCTAGAAACAACCTTACTGATGTTATAAAGCAACACTCATTGGATTCCTTATCTGATGAGGATTTAATTAATTTCACAAAGAAATTAACTCAAAGTGTTGAGCAGCACCCTAAATGGCGACTTCTTAAAAATGGAAATACAGCATTATTCAATGAGGAAATCTTATCGTTGGAAACAGAGCGAGAATTCGATTCTATAAATGATCTTATTTCTTACCGATATAAAACCTACTCACATACGCAGCGATTAAGACAACAAAAGGGCGAGCTTTCTAAACAAATCAAGAGAAAAAAGAAAAGAAATTCCTCAGCATTAAGAAATCTGGAGCAAGCTGATAAAGGAGTTGAAAGAGCAGAAAAATACGAAAAGTATGGCCATCTTTTAATGGCTAACGGTCATTTAACGACCAAAAATCCAAAAAAAATAGAGGTTCAAGATCTCTACGATGAAGGAAGTTTAGTTGAAATACCATTGGATGAGAAACTAACGGTTATAGAAAATGCTGAGAAATATTATGCTAAATCAAAAAAATCATTACGCTCATATAAGGAGGCACTGAAAAGAATTCCTGAATTAGAAAGCTTAAAAGAAAAACTGGAACTTATAGAAGAAGAGTTAGAAGAAATAAACAGACTGCATGATCTTAGAGATTGGAAAAAAGAGCGGTCTAAATTACTAGAAGAGCTGGGAATCGGTGAGAAACAATCTTCAGGTGATAGTAATTTACCGTTTCATATGTTGGAAGTAGAAAACTATACGGTATGGATTGGCAAGAATGCAAAGAGTAACGATAAATTAGTGCAGATGTCGCATAAAGAAGATATTTGGTTACACGCTCGCGGAGTTCCGGGTTCTCATACATTAATACGAATGGGAAATGACAAGAATATGCCACCAAAATCAGTACTTTTAGAGGTCGCTTCGTATGCGGCGTATAATTCTAAAGCAAAAGGATCTGAAATTGTGCCGGTAATAATTACCAAAACGAAATATGTTAGAAAGCCGAAAGGAGCACCGGCGGGCGCTGTTCTTGTTGATAAGGAAGAAGTTGAATTTGTAACTCCTCAAAAACCTAATAAATGAGTGATTACAGATTAAAACGATTTGAAGGCAGCTTTTATATAAGTGGATTTATGGGAGCAGGGAAAAGTGCCATTGGCTCATTATTAGCAAAGAAGCTCGAACTTCCTTTCCATGATCTTGATAAATACTTAGTACTTAAAGAAGGAAAACAAATCCCGGAAATTTTTAACGATGAAGGGGAAAACTATTTCAGGGAAAAAGAATGGGAATACTTGCTTGATCTTACGAGATCATTTAAAGGTGTAGTTGCTCTTGGTGGTGGCGCATTGCAAAATCAACACATTGTAGATCATTTAAAAGTTCATGGGTTATTGATCTATTTAGACTCTCCTTTGGATGTTATTTTAGATCGGATTTTAATGAACCCTAAACGGCCCATTGTTCGAAATGAAGCCGGTGAAATAAAAAGCAGAGAAACACTCAAAATAGAGTTAGAAACCTTATATTCTTCTCGAATTGAATTCTACAAACAGGCAGAAGTTAAACTCATCACCTCGGGAAATGAAGAAAAGGAATTGGTGGTGAATAGACTGATCGACAAAATTAAGAAACATGTCTAAGCGTATTCAGCTGAATACCACACATTCAGATAAACATGAAATTCATGTAGGCTATAAGATTGAAGATGAAATCATTCAATTTCTTTCATCCAGTTTTAGTCGTAGAAAAGCAGTGTTTATTATTGATGAAAATGTGTTCAAGCTGTATGAAAACACATTCATAAATAAAATTTCGGCAAACTTTGATGAGAGTGTTGTTTGTATTGTACCACAAGGAGAATCGAGTAAAAGTGTTTCTGTATTTTCGCATTTAGTGGGTAAAATATTGAGTTCAGGCGTTGAGCGTTCTACGCCGATAATTGTAATCGGAGGTGGAGTAACAGGAGATTTGGGTGGATTTATAGCAGCTTCATGTTTACGAGGAATGCCTTTAATACATATTCCAACATCACTTCTTGCAATGGTGGATAGTTCAATTGGTGGAAAAACCGGGATAAATCATGAAATCGGGAAAAATCTAATAGGTGCTTTTTATCAGCCAAAAGCTGTTTTTTCTGATCTTCAATTTTTAGAAACACTTCCTCACAAAGAAATTGTACATGGTCTTGGAGAGGTAATCAAATATGGAATGATTAGTGATCGATCAATATTTGATCTTCTCAAAAAAATTCCACTAAAAAAAGAATTTTCCTATTCAAAAGAGTGGGAACAATTAGTGTCTATTTGTGCTACTATTAAAGTTGATATTGTTTCTAAAGATTTTAAAGAATCAGGCATCAGAGAAATTCTAAACTTTGGCCATACATTTGCTCACGTTATTGAAAGAGTAGGAAATTATGAGAATTGCTCTCACGGTGAAGCCGTTTTTATGGGGATGTGGGGAGCTGTAAAATTATCACAATTATTAGGATTTAATATTGATATAGCCAATTTATCTGAATTTAGACCGTTGTTTAATTCTACATTCAATCCTTCAGAAACAATGGAAGAATTGACCCTAATGATGCTTCATGATAAAAAAGTAAAAGACGGTTCTATTACAGTAATTATACTTGAAGATGTTGAAAAGGCTAGGTCAAAAATTCTTACTAATAGTGCTGATTTAGAAAAAGCATGGAAATTTTTAATTAATGAGTTTAAATAAGTGCCGGTAGTTAGATGGTTACATAAGTGTTGGAAAGCATTTTGGGCAATTGTGGTAGTATTATTTTTAACTGCTACAATTGGTAGTGGAATATTGTTTGGGCTAATCCAGCTAGAGCCTGCTAAAACATATATTGCTAATAGAATAGAAAATAATTTCAGCGAAAAATACAACGGCGTATTTACCATTGGAAAGCTGGATGGATTAATTCCCTTCCGTATTGAGCTTAAAGATGTTAATCTCTACCCGGATTCCTCGAGTATTGAGGCTGTCTTTTCCAGCGACAGCATATCAGCTAATTTAAATGTTCCGGCACTTTTTCAACAACGTTTTGTTGTTACTGGTTTAAATATTGAGTCTCCAAAGATCATTATTGACTCTGAAAGTAATGCATCACTTTTTTATGCTTTAAAAAAGAAGCCTGTAGAAATTATAAATGATAGTGTTGATGTAAAAGCTCCTTTCTTTGAAATTTTAGCTCCAAATGTGACTATTTCTGACGGATATGTTTTGATTAGAAATGCCTTTGGAGCAAGTAAATTTACATCAAATACAGACAGCCTTACTATCAAAGATCTGAATTTATCCATGTTTTTTGAATATCAGGAAAACGAACGGTTTTTAGACATCGAAACACTTTCATTTGTAGTTGATGAAATTGGAAGAAGTCAAATTTACGGTCAAATATACAGCGATAATCAATTTCTTGAATTCAATTCATTCAATTTTATAAACCAACATTCTTATCTTAATTTCACAGGGCGAATTGACGGGGTTAATATATACGCCGATAATTTTTTGGAACAACTGAGAAATGCCGATTACGATCTGGATATAGAAGAATTATTGGTATCTCAGGAAAGGATAAATAAACTTTTTCCTGATTATAATTTATTTAAACATCCAATTCTTTTGAACGCTGATTTTTCCGGGAATTTAAATGAGATAGATGTTAATACTACTTCCATTAAGTATGGAAAATCATCAATAGATGCAGCCGGTAAACTTTTCGATATCACTCAAAAAAATTATTTCAACTACGACTTAAACTTTTCGGAAGTAGTTATAGATACGGCAGATATTCAAGACTTTTATAAAAAAGCGAACAAATATCAACTTGAAGCTATTTCTAATGCGGTATTAACGGCAGATGTGAAAGGAGATCTTAAATCAACAGAAGGTACATTTATAAGTGATGGGCAAAGAGGTAAGATTAAACTAGTTGGTAATGTTGGTTTAGATGAACAAAAGGTTATGGATATTCAGTTTGAAACGGACTCTCTAAATATTGGGAATTTATTTATTGATGCCATCAGAAGTACAAATATTACCTCTACCGGAGTATTTAAAACATCAGATTATTCAGATTTTACAGGTTTTGATTTAGCTAAGATTACCTCCAGGAATGTTGAAATTAATGATTCTACTTTTTCAACCATTGAAGTATCAGCTAGCGGTAGCAATAAGGTGATTTCTCCAAAGTTTTTAATTGAAGCTGAAAATGGCCGTTTAGAAGGCGAAGGTGTAATTGATTTCTCAGGTGAACGAACTGCGATAAAGCTAGAAGGAAAAGGCAATGATTTAAGTCTTCGCTACTTAACTCAATCTCCAAACATTGCAGATGTGATTATGGACATTGAGTATAATGCTCAATTTGAGGGAAAATCATTTGATGATGCAACAGGTGTATTAAATGTGGAAATACCGTTTTCTGTAGTGGAAGGGGATACTTTAATCCCACAATTGCTTTATGCAGATGTAGCGAATATTGCATCGAATAAACGTTCTATAAGGCTTACAACCACCGCAGCAGATGTAAGCATTGAAGGAGATTTTACGGTTACTGATTTAATTCCCCTTACAAATTATTGGCTAACTTATGCTAAAAAGAGAATAGAAGAAGAGTTTTTTACTGAATCATTTTCAAAAAAAGAACGACTTACAAACAGAGTTTTAAGTAACCAAGATTTTGCTATTACCGCTCAATTGAAAAATATTGGGCTCATTAAAAAGTATTATCCTGACTTTCCCGAATTGGTAGCTTCCTCAAGGTTGAGTTCAAACATCACAGCCAATACAGAACGCTTATTATTTAATGCAGATATTTTTGATCCAAGATTTCAGTTTAAAGAATTTGAAGCAGATTCGATAAGAACTCAGATTACCGGAAGTTTTAGGCATAATCAGACTTTGAAAGAATTTTCTACGCTCTTAGTAAGTGCAAATATCGCGCATCTTAAAACTCCCTACTTTGATACAAAAGGATTTGATCTGGATCTTAAAATGAATAAAGACTCGATCAGCATTTTTAATAACATTGCAGTTATTGGAGAAGAAGCAAAGCTACTGCTAAAAAGTACAGGTCAATTAACAGATACTTCTTTTACTGCAAATATCAATAGTTTCAGATTAGGTTCAAATATTTACTCATGGCAAAACAAAGGCACACCATCTTTGACTTATAGCAATAAAGAAAAATTGATTTTTAAAGATTTCACTTTCCAAAACAGAGAAGAACTCTTTAATATTGATGGCGCCTTTAGTAATAACATAGCCGACTCTGTTAACTATTTTTTTAGAGGTGTAAAATTAGACCGTATTTCTGATTTGATAAATGGGAAAGTAGATTTTGGCGGAAATTTAAATGGAACTTTTACCACTAGAACTTTAACAAAAGTACCTACAGTTGAAGGTACGATCAATCTAAATGGTCTTTCTTTGAATGATCAGATTGTTGGTGATTTTGAAGTATCAAGTATTTTAAACCAAGACCTTAATAGATTTGATACGAAAATATCTGTTAAAACAGACTCAACCATATATCCTACATATTTTGAGAGAAATGATCGAGAAGGTCAAAACTTGGTCTTCTCGGGTTATGTATTGGCTCCGGTAAATGGTGAGTTTCCCGAAGTTGATTCTTTATATCACTTTGATCTTGATTTCAATACGGTTGATTTATGGATTGTCCCTTTTCTTATTCCAAAAGTATTCACAGAAATGGCAGGTGTAGCAACCGGTTCAGGGGAGGTGTGGGGAAATCTTGAGACCTATGATTTTAAAGTAGATTACAATATTGGAGAAGAAGACGCCGTGTATATGAAACCACGCTTTTTAGATACTTATTACTACGGGCAAGGACCAATTACATTTACAAGATCAGAAGGATTAGTTTTTGAGGATATATTTTTGATAGATCCTTCCGGTGGTATTGCAGTGCTTGATGGTTGGTATAACTTCAATGATTTTGATCCGGTTCACAACATGAATATAAGAATTGAGACCGATGAATTTCAGTTTCTGAATAACAATTTTGATCCTACAGCACCCTTTTTTGGCAAAGCCTATGGTACCGGAGTTGTGAGAATAGCGGGCACCAATGCCAACCCGATTCTCACTACAGAAGAACCAATGTTGATTTCAGATTTCTCTCAAATTGAACTCCCGTTACTTGAAGAAACTGACTTTAATGAAGATAATAAGTTTATCCGTTTTGTTGATTCTTTTGAGGAGTTGAATGCTGATTCCAGTTCTGGCGCAAATGGAACAACGTTTACTATTAATGATCAGGTTGACTTGTCTGAACTTACATTTGTTGAGCGCTTTACACTCGATCTGCAATTCATAGCTAATGACCCAATGACCGTTCGCTTGATATTTGATCAAGTTACGGGAGATATAATTACTGCAGATGGAACCGGAAGATTAAGAATTAGATTGGAAGACGAAGAACTCAGTATTTTTGGTAGATTTGATATCAGTGGAGGGAACTATCAATTAGTAAGTGGTGATATATTTACCAGAAGATTCAACCTAGAGCCGGGCGGTAGTATTGTTTGGGAAGGTGATCCTAGAAATGCACGATTAAACATAAATGCAGTTTACTCAGGAAGACCAAATATCAGGACCTTAACAACTGCGCGATCAGATCTGGATCTTACCGATCAAAACAATATTCAACGAACACCCGTCGATCTTGTGTTGAATATCAGTGGATCTCTATCTAGTATTGAAAATAATTTTTATTTCAGGTTACCAAATACTTTTGAATCACGACAAAACTCAACACTTTCTACACAGATTGCTTCATTGAACAGAAATGAAGATGAAAAGCTATTACAAGCTACTAGTTTTTTATTAATGGGAGATTTTATACCTGCTGCTTCAGTAAATGGGGCATCATCTCTAACAGAGAACTTTTCTGGTAGTGGAGCTGTTTTAAATCCACTAATATCAAACCAAGTGATTAGCCCTTTGCTTTCCAATCAAATTAATTCTTTATTAAGTAGTGATATAAGTAGCTTTGATGTAGATTTTAATCTTAATACCTATAATCAGGTTGACTTAGGGTTGGCATTGAGACTTTATAATGACAGAATTATTATTCGAAGAGACGGCCAAATTACCGGAGCACAATCCAATATTGGAGATTTAGGCGCAACGTATAAAATCAATAAAATATTTTCAGTTACTGCATTTCATCGACAAGACCCAACTTTTAATAATTTATCGAATGGGCAAGAAGCTAGGCAGGGACAGGACGTTAATGGAGTTGGAGTAGAAGCAGAGACCAGCTTTAATACGTGGCAGGATTTTTTCAGAAGACTAGGAAGTCCATTTAGAAAATTATTCGGTAACAAAGAAAAAGAAGAAGAAAATAAAGCGGATGAAAATCCCAGTTAATAAAAGGAATGAATGAGTAGAGACTCAAGAGTAAGCAGTTTAGAAAATATAGTTATAGATCTTGTAAAAAGTAGCCCGAATAAATCGTTACAGAGAGATGTAATTGCAAATGCTTTGGCAATTAACAGCAAGAAAGAACATCGAAAATTAGATAAAGTAATAGATAAGCTTGATCATAAAGGAATATTAAGCCGAAATGGACCTCAAATTCAATTAAGAGGATCTTCAAGCAACGCTACAAAAAAAGACAGCAGTCTTGTAGAAGGGTATATACAGTTAACGCCACGAGGTACAGGGTATGTAATTGTTGAAGGAATGGATGAGGATATAATGATTGCAAGACAAGATACAGGCCTTTGTCTTCCTGATGATATTGTACTTGTAAAAATTATAGGTAAAAGGAATAGTGGTCAGCCCAAAGGGAAAGTTGTTGAAATAAAGAAAAGGGGAAAAGAATTTTATGTTGGAACGTTTAAAAGAACAGGGGATAGAACGTACATAATAGAACCGGATCAAAAATCTGCTCATGTTAATTTCTTTGTATTAAAAGATAATATTAACGGCGCTCATCATGATGATAAGGTGTTGTTCAATCTAAAAAAATGGACTCATCCTAAAGCTCTTCCGGAAGCAGTGGTTACATCTATTTTAGGGAAATCAGGAACTAATGACGCAAATATACTTTCGATTTTAGCTGAGAATGAGTTAAAAGCAGACTTTGAAAAGGGAGTAGAAGCCTTTGTTGAAAGAATTCCAATAGAAATTCCGGAAGAGGAATTTAAGCGTCGCAAAGATATGCGCAAGGATTTTGTATTCACTATTGACCCGGCTGATGCCAAGGACTTTGATGACGCTTTAAGTATTGAACTATTAGATAATGGAAACTTTTACTTAGGTGTTCATATAGCTGATGTAAGTCATTATGTAAGAAAAGAGACAATTCTTGACAAAGAAGCGTACAGCAGAGGAACAAGTGTATATTTAGTAGATCGTGTAATTCCTATGCTTCCTGAAAAACTGAGTAATGGCGTATGTAGTTTACGGCCTAATGAAGATAAGCTTACATACAGTTGCTTTATGGAGATCGATGATAATGGAAGGTTAGTAGATTATTCCATTGAAGAAACAGCTATTCACTCAAAGCATCGATTTACATACGAACAAGCACAAGAAGTATTAGATGGAGCAAATCACAAATACACGAAAGAGCTTAAAACAGCTGAAAAATTAGCGAAAGTCCTTCACAAAAAAAGATTTAAAGAAGGTGCAATAGATTTTGAGAATCCCGAACCAAAATTTGTTCTGGATGAAAAGGGAACCCCGATTGATGTGATCATAAAAAAGAGAATATTTGCACATCGCCTTATTGAAGAATGCATGCTTATGGCGAATAAAACAGTGGCACTTCATATTGAAGATTTAAGAAAAGAATCAGGGAAAAAGAAGAGTAAAAATCTATTTCCTTTTTTCTATCGTATTCATGATAAACCGGATCAGGAAAAGCTAGCAGGTGTTGCAGAACAAGTTGCTCCGTTCAATATTAAGTTTGAAGTGACAGATAACATGACACCAAAGCGAATTAATGATCTTCTTCAGAAAGTAAAAGATACCCCTGTAGAGTCAATCGTAAATGGGTTAATGCTTCGTTCAATGGCAAAAGCAGAGTACTCTCCTGCCAATATTGGGCACTTCGGATTAGGATTTCCATATTACGCACACTTTACAAGTCCTATTCGCCGTTACCCTGATGTGATTGTTCATAGATTATTAAAAGAATATTCTGCGGGTACAACCGGTTATAACTTTGAAGCACTCACAAAACACGGCGAACATTGCAGTACACGAGAACGTGTAGCAGTAGATGCCGAACGAGATTCAATAAAACTTAAACAAGTGGAATTTTTAAGTACAAAAATAGGCGATTCATTCGAAGGTACAATTACCGGTGTTATTGAAAGGGGGCTTTTTGTTAATCTTAATAATATTCACTGCGAAGGAATGGTGAGGATTTCAGATCTTAAAGGCGATTATTACGTTTATAATCCTAAAACTCATGCTTTGGTTGGAAAATCTTCCGGAAAATCGTATAAACTTGGAGATGAAATCAAAGTAAAGGTTGAAAGTACGAATCTTCAAAAAAGACAAATAGATTTTACTCTGGCAAATTAAATATTATTGATATGAAAGTTCGAATATTACTGTCGGTTATTATATGTTTGATAATTTCAAGCACAGGTTATGCTCAATATTTTCCTTATGGGAAGAATAGAGTACAGTACGAAGATTTTGAATGGCGCTACTTGCAGTCTAAACATTTTGACGTCTATTATTACGGGGCAAAGAATTATAAGCTAGCCGAGTTTACATCAATGAGTGTAGAGAGTGCTTATAAACAACTGAGGAATGATTTCGATCATGAACTATCAGATCGTATTTCTGTAATCATTTATGATTCTCATAATGACTTCTCACAAACTAATGTAGTTTCGTTACCCATAAGTGCAGAAGGAATAGGAGGTGTAACTGATAAACTTAAGAACAGAATGACTATCCCGTTTGATGGCGATTATGCGGACTTCCGCCGGACTATTCATCATGAATTAGTACACGCAGTTTTTAATGATATGTTCTATGGAGGGACAATCAATTCAATTATTGCAAATAATATTCAACTAGTGTTTCCTTTATGGTTCGAAGAAGGTTTAGCGGAATACACAGCTCTTGGGTGGGATACAAATACTGATATGTTTATTCGTGATGCTGTTATAAATAATTATCTGGCTCCGATAAGATATTTAAATGGATATTATGCATATCGTGGAGGACAATCTTTGTGGAACTATATTGTGGAAGAATATGGCAGAGAAAAAATAGCTGAGATTTTGCAGAGTATTAGAACCAGCAGAAGTGTTGAATATGGGTTAACAATTTCCTTGGGAATGAATATAGATGAATTGTCGAAAGCGTGGTCTGAAGCTCTTAAAAAAAGATATTATCCTGAAGTAGCGGAACGACAACGGGCTGATGCATTGGCTACCTTGCTTACTAAAAGAGGAGATTACGGCACGTATAATACAAGTGCGGCGATCTCACCACAAGGCGATAAAATTGCTTTTATAACAAACAGTAGGGGCTTTTTTGATGTCGTTGTTATCAGCACAATAAATGGCAGAAAACTAAAAACTCTTATCAGAGGTGAAGACAATCCGGATTTTGAGGAACTAAATATTTTAAACCCGAACCTCACGTGGTCACCTGACGGTAGAAAAATTGCACTATCAACTAAAACAAGAGGGCGAGATGATATTGCAATAATAGATTATAACACCAAAGAGATAAAGAAACTCAAGTTTGCAAACTTAGATGCAATTGGCTCAGTTTCATGGTCACCTGATGGTTCAAAAATTGCTTTTGATGCGAACATTGGTCCATTTCAAGATATTTTTGTGTACAATTTAAATGATAAAACTCTTATCAATCTTACTAAGGATATTTTTTCTGATAATGAACCTGCATGGGCATCGGATTCTCAATCAATATTTTTTGTTTCTGATAGAGGAGAATCTACAACACTTGGTGAGATAATTAATACCACTAGTTTATTTAAAGGAACAGGTTTGTATCAAACTGATATTTATGAAGTCAAAATTGGGAATTCCTATGCCTCTCAAGTTACAAACACACCAACATGGAATGAGACTCAGCCGATTACTACTCAAACAGGTAAAGTTTTGTTTATCTCTGATGAGAATGGTATTCAAAATATTAAAGAACTGAATCTTAAAACAAGAACAACTATTCCACTTACAGATTTACAGACAGGAGTTTCTCAGATCTCAATAAGTGCAGATGGAAGTAAGCTGGCGTTCAATGCAATTAATAATGGTTATTTAGATATTTTTCTGCTTAAATCGCCGCTAAACCGGCAGATTGAAAAACCGATAACTAACAATTATTGGGCTAATCGAAGAGCAAATGAATCGCAAGGACAACGAGTTCCTGCCACTAGATATGCTCAAGATCTTTATCAGGGAGGGATAGTATCAATAACGGAAGTAGAAGAAAAAGAAAAGATTCAAGCTGATTCACTTTCTGATAAAAAAGAAGATGGTACTAATATTGACTTCAGAAATTATGTATTCGCAGATGATGTAATCCAGGATTCTACCATTTACTTAAAAGATGTAGAAGCCTTTACAGTAGAAGATAATTTAACGGAAGATGGAAGATATGTGCCACAGGAATATCGGTTAAAATTCGATGTAGATATAGCCTATAGCCCTTCATTTGTAGCTTCAACTTATGGTTCTTACGCACTTACTCAATTTATAATTAGTGATTTATTAGGAGACCAGCAGATAGCTTTAGGAACTAATTTTGTGTTCGATTTAAGAGAAAGTGACTATAGTATCCAGTACGGAAATCTTAAAAAAAGAACCAATTATTTTGCAAGTTATTTTCATACTTCAAGAAGATATCAAAGCTACTATGGAGAATTGATCCGATACAGAACCTATGGTTTTGGTGGAACTGTTCAATATCCCTTTGATAAATTTAGACGAATAGATTTTAACCTGACATTACTGAATGTAGATCTTGATTTTAATTCTGTAGTTGACAGGTCAACCGGTTCTCCAAATACAGTAGCTGATAGAAGTGAGAGCAGCCGGTTTTTATATCCGGAAGTAATATTTACTGATGACAAGACTAAACCCGGATTTTTAACCCCAAGAGGTGGATATCGTTATTCATTTGGAATTAGCGGTAGCCCGGTTATTGGAAAAACAGCCCCTGAATTTGCTTCCATACTCGGAGATTTTAGAAAGTATTTCGATCTAGGAACTCGGTATGCTATAGCTCTTAGGTATTCGGGAGGTGTATCTGTTGGTAAAGATGCACAAAACTATTTTCTTGGTGGTAGGCTTGGTTGGATTAATCGGCAGTATTCCAATATCGGTTTTTCTTTCGGCAGAATTACAGATAATTTCTTTTCAGTTCCGGCTTTACCAATGAGAGGATTTGCTTATAATTCTATTAACGGTAATAAATTCAGTCTGGTTAATGCTGAGTTTAGATTTCCATTATTTGCCGCTATAATACCTGGAGCCGTACCCATACTACCACTATATAATGTAACTGGAGTCGCTTTTTTAGACGCAGGTACTGCTTGGGGACAAGATATCAATTATGGACTTTTGGTTGAGCCTAACACTAATGCTGATATAGCTGCGAATGGAAAAGAGTTAGACTTTACTGTAGCTAAGGAAAGATCCGGGTATATACCAAATGGAGATGGGACTTTTTCTGAATTTACGTATTTAGATGGTGATATCCTGATTGGCGGCGGCTTTGGATTGAGATCAATTCTGTTCGGATTGCCTTTTGGGTATGACATAGGATGGCAATACGATAGAACAGGCTTCAAATCGGGTGCCGTACATTATTTCTCAATTGGAATTGACTTCTAACTCAGTTGTTAGATCGGAATAAACCCGTACTTAACAGCCGTTGATAACTTCTTATCGGATCTCTGTAATAGACAAAGGAAATGTATTCCTGATTCTGATTTGTGATTGTATCATTAATTGGGAGAACTTCTGAGCTTTCGGATGAAGTTACTTTTTGAAAATATTTATATCTGTAAACGCCTTCTTTCATAAGAAGCTTAGTTGTCCATAAATCAGCCGAACGATTATAGCTTAGTTTAGAATTTTCAGTAATTCTCCAGGAGTTAAAATCACCCGCTACATAGATACTTGAATTTTCAGTATTGAGTGTTCCTGAAACAAATCTAAAATTAACTTCCGCATATCTGGCATTTCTACCTGTTTCAGGATTACCAAATCCTGAATTATATCGAGTTGCCGGGGAGGCAGAGAAATTTAAAACATCCCTTTTCAAGATAATTCTTGGCGGTATGAATTCAGGTTGCCAATCTTCAATTTTAGCTAAATTGATATTTAGGTCGGTGAGATCCAAGGGAATAAAATCGAAACTGGATGAAAATGAACGTTTTCTTGTAGTGTAAAACCGCACCTTTTTAGGAGTAGTTGTATCAAATGTCTTGGTTGATTTAGAGCTTCCCCAAAAACGATTCTGAACAAATTCGAAACTAAGATCAAATTGTGGAAATTCAACCTCAACCGGATATTCATAAATTGAGAAAAGCTGATCGATAGATGAAAAGTTGCTGCCCGAATTATACACTGTTTCAGCTCTGGAAGTTAATTCTCCTGCTTGTTCAGTTACAAAAAATGGAAGACTAAATAACTTGGTGTTAGAGGAGTAATCAATTACATGAAGCATGTAGTTCCCACTCGTAAGAAATTGTAACTGTCTGTTTGGGAACTCTGTTTTATAATGAAAATAATTCGGTTTTGATAAAGAATTTTTCTCACCACCGATTAGTGTTAACTCATTAAATCCATCTAAAAACCAAGCTTCGGGTATATTACTGGGATTCCAGCTTTGATCGAAGTGCTCGAACTTAAGCCTGAATTGCCCTGATAATGAAGTTAGTTCATCAAACTCCAACACAAGTTTTTCATTTTTATTTAGGGTAATAATGGGAGGATTATTCCGATCAGATTTTCTATACAATTGAATACTTTGAAAAGAAGATGGAGCAGGGAGCTGATTGGGAACCAAAAGTAACCCGCGTTCATCATCAGGATTGGATGAGGAATAGGGATTTTGTAAATCAGAAGAGCTTGAGCAATTCAAAAAGAATACTAAAAAACTTATAAGACAGAGTTTATACATTGATTTTTCCTTCAAAAACAAAAGCAGCAGGTCCTATAAGTTTTATGTTTTGATACATATTCTTGTGTTGATTAAAAGTAAACGAGACTTTCAAAGTTCCACCTTTCACATGAATAGAATACTCAAATTTCTCACTCTTTTTATCTGTATTAAAATGTGCAGCAACAGCAGAAGCAATGGCTCCTGTGCCACAAGCAAGAGTTAACCCTTCAACACCTTTTTCATAAGTTTGAAGATTTAATGATTGATTTCCGCGATCACATACAAAGTTTACATTAGATCCGGGTGGATTTAATAATTGATTATATCGAATCTTTGAACCTGATTTAACCAACTCGGTCTCTTTTTCAAGATGTTTTTCATCTACAAATTGAACCACATGCTCAGTACCGGTATAAACCTGAATCAATTCTTGTTCGTCAATATGGATCTTTTTTGGGGTATCTACATCAGGAAAACTAATTGAAACAGAGTTGTTTTTAAGATTTACCTCGGCGCTGTATATACTTTGATGAACATTAAAAGATTGAGTTGTATCAAATCCATGAGTAGCAGCAAAAAGCGCTAAACAACGGCTTCCATTTCCACACATTCCTGCATCACTTCCGTCAGCATTTCTGTAAATCATGGTGTAGTCGATGTTATCAAGCTGGGGGTTTTCCAAAACCAACAACCCATCAGCACCAACACCAAATTTTCTGTCACACAGTTTTGGAGTAAATTCAATAATCTCATCTAAAGAAAACTGCGTATTTCTATTATCGATAACAACAAAATCGTTGCCGGCACCTTCCATTTTATAGAATCGTATTCCTGTCATTATTCAACAAAAGCAGGTAAGTGTTTCCAGTTTTCTTTTTCTGATATATAAGGATCAACGCCTCTCATTAAAGCGGAGAATCTGAATGAAAGAACTACAAAGATCAGCTTTGGAGATACATTTTGCCTAAGCATGGGGCGACATTCATCAATATGAGAAAGCATTTCTTCCAAATGTGCATCGTTCAATGAGTTTACAAATTTCTTGATTGATGAAAGCTGATCGACATTAGTTATAAGCGTTTCGTTTTTTGTTTCTCTGTAAACGATAAGGTCACGAACATACATTTCTAACAAATTTATGATTGCAATCATCCCTTCAATATTATTCGAACTTTGCCAATCTTGAGAAAGTTTTGAAAGCGCTAAAGCATCCTGACTGTAAGAATAGCGTAGGAATTGTACAACTTCTTCTCTGTTTTGTTTAAGTCTGCTTACATCAAAAAAACGAGTGGCTGCATAATTCCCATTCGAAACTCTGGCTAAATATTTAGCATCATCAGAAGGGATTTTATCAATTTCTACGAGCCCGTGTTCCACTTCTTGTTGTGTAAGGGTTCCTAATGGAATATGCTGGCACCGGGAAGTAATAGTAGGAAGGAGGCTTTCATAACTTTCGGTTGTAAGTATAAACATCAACCGATCAGAAGGTTCTTCGAGGAGCTTTAAAAAAGCATTGGCTGTTTCTTTACGCATGGTTTCAACCTGTGTTATAATGATTACAACACGATCACCTTCATTTGGGCGAAGCTTTGCTATAGGACGAATTTCATCACGAAAATAATCTATAGGATAAAATGCTTGTAAATTCTTTGAAGAACTGTCGTCATTAAGCGAAGGGCGCTGAGAAAAGTTGATGATCTCATACGGATCTTTTGAAAGCAATTCCAAGCGCTCTCTAACTTCCTCAATTTTTGCTGATGTAGGTTTCGGAATAAAAACATGAATATCAGGATGTGAAAACCAAGACGATTTTTTTGAGCTCTTGTATTCCCCCAAGTCAGAAATATTACTAATCCCGTTCATTGCTTCTGCAAACGCCAAAGCAAAGGCTGTCTTTCCAACGCCGGGAGCGCCTGAAATCAAGTAAGCATGGCTCACTCTTTCAGAATGTAGCATTCTTTCGATTTGGTCCTTGGCTCGTTTTTGTCCTATCAGGCGATTATTTCCAAACGAAATATTCAATCATTCCTCCCATATGTATTCAAAGAGTAAAACTCCTGCAGTAATAGTAACTCCAATAAAACCAATTAAGGCTGAAAAGTCGTTTGTAAATCCTTCTAAAGAAACATCAATAAATGCACTCTTGGTTATACTTGTAAGCAATAAAATAAAAGGGATGAAAAGAGGAATTGTCAGCACTGAAAAAATGGCTCCTTTGCGATCGGCTTGTGATACAATAGCAGCAATCATCGTAGAAACAGAGGAAAGCCCGATAGTGCCGAATATCAAAATCGTAAAAAAAGAGATCCAGGAAACGATGGTTATATCTACCAAGAATATGTAAATTCCAAAGGTACAAATATTTATAAGCAAGCTAAATACAGTGTTAAAAAGAAGTTTTCCTGAAAATACAGAAGATCCGGAAGCATAAATACGAAGCAGATTATAGGTGTTTTTATCCGTTTCGGAAATAAAACTTCGTCCCAATGAAGAGAGAGCTGCAAATAGAACAATGATCCATACCAATCCACTTTTGGGAGTTGGATTTAACTCCTGCGCTTTAAGAGTAAACATTATAAGCAGCAGCGAAGAAATCACAAAAGCTATAACCATATTGAAGGCAAACCGAGTTCTAAATTCGGTCTTTAAATCCTTCTTAAAAACAGTAAGTGTGCCTTGTAACCAATCCATGCTTAAGTTTAAGGATTTAGTAACCGAGTTGCCCAAATTCCCTTAAATTAATCTTTGATTGATTCCCATTCTACTAACTATATTGCAACTCTTGAAACATCAACCTCTAACAAGCTGCAGATGAACTTATTCTCACTACTGGAACCTGAAACGATCCTTTCTGAACTTAACGTAAGTAGTAAAAAAGAATTAATTTCAGTATTAGTAGACTCTTTAGAAACCAAGATTGGTGCTGAGCATATTGAGGAAATAAGAAAAGGAGTTTTAGAAAGAGAGAGGATAATGTCAACAGGGGTGGGAAAAGGGTTAGCAATTCCTCATTGTAAATCGCCATTAGTTGAAGAAAACCTAGCGGCTTTCGCCGTTCTCAAAGAACCCTTGGAGTTTAATTCTGTAGATAATATTCCGGTAAGCCTCGTTTTTTTATTGATAAGCCCTGATGAAAAAAATAGTATTCACATCAAATTGTTAAGTCGTATTTCAAGATTGATGAACAGCGGAACCTTTAGAGAAAAAGTACTAAGCTGTGAAAATTCAACGCAGATTTTAGAAGCTTTTCAGGAAGAAGAAGAAAAATATTTTGTAAGCTGATGATGAAGAATTTGACGCTGCTTATTTTTTTACTCGCACTATCTGTTAACCAAGTCTATGCTCAAGATCTGGATTCAATGTTAAAGTCCGTTCCAAATCAGGAAGCATTTTGGTCGCTCACGGTTCTGGATGAAGATGGAAAAAAGATGGAGAGTTATAATTCTGATAAGCTCATCATTCCGGCTTCCAATCAAAAATTATACACGCTGGCAGCAGTTCTTGGCCGCTTGGGAAGTGATTTCAGATACACCACTAATATTTATGGAAAGGGAGAGCTGGTAGATTCAACTTGGCAAGGCGATTTAATTATAAAAGGCTCGGGAGACCCAAGTATAAGCGGTATCTTATATGATGATGACAGGGAATATGTGTTTAAGGAGTTGCTGAAACAGCTAAACATGTTTGGGATAAAAGACATAAACGGCTCGTTATATTCAGACATCAATTATTTCGACGAAGAAATCTATCCGGTAGGTTGGGACTGGCACGATTTAAGTTTTTATTACGGAGTTGAGATAGCTCCATTATCTTTTAACAACAATGCTTTTGATTTGATAGTAAATGCAGAAGGAGAAGTTGGAGACAAGCCTGAAATAACTGTATATCCGGAACTTGATATGTTTGAAGTGTTAAATGAACAGGTAATCATTTCTTTTGGGAAAGAATACGATGAGTTCTATCGCAGAAGACTTGGATCCAATGAAATAGTTCTTGCGAGTAAGCTACCTCAGAATTATATCGAAACAGAATCGCTGTCTATTAATAATGCAGGCTTATTTTTTTTAAGTTCGTTTGAGCTTTTCTTAAAGAAGAATGGTATTGAAAATATTACCAGTTCTTCGTTGGATGTTGAATGTTCCTCTGTTGGGTTTTCAATAGTTCTCGCTTCTCATACTTCAAAACCACTTTCAGAACTTGTAAATTGGGCGAACAAAGAGAGCGATAATTTTTATACGGAAATGTTGCTCAAAACCTTGGCAGCTGAGAAACAAGGAATTCCGGGTACATTCGAAAATGGAATAAAAGAAGTTCGGGGGTTTTTGGCTGAACAGGGAGTAGATACGAATTTAGTAAAAATGAATGACGGTTCTGGGTTGGCGATGGGGAACTACACCACAACAGGAAATATCAGCAGGTTACTGTATTCCATGAAATCACACCAAGAATCCGAAGTATTCTACAACAGTTTGCCCATTGCGGGTATTGATGGTTCAATAGCACACCGTTTTAAAGGAACTGAGCTTTATAATAATCTAAGAGCAAAAACGGGTTATGTAAGTGGGGTAAGAACGTTGAGTGGATATATGACCACGAGTTCTGGAAAAAAGATCACATTTAGTTTAGCAACTAATCACTTTGTGGGGAAAGTTAAGCCGGTGGATTATTCTCATCAACAGATTTTGGAATATCTGTATCAAAAATATTGATTAGATTCAGCTATGCCGAAACCAAAAGCACATATTTTAGTTACCGATGACGAACGTGGAATCAGAAACACGCTGAAGGAAATTCTTGAATTCGAGGATTATGAAGTGTCTTTAGCTGAAAGTGGAACGGAAGCGCTTGAATTGATTTCAAAGCATAATTTCGATCTCATGTTTCTGGATATTAAGATGAAGGGAATTGATGGGATTGAAACGCTGCGGCAGATAAGAACGGCAGGTTTTGAATTTCCGGTAATTATGATATCTGGTCATGGAACTATTGATATTGCCGTAGAGGCAACAAAAATGGGAGCATTCGATTTTCTTGAAAAACCGCCTGATTTGAACAGAATGCTGGTAGCTGTACGAAATGCTCTTTCACAGCAGAATCTTGCCAAAGAAGTAAAGCAAATCCGAAAGAAGCTTCCGAAGATTCAGGAGATAATTGGCGAAAGTAAAGCGATTTCTAAGATCAAGAAAATGATTGATAAAGTGGCTCCAACGCAATCAAGAGTGTTAATTACAGGAGAAAACGGGACAGGAAAAGAACTAGTTGCTAAATGGATTCACGAGAAAAGTCCCAGAAGTGGAGAAGTTTTTGTTGAAGTAAATTGCGCAGCTATTCCCTCTGACTTATTAGAAAGTGAGCTTTTTGGTCATGAAAAAGGAGCTTTTACAGGAGCTGATGATCAAAGAATAGGTAAGTTTGAGCAAGCGGATGGAGGAACGTTATTTCTGGATGAAATTGGAGACATGAGCTTGGATGCTCAAGCAAAAGTGCTGCGAGCTCTTCAGGAAAATACCATTACCAGAGTTGGAGGCAATGAATCTATTTCGGTAGATGTAAGAATATTAGCTGCTACAAACAAAGATTTAAAGACTGAAATTAAGGAGGGAAATTTCCGGGAAGATCTCTTTCACAGAATTAGCGTGATACCCATTGAAGTGCCTGCACTAAATGAGCGAGCAGAAGATATACCTTTAATTGCAGAAGCTTGCCTGGAAAAGCTTAAAGCAACAGATATTAGCTTTTCATCCGTTAAATTTGATGAATCGGGATTAAAAGCATTAAAGAAAAGAATCTGGACAGGAAATGTTCGTGAATTACATAATGCAGTAGAACGGCTTGGGATACTTTCAACTGATGACTTGATCAGCAAGGAAGCCGTGAATGATATTTTAAGTACAAAAGAAGTAAAAGGATCAGATTTAAGCGAGGTTGCAAATCAAACAGAGAACTTTCAGGATTTTAAAGAAACCGCAGAACGCTTATTTTTGGTTAAGCAACTGGAGAAGAATGATTGGAACATCTCCCAAACTGCCGATGCAGTAGGGTTGCAACGTAGCCATATTTACAACAAAATGAAAAAGTATAACATAGAGCGATAGCATGAGTGCAGAAATTATAGATGGTAAAAAAGTAGCAGAATTGGTTCGCAATCGCGTTCGTGAAGATGTTTCAGGTTGGAAATCAAAAGGCAATCGGGCACCTTTTCTTCAAGTTGTACTAGTTGGTGATGATCCTGCATCAAGAGTTTATACCGGAGCTAAAACTCGAGCTTGTGAGGATGTTGGCATTATAACGAAAACCGAAATTTTACAGGATACAATCTCAGCAAAAGAACTTAAGGCTTGGATAAGAGAATATAATGCCGATGATTCTATTGATGGTATTCTTGTTCAATTGCCTTTACCATCTCATTTAAGTGCGTATGATGTTATTGAAACAATAGATTATCGCAAAGATGTGGATGGATTTCATCCCATGAATGTTGGTCGCTTATCGCTTGACCAGCCTTGTTTTAAAAGCTGTACTCCGGCCGGAGTGATGGAATTATTCAAACATTATAGTATTGGAGTGAAAGCAAAACATGCGGTTGTGATTGGTGCCAGTAATATTGTAGGCTCACCGATGGCTACAATGTTATCCAGAGAGAACTCATCAGGGAAAGCAACAACCACTATTTGCCATAAGTACACCAAAGATCTAACAATACACACCATAAACGCAGATATTTTAATTGCAGCCGCAGGTCAGCCTCATTTAGTAAAAGCAGAAATGGTGAAAGAAGGAGCAGTTATCGTTGATGTAGGAATTAATCGGGTCGCTGATGAAACTACTGAAAAAGGCTATAAACTTGTTGGTGATGTCGACTTTGAATCCGTAAAAAAGAAAGCCAGCTGGATCACACCTGTTCCGGGTGGAGTGGGACCTATGACTGTTGCTATGCTGATGAAAAACACGCTACTTGCAGCAAAGAAGAGTATTTATCCGGATTCATAGCTTACAGTTTCGATCTCAAATTCATCCGCTGCTTGTTTAAGAGCTTTATCAAAAGTTAATAATTTGGTTCTATACTCATATACCGTGGCTAAATGAATAGCATCTAATGTTCTAAGTGGAGTAGAAGTTTTTTCAATAAATCTTTCAGCGGTACGAAAAAAAGATGGCTCAACATTTAATACGTCGAACAACCCAAGGGAAACATGTTCTTTGAATAAAAGATAAGTTTTCTTTACATCTGCAGCAGTAATTTGATTCATTCTTTCACGTTTTTTTAAAGAAGATATTATTTCGACTTCAGTTAATGTGCTTATTCTTATAATTGAAGCTTCGGTAATTAATTGCTCTACTTCTTCACTTTTATCTTCTAAGATATAGAACGGAAAGAGGGAACTGGTATCAATAAACATTTAGTATTTATCCTCTCTTCTCATTTGTATCACAAACTCAGACATTGGTTTTCCCTTAACCTTAATTTTTTTCCGAAATTCAGTCATATCAGGAAATGTAGGTTTTTCAGATTCCGTGTAGTTTACCAATTTGGCGATAGGCTTGTTATGCTTGGTAATAATGATTTCTTCACCACGCTCAGCTTCAGCTAAATATTTAGCCATTTGCTCTCTTACTTGATTTACGGGTACTTTTTTCATGATTTTTAATTTATGTACATAAAAAATGTACATAATAATAATCTGATATACAAATCTTGGTACACCGGGCGCAAGAATTTTTTCTTAAAACAGGATGACAATACGCTGTCACTCCTCATGATTAAGTTTGGGTAAATTAAAAAACAAAACCCAACGATCATGACACTTCATACACTTACAACCCCGGCAATATCTAAGAAATCTGAATCTAAACTATTTGTAGCACCGCTTTTAAATCGTATTAAGAAAGAGAGCAAGCAAGAGTTTGTTGAGATGCAGGAAACTTTTGAATTAATGGGATGGGGAGAGTTACCTGATGAATTAAAAATCGAAATCTATGATGATGTTCGTTTTATGGTTCAGGAACTAAAAGGATATTACTCAAGCTGTGATCAATTTGTTCAACAAAGAAGAAATAGCGTTCATTTTTGGGTAAGCAGTTTTCAGGATGGAATTTGTTCATTAGAAGCTGCAGTTAGAGCTTTGAAAGTGAAATCTTTGACATGAAATCATTAACCGTTAATAAATCAGGTGGTGCTTTCACTGGATTTTTTAGCGGTTTTTTCATTAGAGTAGATGTCTTCGTTTTCTATTTCTATAGCAGGTGCTTTAGAAGAAGTTATTTTTTTAGAAATAGTTCCTATCATACTTCTAAGTCTATTCTTTTCTCTATTGAAGTAGTACTTCATAAACATTAAACCTCCAGTAAAAGCTACTAAACTACCTAAAGGAGCAAACATTATCGATGTAGACTTTGGCAATCCTAGTCCTTTAAAAGCAACCAATATAAAAACAGCTCCAAAGAAAGCAGGTAGAAAAAGAAAGGGAATTTTTAAAGCAGACCAATTATGGACGTATTGAATCTTAGTTTTTCCTTTTTCGGGAGTCAAAGAAATATGCTTATACCCAAATTCCCTTTTCCGCTGTTCCCATTCAAAAGATTTGCCAACTTGTTCTGATTTTCCAATTCCACCGGTTACTTTTCTAATTTCTTGAATTACCTCTTCCCACAGTTCAGGAGAAATCTCACCATCAACATAAGATACGCTTTGGATCTTAGAAGTGCTTTCTAACCACTTGAAGGATTTTTCGAGCTCAGGATCATTAACAGAGTTTAAAGCTTCAAAAAGTGATGCCTTATCAATGCCTACTTCTTTGCCAAGCTCAAAAATTTCTTCTTCCGTTAAACCGTCACGATCTCCATAAAGGTCTTTTTGAGTTTGAATTTCAGATGCTTTTTTAAGAATCTTACTAATTTCGTTCTTTGAATAAAGATGATTATCACTCATAATTTGTTGTTAGTTTTGTATGACCTACGCAAAGCTTAAAAAATAGTTTAAACTATAAGCACTTCCTTACAGATATCCTTATCTTTGAAAAACTGCAAGCCAAATTTTCTTTTACATGTATAAAATGAATGAACCTTCTCCATTCGAACGCATCATGCGTCAAGGTCTTACCTATGATGATGTTCTATTAGTACCAAATTATTCAAGAATATTACCAAGAGATGTTGATTTAAGTGTTAAATTAACTCCTACACTTATGTTAAATGTTCCAATTGTAAGTGCTGCAATGGATACGGTGTCTGAATATCGACTAGCAATTGCGCTAGCTCGAGAAGGTGGTATTGCCATGCTCCATAAAAATATGAGCATTGAAGAACAGGCAGAGCAAGTAAGATTGGTTAAAAGAAGTGAAAGCGGAATGATTGTAGATCCTGTTACGCTGGATGAAAACTCTACGGTAAAAGATGCTCGTTCATTAATGAGAATGCACAAGATCGGTGGGATTCCAATTGTAGATGACGCAGGTATTTTAATTGGTATTGTTACAAACCGTGATCTTCGTTTTGAATCTGATATGAGCAAAAAGCTAGGTGAGATCATGACCAAAGAAGATCTCTACACAGCAAAAGAAGGAACTACGCTGAAGCAGGCTGAGAAAATTCTTCAACACTTTAAAGTAGAGAAACTTCCAATAGTTAATTCAAAGAATAAGTTGGTTGGACTTATCACTTTTAAGGATATCGAAAAGAAAATGAACTTCCCGAATGCTTGTAAAGATAGTTTAGGAAGATTACGAGTTGGCGCTGCTGTTGGCGTAACGGCTGATACTATGGACAGGGTAGCCGCTTTAGTAAATGCCGGGGTTGATATCATAACTGTTGATACCGCACATGGACATTCGGATGGTGTATTGAAGGCTGTTACTCAGATTAAGAAAAAGTATCCGGATTTGAATGTGATTGGAGGTAATATCGCAACAAAAGCCGGAGCAGAAGCTTTAGTTGAAGCAGGGGCAGATGTTGTTAAAGTTGGTGTAGGACCCGGTTCTATTTGTACAACCCGAGTTGTAACCGGAGTTGGTGTTCCTCAGCTAAGTGCGGTAATGGAAGTGGCTGAGTTTTGTAATGAAAAAGGCGTTGGCTTGATTGCGGATGGTGGAATCAAGCAAACCGGAGATATTCCAAAAGCCATAGCAGGTGGTGCTGATGTTGTAATGATGGGCTCCATGTTCGCAGGAGTAGATGAAAGTCCTGGAGAGACGATCATTTATGAATCCCGTAAATACAAATCATATCGAGGTATGGGAAGTATTGGCGCTATGAATAAAGGCTCTAAAGATCGCTATTTTCAGGATGTGGAAGATGATATCAACAAATTAGTTCCCGAAGGAATTGAAGGTCGTGTTGCTTTCAAAGGGTATTTGAGTGAAGTTGTTCACCAAATGACAGGCGGGTTAAGAGCTGCAATGGGATATTGTGGCACGAAAGATATTGCAAGTTTGAAAAAAGCTGAGTTTGTTCAAATTTCTGCCACAGCCTATAAAGAAAGTCACCCACATTCAGTTCAAATTACAAAGGAAGCTCCGAATTATTCGGTCTGATTCTTTACTTGATGAAAAACGTGCTCTTTATAGTTTATTACTTTCCGCCAATGGGAGGGAGTGGAGTACAACGCCCATTAAAATTCGCCAAATATTTGAGAGAGTTTGGATGGAATCCAATTATACTTTGCCCTGAACCCGGCGCCTATCAGTTCTTTGACGATTCTCTGGATAATGAACTATCAAATCTTAAACTTGAAATACATAGAGTTAAAGCTTCAACTCCGTTTCATGTTTTAGGAAATAAAAAGAAATCAACAGGCTTAATAACAGGAGTTATTGCTAATATTTTAAGAAGAGCTTCGAAATGGATTTATTTTCCTGATAACAAAAAAGGTTGGATCGAACCTGCATTTAAAGAGGGAAAAAAGATCATAAATAATAATTCTATTGATCTTATTTTCAGTACTGCTCCTCCTTTCAGTAATCATTTAATAGCAGAGAAATTATCTAATGAGTCAGGCATTCCATTTGTAGTTGATTATAGAGACCTTTTTAATGGAAATCATTTTGATAAAAGTGAAACTGCTGGAAGAATCTCCAAGAAGGCTAAGATTGAAGAGCAATGGCTCAGTAAGTCATCAGGAGTAGTAACCTTGGATAGTTTTGCTCAAAAAGAAGTAGAGAGAGTAGCAAATTCGGTAGAACTAAATACAAAAGTAATTCCTCATGGATTTGATTCCGAAGACCTTAATACTGCAAATAATTCCACTCTAGAATATAAAAAAGATAAGTTAAATTGGCTGTATAGCGGATTGTTTTATGAATCCAATCAACCAGATACTTTTTTAAAAGCACTATCCATCTCAATTGAAGAGAATCCTGAAATTGAAAAAAATGTACATTTACATTTTCAAGGTGGGTTAGACCATAGAATCAAAAAGCTAATTAAACATTATAGATTAGAAGATATAGTATCTGACTATGGCTATGTTTCTCATAAAGAATCTGTTGCTAATATTAAGAAAACGGATATTCTGTGGATGGTTTCAAATTTTTCAGAAAATTTAAAACAGATCAAGTCTGGTAAACTCTTTGAATATATAGGAACAAAAAAGCCAATTTTAGGATTGGTTCACGAAGGAGAATCGTCAAGGCTACTAAAAGAATATGGTGCGGGGTTCGTTGCTTCCCCGAATAATGAGAAAGAAATCTCCGAAGTTATTTGTATTGTATATCAGCAATGGGAAAGTTCTGAACTTCCTAAACCACACGGTGAGTTTGTAAGTAAATTTGATAGAAATAAATTAACTAATGATCTTGCTGATTTATTTAATAATATTGTCAAGTAATAGTTTAATAGTAAATAATGAAATCATTCATCCAGAGACTTTTTAAAGATCGGCATAAGACATTAGATATTATTCTATTGGATGATTCAAACCCCGGTCAAGATAATTCGTACAGGATTAGGCCCAAAAATCTTTTTGTAAGTTTCACTATACTATCTATCATATTTTCGATAATTGTAGCACTGATATTTATGCTCACGCCATTAGGTGGTTTGTTATACAATACCGATGAAGCTCAGATTAGAAAAGAAATCCAAGATATTTCAGAGCGAGTTCTAGCTTTACAAGATTCGCTCAATGTTAGAGATCAACAACTAGAAGAGATAAAGCAAGTAATTAGATTGAATCAAGATACTACCCTAGCGCTAGATCCACGATTAAACCTTATTTCAGGAGCTTCAAATACAAACGAAGCAAGTACAATTTTGCCTGCCTTCACAAATCTGAGTATTACTGAGCAGTTTGAAAGTGGTAATTTTGTATCAGTAAACATAGTAGCCAAAGCCCCTGATTTTCCTACAAAAGCACCTGTTTCAGGTACAAGAACGAGAGGGTATGAGCCTCAGGAAGGTCACTATGGGATAGATATTGCGACTAAAGAGAACGAACCCTTTATAAGTGTGGCTGATGGAACGGTTATATCTAATAGTTGGACAATTGATTTTGGATATGTAATATCCGTGCAACATAACGATGGTTTAGTAAGTACTTATAAGCATTGTTCAAAATTGTATAAAACAAAAGGGGAAAAAGTTTTAAAAGGAGATGTACTTGGGCTTGTAGGCAATAAAGGAGTTTTAAGCTCAGGACCTCATCTTCATTTTGAAATTTGGAAAAACGGAGTTTCAAAAAATCCTATTTCATATTTAATTTTTTAGTAAGAATGTTTAACACAAAAAAAACGAGTAAAACTGTGAGTAATTCTACAAGTCAATCACCTTCGGTTAATATTATTAACGAAGGCACAAAAATTAAAGGTAATATCCATGCTAGTTCTGATATCAGAGTGAGTGGAACGGTTGTTGGAGAGGCTATTTCCAAAGGAAAAATTATACTCACTAATAATGGGCTGGTTAAAGGAAATATTTCTACATCTGACGCAGATATTGCGGGTAAAGTAGAAGGAGACGTTAAAGTAAGCAGTCGCCTTATTTTAAGAAAAGATGCTGTTATTGATGGTAACATTTATACCAAATCTTTGGTTGTAGAAGAAGGCGCACAAATAAACGGTACCTGTAAAATGGGTTCTGATATAAAAAATCTATCTGAGCACAACGATGCAAACTATGCAGAAGAAACTAAGCTAAAAGGAGTACAGGCGTAAGCAATGCGCCTTCCTGAAGAATATGCCAAATATCTCGGGCTCGGAGCTGAGATTGCAGCTACATTAATCATTCCAATAGGATTGGGATTAGTAGTGGATATTTTTTTTGATACTTCCCCTTATGGTGTGTTGATTGGCGCTATATTTGGGATTGGAATCTTCTTCACCTTAATATTTAAAATTGCTAAAGACTTCAATAAGAAAAAAGGGCAACACTTAGAAAAAGATGATTAAAAAACTCGCAAAGTTTAATATAGTTCCGCTCATTCTCGCACTAATTTCTTTTCTTTTTTTACCTTTAAATCCGGCTGTTGCTTTATTAAGTGGATTTCTTCTGAGCGCAATTTTTGTTTTTAGTAGCGCTTGGGTGCTTGATAATTTTTGGAATGCTGATTCTAAGCTATTTACGAAGGTTTTTTTCTTCTCAATGGTCATTCGATTTATTCTTGTGCTTGCGTCTATAGGAATTTTGCTTGGGGTGACAAAAATTGATAAAATCTACTTTACAGTTAGTTTCATAATTTCCTATCTTTGTCAGTCTATAATGGAAATGATTTTTTTCAATCAACTACTACAAAATAAAAGCAGTAATTAAGTAATGATCCAGACCCTGCGCCGCGTATTTCTGACACTTTTATTTTTATCGGTAAGTACTTCAAGTACTTTTGCATCAGACGAGAAAGCAGAAGAGCCTGTAATAGATGTAATGGGTACTTTAGCAGATCACGATTATTTTAAGTTTTTCGGAAAAAAACTTTATTTGCCAAGAATTATTTATTGGGTAGATGAAGAAGGTAATTCTCGGGTAAATACTTTTGCGAGTACAAAAAAAGCTACAGAATCAGTATTGTTTGAAGAAAGGGATCACGCCCTTGTACCAACAAACGGTGGTCATATAGTGTTAGATCTTTCAATTACATCACATTTAGTATATTTCTGGTTTGGAATGGGCTCGGCTGTTTGGCTTACAATAGCAATGTCAAACCGGTATAAAAAAGGTGTTGGCAAAGATGTAGAACCAAAAGGAGCCCTTCATAATACATTTGAAGTATTATTTCTTTTTATAAGGGATGATGTGGTTCGTGAAAATATAAATGAACATAAAGCGAATAAATACATGCCGTATTTATTTACAATGTTTATGGGGATTACGTTTATCAACTTATTTGGATTGCTTCCATGGGCGGCAACGGCAACGGCAGATTTAACGGTAACGGCCACTCTGGCTGTAATGACCTTTTTTGTGACTCAATTCAGTGGTACTAAAGACTATTGGGGGCATATTTTCTGGTACCCGGGCGTGCCAACATGGGTAAGAGTTATTTTGACCCCTGTAGAAATACTTGGAATGTTTACTAAACCATTTGCTCTTGCAATTCGATTGTTTGCAAATATGCTGTCAGGTAAAATAATGATTATAGTAATTCTTGGATTGATCTTTATTTTTGCAGAAGCATTTGGCGCTATAGCCGGCTTAGGAATGGGAGCCATAATTAGTGTTCCTTTAACGGCAACTTTGTATGCATTGAAAGTTTTTGTGGCATTGTTGCAAGCATACATTTTTACACTTTTATCTGCTGTATTTATAGGAATGGCAGTAGAAGATCATAAACATGATGAAGAGCATTATAATGCGGAACACGTAGCATAAAGAAATTAAACTCATATAAAAACTCTAACAAATAAACAAAAAATACTATGGGACTTTTAGCAGCTGGTATTGGAGCTGGAATAGTGGCACTTGGTGCTGGAATCGGAATCGGAATGATTGGTAAAGGAGCTACTGAAAGTATTGCTCGTCAGCCAGAAGCATCCGGAGATATCCGAGGTGTAATGATTCTTACTGCAGCTTTCATCGAGGGGGTTGCTCTTTTAGGTCTAGTTATCTGTATCCTTCTTGCTCTTGAAATCAAAATATAAAAAAGAAAGAAATGACTTTTCTTTTAGCTGGAGAGAGCTTCTTATCATTTAACCCTGGGTTTGCTCTCTGGGTTTTAATATCCATGATTGTATTTATTGCGGTAATGATGAAGTATGCAGTTCCTCCAATCATGGACGCACTTGTAGCTCGCGAAGCAAAGATCAAAGATTCTTTGGAATCTGCGGAGAACGCTTTAGCAAGAGCAGAGCAAGTATCGAAAGATAACGAGAAAACGCTCCGTGAAGCAGAAGCTAAAGCTCAACAAATCCGTAAAGAAGCGTTAGAAGATGCAGAACTCCTCCGTACAGAACGAATTTCAAAAGCAAAAGATGAAGCGGCTCTGATAGTTGAACAGGCAAAAGCCTCTATTGAGCAGGAAAAGAAGCAAGCGTTGATGGAACTTCGTAAAGAAGTTGCTCAATTAGCTATTAAATCAGCTTCTGTTATCATCGATGCTGAATTAGATAACGATAAGAACAACAAGCTGGTCGATAATTTTATTGCCGACTTGTCTAAAAATTAAGCTTAGCTGATGTTGGTATCAAAAGCAGCAAGACGTTATGCAACAGCACTTTTAGAAAGTGCTGTTGAGCAGCATTCTATTGAGAATACTTTAAAGGATATCCATTTTATTAAGGATACCATTGAAGGCTCAAAAGAATTAAGAATGTTTCTTAAAAGCCCTGTGGTTAAACCTGTAGAAAAGCAAAAAGCTTTGTCATCACTATTTGATGGAAAAGTTTCGAAACAAGTTTCTCTTTTTATACAGTTAGTAACACAAAAGGGTAGAGAAGATATTCTTGAGGAAATTGCTATAGCGTTCGTAGATATTTACAACAAATATGCGGGTATTATTACCATTGAAGTTAGAACAGCAAGCGCACTGGGCTCAGTTCAAGTTAAAGAATTGACCTCGATGCTCGAAATTTCAACTTCAAAAAAGGTTCGTCTCAATCTCATAGAGCAAGCCGGCCTAAGAGGTGGTATATCAGTAAAAATTGAAGATACTGTAATTGATGCTACTGTTAAGCATAAATTAGAACAGCTTGAAACAAGATTCCTCGAAACATCGATGGGATAAATTGAATTTGAAAAGATTTAGAAATTAATACAATGAGCCAAGTCAGACCAGACGAAGTTTCAGCCATATTACGTAAACAATTGAGCGGTTTCGATAACGAAGCAGATGTTTATGATGTAGGTACCGTACTAGAAGTAGGAGATGGTATTGCGCGTGTTTATGGCTTATCTAAAGTGCAAGCAGGTGAGCTTGTGGAATTACCGGATTCTAAAACCGAAGATGGTAGTACTGTAACAGGAATGGTACTAAACCTTGAAGAAGACAACGTGGGTATTGTGTTGTTTGGATCTTCAAGTTCAGTAAAAGAAGGCCATACTGTTAAAAGAACTGAAGACATTGCATCTATTAATGTAGGTGAAGGTGTTTTAGGTCGTGTTATTAATCCACTTGGAAATCCCATTGATGGTAAAGGTCCTATAACCGGAGATACAATTAAATTACCATTAGAGCGAAAAGCTCCTGGCGTAATTTATCGTGAACCTGTTACAGAGCCCCTTCAAACCGGTATTAAAGCAATTGATTCTTTGATACCTATTGGACGAGGACAACGTGAGCTTATTATTGGTGACCGCCAAACAGGTAAAACTTCTGTAGCTATTGATACTATTCTGAATCAGAAAGCAACTCAGAACTCTGACAAGCCGGTATTTTGTATTTACGTAGCAATTGGTCAAAAAGGATCTACAGTTGCAGGAATCAATCAAGTTTTAGAAGAAAATGGAGCAATGGAGTACACCGTGATTGTATCGGCTCCGGCTAGTGATTCTGCTCCTATGCAATATATTGCACCGTTTGCTGGTGCTGCCATTGGAGAATATATCCGTGATACCGGTCGTCATGCATTGGTTATTTTTGATGATTTATCTAAACAAGCTGTTGCTTACCGAGAGATGTCTCTACTTCTTAAAAGACCTCCGGGACGTGAAGCTTATCCTGGGGATGTATTTTATCTTCACAGTCGTTTATTGGAACGTTCTGCAAAGATCATTAATGACGATAAAGTTGCAAAAGCAATGAATAACATCCCGGAAGATTTGAAGCCAATGGTTAAAGGTGGAGGTTCATTAACAGCACTTCCAATCATTGAAACTCAAGCTGGTGATGTTTCTGCGTATATCCCGACAAACGTAATTTCAATTACTGATGGTCAGATTTTCTTAGATACTGACTTATTTAACTCAGGTATTCGTCCAGCTATTGACGTTGGTACTTCTGTATCGCGGGTAGGTGGTGCTGCTCAGGTTAAATCAATGAAGAAACTTTCAGGTACATTGAAGCTTGATTTAGCTCAGTATCGGGAATTAGAAGCCTTTGCTAAATTCGGATCAGATCTTGATGCAGCAACTCAGGCACAATTAAGAAAAGGTGAACGAACAGTGGAATTGTTGAAACAAGATGTGTATCAACCATTACCTGTTGAACGCCAGATCGTTCTTTTAAAAGTGAATGACGTAGGTTTGCTGGATAAACTTGCTGTTGAGTTAATTAGTGAGTTTGAAGAGCAATTCTTAGAAACAATGCTTTCTAAGTATAGTGGTGAAATGGAAATGTTAGATAAATCAGGGGTGTTAACTGATGAATTTGGTACTAAAGTTGTTGAATCTGCAAAAACAGTTATCGATCAAATTCTAGCAGTACAAGAAGCGTAACCTATGGCTAATTTACGCGACATAAGAAACAGAATTAGTACTATAAATAGTACGCAGCAAATAACCAAAGCTATGAAAATGGTTGCTGCCGCAAAACTTAGAAAGGCACAGGAACGAATGACAAAAACCCGCCCTTATGCTGCTAAGATTCAAAATGTTGTAGGTCGTTTAGCTGATAGTGGTAATATTTCAAGTCCATTGGTTGAAAAGTCTGAAAAGAATAAAAACGTTTTATTTATAATCGTTGGTTCTGATCGAGGATTGTGTGGTGGGTTCAATAATAATCTTTTCAAAGAAGTAGAAAAGAAGCTTAACAAAGATTTTAGCACTCAGTTAGAAGCCGGAACTATTTCTTTAATTACTATTGGCAAAAAAGCCACGGCATATTTCAACAAAAGAAATTACAATGTAACTAAATCTTTTCCAGGATTTTTTGATAGTATAGAGTATGATTCAACTTCAAAGATCATGGAATCGGCTACCGCAGAGTTTGTAGCAAATACTTATGATGAGGTTTATATAGCGTTCAATGAATTTAAATCAGTGATTGCTCAAAATAAAAAGATAGAAAAGCTTTTACCCATTGATCCTAGCAGTTTTAATTCCAAAACAGAGGGTGATTCTAAATCATCTATTGACTATATTTACGAGCCTGATTCTAAAGCAATTTTAGATAAGCTTTTGCCTCTACATTTGAACACACAATTGTGGAAAGCAGTACTTGAATCTAATGCTTCTGAACAGGGCGCACGAATGACAGCTATGGATAGTGCAACAGAAAACGCTAAAGATCTTCAGAAAGATCTGAAGCTTAAGTACAACCAAGCAAGACAAAGTGCAATTACAACTGAAATTTCTGAGATTGTTTCCGGTGCACAAGCACTCAGCGAATAATTGATTTCAGTTTTACTTATTGAATTGTTAACGGAGAGTTGGCAGAGTGGTCAGCCGAAGGCATCCCTTTGGGAGAATGCGGCGGTCTTGAAAACCGCATCCGGTTAAGTAGTAAAAGTTTGTGTTGAAATATTGAATTGTTAACGGAGAGTTGGCAGAGTGGTCAGCCGAAGGCATCCCTTTGGGAGAATGCGGCGGTCTTGAAAACCGCATCCGGTTAAGTAGTAAAAGTTTGTGTTGAAATATTGAATTGTTAACGGAGAGTTGGCAGAGTGGTCAGCCGAAGGCATCCCTTTGGGAGAATGCGGCGGTCTTGAAAACCGCATCCGGTTAAGTAGTAAAAGTTTGTGTTGAAATATTGAATTGTTAACGGAGAGTTGGCAGAGTGGTCGAATGCGGCGGTCTTGAAAACCGTTGTGCCGCAAGGCACCGGGGGTTCGAATCCCTCACTCTCCGCATGTTTTATGCTTATATATTGATAAGTGAAACTCATAATACTTATTATTACGGAAGTAGTAATAGTGTTGAGGATAGACTTAAGAGTCATAATTCCGGTCGTGTTCGTTACACTAAAGGAAGAATGCCTTGGAAAGTTCATTACTTCGAAGAGTTTAAAACCAGATCGGAAGCGATGAAACGAGAACGTTTTTTCAAATCTATTGAAGGATATCAGTATTTAAAGAGTAAGGGTATTATTTAAGGTACCGAGGGTTCTGCCGAAGGCATTCCTTTGGAAGAATCCCTCACTCTCCGCATTTTTTAAATAGCCCATTTAGGGCTATTTTTATTTAAATAATTGATATTTTGTTGCGTTATCAGCTCAAAAAAAATCTATGACAAAGTTCTTCTTTTTTTTCTTCATTTACCTGCTAAGCTTTTTCTCATCAATCTTTGCACAAGATACTCTGGAGATTTCATTACATAATTTTATTGATGTAGGAATTAGCAATTCCGGTCAAATAAAATATGAAGGAACTAATGTTGAGCTTGCAAGAAATAGAGTAAGTTTAGCCAAAGATCAGCGCATTCTGCCAAATCTTGATTTTAGATCTGAACATGCCGTTGTACCGGGTGTTACTTCACCACAAGGCCGCTCAGAGGAAGAAATTTATTTGGATCCAACCGCATACAACGATTGGGATCGTGCCGGAATTTATACCAGACTTCGTATTAGTGGTGTACAGCCTGTATTTACCTGGGGTTCAATAAATAAAGCAATATCTGCAGCACAAGAAGCAGTAAAGGCAACACAATTTGAATTTGATGCTAAGAAAGAAGACCTAGAAGTAAGACTGTATGAGCTTTATTATAGTTATGTCTTGGCATTGGAAATTGATCGATTGCTCAAAGATGCAGAGGATAAGATCAATCAAATAGAAAATTCTCTCGATGATTCCCAACAAAATGGTGATGATATTGATGAAACGGATATTTATAAATTCAAGGTATTTAAAGCTCAATTTGGTATTCAAAAAGCAGAAGTAGATGAAAGTTTAGTATTTGTAGAACAAACGTGGGCTTATTTTTTGAGAAATGATGAAGGCATCGTATATACGCCTTCAATAAGATATTTAGATCCATTAGCATCAGAATTATCAAGTATTGATCATTATCAGAATAGTGCATTTTTAAATCGAAATGAGCTTAGAGGAATCGATACAGGTAAAGAAGCATTAATGAAGTATATTGATTATCAAAAAGCGCAGAATTTACCCGGATTGTATTTAGGATTTACAGCTACATACGCATCAACTCCTGTGCGACCCCGACAACCTAATCCATTCATTAATACTCCTGAAAATACATTCAATACGGCTATAGGTTTTACCATTCGCCAGAATCTCAATTTCTTCCAATCAGATACACAACTAGATCGAATAAAAATAGAGTTAAGACGCATGAATTTTTTATCATACGCTGCAAAGGATGGCATCTTATTGGAAGTAAATCAGGCTTATCAGAAAGCGGCAGTTGCAGAGGTAAAAGTATCCAAATCAGATGAAGCTTTACTAATTACAAAACAATGGTTGAGAATGGAACAACAGGACTACGATTTTGGTATAGGAGAAGTGAAAGACTTAATAGATGCTATGAAAATGGAGTTAGAATTAAGACTGAAAGAGAAAGAAAGTATCTTTGAATTTAATACTTCCATGGCAAAACTAAATAATGCAGCAGGTATTCCGTTAGAACTGTTAGAACAAAATTAATTACAGAATGAGACGAAGAATTTTTTCAATTTTACTATTTATATTTTTTAGTGCTTTTTCAAGCATCCAAGCTCAGTCAGCAAAAGATGAAATTAAAACATTATTAGTTGAGAGAGATCAGCAGGTAAAAACACTTTTAGGACCTAAAGGTTCAGAATATAGTGATGAACAAAGAGCAAGAATTAAAGAGATCATAAACGGGATTATTGATTTTAAATCAATGGCAAAATATGCTCTGGAAGAAACCTATGATACTTTAGATGAAGCAACTCAGACAGAGTTTGTTAATCTTTTTTCAACCATTGTTCGCGACCAATCACTTAACAAGCTAGATATATACAGAGCTGATGTAACGTACAATTCCATCACAGTTGATGGAAACAGTGCGTTAGTTAAGACTTATGCTGAATTGGATGATGTAAGAACACCGGTGGATTATACCATGGTAAAGGAAAATGGAGAATGGATAATTACCGATCTTATTTTGGATGAAGTTTCAACCGCAGATTCTTATAACAGACAGTTCCAACGCATTATTAAGAAAAAGGGTTTTGAATCGTTATTATCTACTTTGAGAAAAAGAGCAGCGAGATAATAGTGAGTGTTAAAGCTTCCGTAATTGTACGCTCCTACAATCGAATTCCGGCTTTACTCGAACTATTAGAAAAACTACGTTCCCAAGATTTTGGGTCATTTGAAATTATAATTGTTGAGCAATCGACTAATTATGAGAAAGAGAATTGGTCGGAATTAAACGTTCTCATTGCTAAAGATTCCAGAATAAAGCTTCATAAATACGATCCGCTTGGAGGTCCAAAAGCAAGGAACGAAGGGGTAAGAAATGCTTCTGGTGAAATACTGATCTTTGTGGATGATGACGATTTGCCAATCTCCAATAAATGGATTCAAAAACATGTACAAGCATATGAAGATAAGAATCTTATAGGTTTAACAGGTAGACATGTGTTCGAAGGAAATGAAAGCTGCCCTTATGTTTTCTGGATGAGATGGTTTATACGAAAAAGATGTATGTCTTATAATTGGTTAAAGTTTCCATACACTTTTGCACAATTTGATGAAGATGTAAAGGATGTTGAATGGTTGCATGGTACAAACTCATCCGTAAGACGAGATTGGGCTATTAAAGTGGGGCTTTGGGATACTCATGTTAAGAATCAGGATGAACATTCTTTCGCATTTAAACTACAGCCGTTTTTAGTTGATGGATATCGACTTGATTTTAGAAAAGAACCTGCTTTAATCAGAAGAATGGATATTGAAGGAGGCATGGATAAAAGAAGTTTTTCTTTTTCGAGAGAATGGAAGAATAATTATAATTATTGCAGAAAAGTGGTTTTTAAGTATTTTCCATCAAGAATTATTCTGTTTCCAATCTATTTAATTTGGTGTACTTCAAAGGTGATTCAATATATTGTGAGTCCTCAATAGATAAAAAGTTTTAAAATATATTCTTCTTACCTCTTATCAATTTAATGTTGCAAAATATGTATTTGATTCAAACTTAAAATAATAGAGCAGGAGATTTATGAATTTATTGAATCAAAGTTACCTGAACATACAACGTTTATAAAAAAGAGCGATGCGTAAGATATTTTCCCTGATTTTTATATGCCTTGTTTATACACTTCCAGCCACTGCTCAAAGTATTAAGTATAATTTTGGTATAAATTCTGTCTTGTCTGAACACACACCTTTTTGGATGCAAAGCAATCAATTTGGGGAATTTGATACGGAAGGATCAAGTTTAAGCGGAAGCTTTAATTCAAAATTTGCTCAAAATTTTTCGGAAAGGTTTTCATTTAGTTCAGAATTAAGACTTATTTCAAGGCTTTCAGAACATTCGACGCTTTATGCTCCACTCATAAATGCTTCAATCCGGTATGGGAAACTCCATCTAACTGCAGGACGATTCTATAATCCCAGAGAACAGCAACTTGAAGATCTTTCGACAGGAAGTTTAACAATGAGCAGGAACGCCGTTCCTATCCCAAGAGTATTATTAGCTACAGAATTTATATCAGTTCCTTTTACGCAAGATATTCTTCAGATTAAAGGTTCTTTTGGGCATGGTGTTATGGAAGATTCGAGATTTGTGAAACGTCCGTTTCTCCATGAAAGCAGTTTGTATGGAAAACTAGGCATAGAAAAACTGTATGTATTTTTGGGTCTTCAACGCTATGCACTTTGGGGCGGGGAATCTAAAGATCCGAATGTAGGAAAGTTACCAAGCTCTTTTAATGATCTTTTGAGAATAGTTTTTTCTCAGGAAGGAGGAGATGATGCTCCAGAATTAGATCAGGATTATAAACTTGGTGATCAGTTTGGTAATTATGACGGAGGAATAAGATGGACAGCAGAATCAATAACAGCTGAGGTTTATTGGCAGAATTTTTTTGAGGACAAGGATGGACTGATTTTAAAGAATTACACCGATGGATTATTCGGAATAGCACTGAAGCTGAAACATACGCAGTTTGTCAAATCGGTTTTGTTTGAGCATATATACTCGAAAGATCAAAGCGGACCTATTGGAGCTGACGGAACACGTGGTGGAGCTGGAGGTCAAGATAACTACTACAATCATTCTGTTTATGTAACAGGATGGTCTCATTTTGGCCGCTCTGTTGGAACTCCTTTTTTTACCAGCTCACCATCCAGAGCTAATAACAAAAGTTTCTTTGAGAATAATAGAGTGGTTGTATATCATCTTGGTCTTGGAGGAAATCTGAGCCCTGATCTTAATTATATATTCAAAATCTCAACGTCTAATAATTATGGATTATATAGGGAACGAGATCAAGCGATTGAGAATAATTTAGAATATAAATTTTTACCACCTCTCAGGCAGACTTCCTAGATATTTGGTGTAGAATATTCATCTGAACGGTTTAATAACATAATATTTACTGGTAGTGTTGCCGCAGATTATGGAGAATTATATGCTGACAGCTTTGCTATTCAACTAGGCATTACATTAAAGTTCCCGGAAAAATCGTTTAACTAAATTTTTGATCGAACTTTACGGAATAATTCACTTCCAATTCCTAAGCCGTAAATACTAACAATCAAAGCTGCCAGAGCCAATTGTGCTAAAATAGAACCTGAAAACCAAGGTACATAAATCAAGCTTAAGGCAAGAACACCAGCAGCAAACATGCCCGATAAATGAGGTCGTACAATATCTCGTAAATAAAGACGGGTAGAAGCCACAATCTGAGCTTCTATCACCTCAAAAGTGTTAAGTATAAGCATTGCTATCGCAGAAGCAACAGCGGCTCCTATGATACCAAATTTCGGAATTAGAATTAAGTTCAGGACAGTATTGGTGGTAGCAACGATGACACTATTCATTAAATTTAATTTTGAGTGTCCGGTCATTGCAACAACATTTCCTGCAAGGCTGAAAGAACAAAAGAGATATGGAATAGGAAGTAAGAAATACATAAATGTTGAATCTCCTCCATATTCGGGATGAATAAATGCAAGAAGAACATCTTTGAAAATTGCCATTAACAATATGATCGGAATGGCAATGGTTGTTACCCAAGCTGAGGTTTTAGAAAAGTGATGAGAAAGTTCTTCATATAAACTTTTTTTATGTAACCTGACAATGAAAGGTGCAAAAGCAGTAGAAAAGATCATTTTAACAGACCGTATTTCTCTAACAAGTATTGAACCGGCTCCATAAAACCCTACTACCGTTGAACTAAACCCAAATGCCGGTAACATTAAAACATCTATTCCTGTTAAGAATCTATTCAAAGTCATGTTGATACTTTGAGGAATGGCAAACTCAATCAATTCTGAGTTCAAACGAAAAGTTTTAAATCCATATAACAGTTTTTTCCAACTCAGTTCTCGGTTGTAAATATAGATAGACACCAAAAATAACAAGGCTTGGGTAGCAAAATATGCAAACGCCATTCCTGTAACAGAAGGCTCAATCAACCAAAAAAGAATAGAAAAAACAAGCAAAACCAACGGACGAATCCATCCGTTACTTATGGCATCATACTTCATGATTTTGAGACCCTGTGTGGCAGCAAGGACGATTCTTTCAAAAGCCATTAATGGGATCGAAAAGATCATAATACCCGCCATTATAATCAGATCGGTACTGAATTCTTCTTTGTAAACTATTTCGAGAAGTGTATTCCCGAAAGTTAGAGCTAGCAAAAGAACGATAATTGAGAGCCCTATACTCCAGGCAAAAGCATTAGAAAGAGCGGTATATAATTCATTCTGATCCTCTTTATCATCAGCAAAACGAGAAACAAAAATAAGTGCTCCATCCTTAAAACCGGAAGTTAAAAATGCGATAATGATCTCAATGGCAATATTTGCGGTAATATAAATACCGAACACATCAGGGCCATAAAGGCGGTTTACAACAACAAGAAATATAGGAGCGGTCATTTTCCCAACCACACCGAACAGGTTAACAAAAGCACCTTTCTTTAGTTCTTTAGAAACACTCATAATTCGGAATCAGAAATTGCTTTTTCATACAATTCTTCAAGCTTTTTGACCTGTTCGAATAAATCGTAATCAGATTCCATTTTCTGTCTTCCTGCTTTACCAAATTGGCATATCAATTCGGGATTTTTAATTAATGTGGTCATTTTATCAACCAATTGAGGAATGTTTCGCTCTGGGACTAAAAAGCCAGTTACATTATCGTCTATGATTTCATGTATTCCACCATGCCATGTTCCTATGACTGGTAAACCAATACTGGAAGCTTCTTTAACTACAATTAATCCACTTTCTCTATCTTGATCATGTGCTACAACGCTAGGAGCAATAAGTACGTCTGCTTTTTCTAAACTTTGTATTACTTCATCAGAGGTAAGAATTCCCCTAAAATCTACAAATTTTGATAGTCCATTAGCATCAACAAATTCTTTTGCATCGCTTAATAACTCACCTGAGCCAATAAAAGTTAACTTAGCTTGATGTCTATCTTCAATCACTTCTTTAAATGCATTCAAAGTGTATAAATGCCCCTTTTTTGGAGTAAACCTTCCAACCATTATAAATTCTATGATCTTGTTTGAAGATTTTTTTAAATACCTAAAATTAGAAAGATCTATTCCCAATCGGTACACTTGAACTTTGCTGGCGGGGGCTCCAAGTTCAATCAATAGGGCTTTAAGTTCTTCACTTGCAGCCAGCAATAACGTAGCGTGTTTGAAAATTTCTTTATGCTTTAAATAGTACCGCCATCTATTTACCTGAAATTTTTGAGTACCAACTAAAGCAGCCACATCGTTGCCGTGAAATGTGACTACAAAAGGAATCTTATATTTTTTAACATAAGGCAAAGCATAAACGGCTCCGGTTCCAAAGTGGGCATGCACAAGATCAAATTTTTCTTTTTCAAAAATTTTATCAAATTTTGGCCAATAAGCAATGTTTTGATAGATTTTTTCCGCTAGTTTGCCCTTTGGCTTATAATAATTATCAAAAGGAAAAATGTCTTCATTCTGGCGATCTTTACAAAAAACGGTGATCTCATAATCATTAGAATGGGCTTTTATCTCATCATGTATAAAAGTTTGAGAATAGGGCAAAAACGAGGTTGAAAATAAAGCGACTTTCCTCTTGGGAGGCATTAGTTGTTCCATAGTTAAAATTCGCCAAAAGATAAGAAAATGAAGCTCCAAAAGGATTTATATTTTATAGGATAAATCCTGTATCTTAGATCAAAATTAGGGCTTATTGTTATTTATAATTTATTTGTGATTGCTTTTTAATGAACATACTGGTTAAAGCTTCAACGTTTGGTGCAGATCTTTTTTGGTTAACTCAGTATTTAGATAAAATACAGGGAGTAACTGTAAAGGTATTATTATCCGATCCTGAGAGATTTAAAGCAGAAGGGATTTCAAAATTATTTCCGTTAAAAGCAGAGTTAATCAAAAAAACTCTAATGAACTATTGGTTTAAACCAGGTTCATATAAACCAGATGTGACAATAATGGACAATAAAATTCCGATAAAAGCGGCATCTCCAAATGGTTTTATGTTGTGGCACGGCTTTGGTTGGAAAGGTCCAAATGATGTGGAAGAGTTTCATTGGCTACACAAATCGTTGAAATCGGCTTGGGGAAGTGCTTTAGAATCTAATCCCAATTTTACATGGCAATGTTTTGGGGAGTGGGACTTTGAACATAGAACCAAGATTAGTGGTTTTCATCCCGATAATTGTAAGATATTAGGAGCAGCAAGCCATGATTTGTTAAGAAACCCACTTCCAAAAGAGGAATTACAACCTTATGTACCTTTTGATATTGTAAACAGGAAAACCGTTCTTATTGCGCCCACCTGGCATTATGGGGAGGTATTTTCACATTGGGGGAAAGACGAACAATTATTTGAAAAGCTTTTTCAAAAGATTGAAGATTATGATGCCAATGTAATCTTAAGACTCCATGACTCTTATCGGTTTGAAGGTTATTATGTAGAATTTCTTGAAGAGTTAAGTGAGAGGCATCCTAATGTGCTATTAAAATTCAAAGATAGAGATCCTGATAATCTATTGGATATGATGGTTTCAGATATTTTGATAACTAACTTCAGCAGTATTGCAAATCTTTACTATGCTACAGGCAGGCCTACTTTACACATTTATCCTGTGAAAAGTGAAGATGAAGAATTTCAATGGAAGCAAAGTACTGTTTTAGGAATGCGGACTAAAAAGTTAGATTCAGTAAAATATATCTGGAAGTTACCTCCTGAAGAAAATGGAGGATTTTTAGCCCATAGTTTTGAAACAATGATGGATCAACTTGAACTTGCTTTCGCCGATCCGAAAAGCTGTGAACAGAAATCACAATCATTTTTGGATAAGTATATGTTGGGTGCTGATGGCAAGAACTGTGAAAGAATTTGGGAAGCGATACAGGACCTTGTCAACAAGTGAGAATAAGTTTGGATTCAAACAAACATTGCTCGATTAATCGAGCAAAAAAGCCTATCTTTGTCAAGCTTTCAGCACAAATTTAATAACTACATATAATGACAAAGCCAGAAATTGCTCCACATAAAGGAAAACTTTTAGTATTAACCCCGGGAATGGGAGCAGTCGCTACCACTTTTATGGCTGGTGTGGCATCAACAAGAAAGAATTTAAGTAAACCATTTGGTTCACTTACTCAATTACAGACTATCAGACTTGGTTCACGTTCAGAAAACAGAAACCCTTTAATTAAAGATTTCTTGGATTTAGCAGGGCTTGATGATATTGTATTTGGCGGATGGGATGTAAAAGCTGATAATGCATTTGAAGCGGCAAAAAACGCAAATGTTTTAAAACCTCAGGATCTTGATCCGTTAAAAGAGGAGTTAGAAAAGATCACTCCTATGAAAGCGGCGTTTAATCAGCGGTATGTAAAGTTATTAGATGGACCCAATGTAAAGCAACAAACCAATAAAATGGAGCTTGCTGAAGCATTAAGAGAAGATATCAGAAATAAAATTAAGGAAACCGGAGCAGACAGAGCCGTGATGGTTTGGTGTGGTTCAACAGAAGTTCATTTACATCAGTCTGATTGCCATAAAACGATTGAAGCTTTTGAAGAGGGTTTAAGAAACAATGATGATTCAATCGCTCCTTCACAACTGTATGCATACGCAGCAATAAAAGAAGGAATTCCTTATGCAAACGGGGCTCCGAATTTATCAGCAGATTTTCCTGCATTAGAACAATTAGCAGAACAAGAGAGAGTGCCAATAGCCGGTAAAGATTTCAAAACCGGGCAAACACTAATGAAAACTATTTTAGCTCCCGGATTAAAAACCAGAATGCTGGGTATTAGAGGTTGGTTTTCTACAAATATTTTAGGAAACAGAGATGGTGAAGTTCTTGATGACCCGGAAAGCTTCAAGTCAAAAGAAGTGAGTAAAACAGGAGTATTGGATTCTATTTTACAACCGGAGCTGTACAAAGATCTTTATGGGGATTTATATCATAAAGTAAGAATCAATTATTATCCACCAAGAGGAGATGAGAAAGAAGGATGGGATAACATCGACATTTTTGGATGGATGGGATATACAATGCAGATCAAAGTTGATTTTCTATGCCGTGATTCTATTTTAGCAGCTCCAATAGTTCTTGATTTAGCACTGTTCTTAGATTTTGCCAAAAGAGCAGGAAAAGGCGGTATTCAGGAATGGTTGTCATTTTACTTCAAGAGTCCACAGGTTAAAGCCGGACATATACCTGAACATGATATCTTTATTCAACATTTCAGATTAAAAAATACACTTAGAGTTTTAGGTGGGGAAAAACCAGTTACTCACCTTTCTGAAAATTTTGAAGAAGAAGCAGTAAGCTAAATTAATGGCTGAAAAAACAGGATTAATTTTAGCTGCTGGATTTGGTTCACGTTTAGAAGGGGTAAGCGCGGTTACAGAATTTAAACCATTAACTCCGGTGGCAGGCAAGCCATTACTATTCAGAACAATTGAAAGTTTGGAAAAAGCAGGTTGTTCTAAAATCGTTATTATACTAGGTCATGGATATAAAGAAATTAAAAAAGCAATTTCTGATTCCTACAAAGGAAATATTCCATTGGTTTTTGTTTTTAATGAACAGTTTAATTTAAGCAATGGAGTCTCCGTTTTAGCTGCTGAAAATCACTTAAGTGATTTATTTATAATGACTATGGCAGATCATATTTTGGGCGATAAGTTGATGGAAATAGCAAAGAATTATACACCCGAATCGAATGCAGCTGCTCTGCTTGTGGATTATAAGATTGACACTATTTTTGATATGGATGATGCAACAAAAGTATTAGCTGAAAATGGCCGAATAAAATCTATTGGTAAGCAAATCAAAGATTACAACTGCATTGATACAGGTGTATTTGTTTGTACAAAAGGTTTAATTGCATCCTTGAATAATCACTTTCAAAAGAATGGCGATACTTCAATTTCAGAAGGTGTTCAAGATCTGGCTAGAGAAGGCAAAATGTTTACCATTGATGTAAAAGATGGTTTTTGGCAAGATGTAGATACCCCGGAAATGCTTGAGTACGCAGAGCAGGTGTTAAAAAACTAATCAAGAATAGTCAAACTGTAGTAAACGGGCTGGTTTTTGTTTAACATTGCAGAACCTCTAAGTTCGATTATATCTCCACCAAGAAATCGCTTTGCAAATATTTTCTTTAACCCACCAAGTTCATCTAACATGGTAATCTTTTCCGAAATAGCGGTAACTTCAATAATATCGCACGCTGTGTTTATGTAACAAATCTCTATACGACTAGATATTTTTTCCTCTTTATATTTTTTTGTTTCTAAATATTTTATAGAAATCGGTTTTTTTAGAATCACAGAACCATTTTTTTTCTCATAAGCATAACCTACAATTTCGGTTTTACTATCTTTAGGAATTAAAAAGTATCCACCTAAATAACCATTGTTAGTTCTTTTAATATATCTAAAGCTTTTCTCAAAAAGTCTTGTCCCAACATTTGTTTGATGGATTTGTGTCATTGTGGCTGTTCCCGATACATACACAGTATCATAATCTAAAGCGATAAATCCTTCTATTTTCGAGGAAGGTATTTGCGTGTACATGCCTGCTAAATCATTTTCTCCCATTTTAAAAAGACCACTTCCCCATGTAAATCCGGGTTCTATATCCTTGAAATCAAGATTAATATCAAATTGGATTCCGTTTTTATTGGTCTTGTAATGGACTTTATGGCGATCAGGGAGTTTTCCTTCGTACCAAATACCACGTTCAGGGTTTAGGAAAAACCTATAAGTCTCTTCATCAAAAACCAGCTTATCAAGATCGTACTCTCTTGCAGCTTTATAATTTTTCCCATACCAATTCAATAGTGAAAGTCTTGCGCCGGTAACGGCATCTCTTACACCGCCAAAATGAGAAATTGAATAGTTTAAGTAAATCTCAGATCCGTTATCAAGCGCAATATGATAATTCCAAAATTCATTGTAATACCCACCACTTTTCTCATGTTGCTTGATCTCTTCGGGCTCCAAATTACGAATACAGCCTTTTGGTTTGGTGAGATAATCCTGTGATGTAAGAAGTTGAGTTGGAGTTAGTACAATAAAAAAAAAGATGATACTTAAAAATTTCATGAATTTAATAAAGAATAATTTCGTGATTAGTTGTTGTTCTATAACAGAGCAGTTTAATATCTAGTATTAATTAACATATTTTTCTTACACTTAATTCTTATACTTAATTGAAATTTCACTAAACACCTGAATAGCATTTTTTGCTTAAAAGTAATTTATGAATATAGTATTTGTTCGACTAATTATATGTCTGAGTATCTCATTTTTCTTTAATGGAATTTTGTTTTCCCAAAACGCCAGAATTTTGCAATTAGATAATTCAAATGCGTATCAGCTAATCGAAAGGTTTATAGAAAGCGGAAGATTTACTAATCTAAATCCAACTAAGTTGCCTTACACTCATTCTGAGGTATATTTTGAACTGGAAAGGCTTAATTACGATGCATTATCTGAAATAGAGAAAGTGTGGTATAATCTATTAAAAGAAGAAATTCTATATTCTGATGAAAAAAGATCAAAAGAATATAATTTTGAACCGTACATACTTTTAGCGAGTGATTTCAATAATTCGGAGAGAAAAAATGTATACAGACCAACTAGCAATGATTACTATGTTTGGCCATTTGGGGAAACTGGTTTTATTACAGATTATAAAGGGTTTACAATTAACACAAATGTTTATTTCGATCTGTATTACGAGTTTGCTCCCGATGGACTGGACCCAACGAATAGACTTTACATTCGGAATGAAGATTCTTATGTAGGTTATTCCTCAAAACATTTTAAGGCATACTTGGGAAGGTTTGAACATAATTGGGGACTGCAAGGAAAAAAAGCAACATTTGTTTCTGGTAACAAACCAACATTTGATAAGTTTACTTATACCATCGGCACTGAAAAAATATCCTTTACAGTATTGCACGGTTTCTTAGATAATATTAGTGGTGATGATGTTTACAGAGGCTCTACGGCAGGAGATCCATTAGCCAAAAGAAGATATTTAAGCTTAAAGAGGCTTGACTGGAAAGTATCTGATTATTTCTCCATTGCACTAAAAGAAGCTATTCTCTATTCAGGGAGTAACGTAAACCCCGAACCAAAATATTTAGTACCGTCATTTGTTTTTTTCTTTTTAGAAGCCGCAACTCCAAAAGATCAGGTAGAGAATCTATTATTAGGTACAAATCTATGGTTTAATAAAGATGGCTTTACTGTAAATATCGATTTTATGCTTGATGATTTAATTTTTAACAGAGTGGAGAGAGGTATTACAGAACGCTCAAATTTTAGTGCAATTCTTAACTCTTCATATCAATTTAAACGAAAGCCTTTAGCGATAAATTGGGATTTTGAACTGATAAGCTATCAGTCATACAATACGGATCAGGCAGAAGGAAGATATATTTATTTAGATCGAGGAATTGCAACGGACTTTAACGATTATGTATTTACTGAAATAGGATTAGAATATTACGCTGATTTGAAAGTTAAAGGACTTTTACTATCACCATATATAGGAATGCTGAAGCAAGGCGAACAAATAATAAACCAGACTTTTGATAGTGCCTACCCCAATGGGGATCCATTTGAAAACGTTCTTACTGGTACTGTGGAAACAACTACACGATTTGGGCTGAAAAGCTTTTATAGCCCGGCGCATTATTTTTGGCTAAAGATGGATATAGGCTATAACCGTGTTGACAATTTTAGAAATATTGAAGGCAGATCTTCAAACCGAATAGTTGGAATGTTTGAAGCAGGATTCAAATATCAATTATAAATTATGTATGGACTTTCCGGTACTAAAAAAGTTAAGGCTGTGATTTTAAAATCTGTTCAATATTGAGTGATCTTTTCGGTAAATTACGTTCTTAAAGAAATTTCGGCTATTACTACATGAAACAAATTCTTCGGTTTTTTCAGCCATTGCTAAAATTGAATATCAAGCATCCTTTTGTTGTGCTTGGTGTTAGTTTATTATTAGCAATTATAGGCGGCTATTATTCTATTCAATTAAAAGTAGATACTGATATTGCAAATCTTCTTCCGGCAGATAATCCTAATGTGTTAGCTCTTGAGAAGTTAAAAAATACGGTTGGTGGCGAAACAGAAATGCAGGTTGCTATAAATTCACCGAGTTTCGAAGCCAATAAAAGATTTGCTGAAGATCTTATTCCAAAAACGCTGGAATTATTCTATCCAAGGTATAATGATAAGTTTTTTAAGAGAGCTGAGTTTCAGAAAGAAACCGAAATCATAAAAGATAATGCCCTCTATTTAGCAAACGATGAGGAGCTTGATGAGGTAACCGATTGGCTACAAAAAGAAATAGAAACTGCACGAGAAGAAGCCAACCCTTTCTTTATCGATTTTGAAGAGGATGAAGATGAGGCTTCAAGCCCTGAAGAAAACAAAGCAGAAAATTTTAAAGAGAGTTACGATGTATTAGTCCCATCTGAATATCCTATAAACGAGGATAGCACTATCATGGTGGTTAAGTTCTATCCAACAGGCGCTAAAAGTGATACTAAGTATTTAGAAGACATGTTCGCAAAATACGATTCATTGTTAGCAGCAATGAATCCGGCTTCCTATCACCCGGAAATGGAAGTGCAATTTGGGGGAAGATTGAAAAGGCATTTAGAAGAGTTAACATCCATCATGAATGATGTGCTAGGCAGTTTTGCCACAGGTATATCTAGTGTAATTCTTTTAGTGATGTTCTACTTTTTTATTAAGAAATACATCCATTATCGAAGAGGTAAAAATGAAGATTTACATCATGGTATTTGGAGTCATGTAATCAGAATGCCGATTCCTGTTCTTATTATCGGTTTTCCATTGATAATGAGTTTGGTGTGGACTTTTGGAATTACCTACTTTTATTTAGGTATACTTAATACGATGACCTCCGTTCTGTTTGTGATTTTATTCGGATTGGGCATCGATTATGGAATTCATTATTACGCTAGATATATAGAATTGCGCTCATCAGGCTTAAGTGTTGAAGAGGCCATTCTAACGACCAATGAAAAAACAGGCGAAGCAATTTTTGTAAGTGCTTTTACTACCGCTGCCGCCCTTTATGTTCTTATGTTTGCAGATTTTCGTGGATTTTCTGAATTCGGTTTTATTTCAGGAACAGGAATAATGCTGACTCTTTTTTCTATGCTTTATGTGTTGCCATCACTCTTAGTAATTTTTGAGCGATTTAACTGGGTATTATTTTCAAAAAATGAATCGGATACGCATTCATTTCAAAATAAGAAATATCCGTTTTCACGAGTGATTGTTGTTTTGGGATTGGTAATCTCTGCTGTCGTAATAGGATTTAGTGGCAATCTGAGTTTTCAATATGATTTTGGAAAACTGGAGCCCAAATTTCCTGACTATGAAAAATTCAGAGCAGTAGCAGGACAAGTTGGAAATTCAGATAAAAGAAATCCGGCGTACATTATTGCTGAATCAGATGAGGAAGTTGAGAGTTTGGTGAGGGTATTAAAGCAGAAAATGAAGTCTGATACAACGTCTCCAACTATTCAAAGCATAGAGTCTTTACAGGATAGATTCCCATCTACCGAACAAGAAGTTGAAGATAAGCTTCAAAAAATAGCCAGAGTCAGAGAGTTGCTTGATAATACCTTCATTAGAAATAAAAAAGATGAAGATTTAGATAAACTTCGACGAGCAGCACAAACCACAAAGCCCTTAACTATTGATCAGATTCCTCCCTATTTAAAATCAAGATTCATAACAAAGGATGGTGAAGTTGGTCGATTTGTGATCATTTATCCTTCGGTGGGTTTGTCAGATGGAAGAAAATCTATTGCTTTTAAAGATGATATTGGAGCTGTAACCATCGAAAACGGGAAAACCTATTATGCAGCCAGTACATCCATTGTAGCAGCTTCCATGCTTGATTTGATGCGTACCGAAAGTCCATACATGGTTGGGGCTACCTTTATAATTATCTACCTCTTTATGATTTTTACTTTCCGCTCATTCAGATGGTCGGCTATTTCGATGCTCCCATTAATTGTTGGGTTACTATGGCTATTCGGAATTATGATGATCTTCGGACTTCAATTCAATTTCTATAATCTGGTAGTTCTTCCCGCAATTCTTGGAATTGGTGAGGATAGTGGAGTTCATTTAGCGCATCGCTACCGAGACGAAGGAAGAAATTCTATGTGGGAAGTGCTTTCGAGTACGGGACAACATATTTCAATGGGATCTATTACTACGATGCTTGGTTTTGCCGGACTTCTTTTCACTAATCATCCAGGATTGCAATCATTGGGGGTAATGGCAGTAATAGGTATCGGAATGACGCTACTGACATCCCTGACTTTTCTACCCGCTTTAATTCAGTGGTTAGAAGACAAAAACTGGATTAGATACTAGATTTTATTTTGAATTTCATTTATGATTGATACTCATTCTCATATTTATCTAAAAGACTTTGATGAAGACAGGGAAGAAGTACTTCAAAGAGCAAAAAAAGCCGGAATTGCATCAATACTAATGCCTGCTATAGATTTCGATTCACTAAAGCAGATGGACTCTCTGAGTTTTAATGAAATTGATTTTTATAAAATGGTCGGATTACATCCATGTGATGTAAAGAAACTTGCTAGTGGGTTGGAAAATGAATTACTCGAACTTTGTTCACAAAATGAAATAATCGGCGTTGGTGAAACAGGTTTGGATTATTATTGGAGTAAAGATTTTGTTACCGAACAGAAGTTGAGTTTACATGCTCATTGCAGAGTGGCAAAAAAAGTAAACAAGCCCATTGTTCTTCACAACAGAGAAAGCACAGAAGATCTTCTTCATATTATTGAGCAAGAACAAGATGGGAGTTTAAATGGTATTTGGCATTGTTTTAATGGAACGGTTGAAGAGGGTAAACGCGCCATTGAACTTGGACTGCATTTAGGGATTGGCGGTGTTGTTACTTTCAAAAATGGAGGAGTGGATAAAACTGTTGTTGAACTACCACTTGAGAAAATGGTTTTGGAAACAGACGCGCCTTATTTGTCACCAACTCCAAAAAGAGGTAAGCGAAATGAACCGGCTTTCATGAAATTTACGGCAGAAAAACTAGCAGAAATTTTTGATCTTAGCCTGGATGAAATTGTTGATAAAACCTCAAAAACGGCTCGTTCGCTCTTTGATCTAAATTAATTCGGTATGAAACCATCTACCAAAGATTTTTACCAACGTGTGTACGAAATAGTGGCTCTTATACCTGAAGGCAGAGTTACTTCTTACGGAATAATTTCAAAATATCTTGGCGTTGAATCCGGAGCCAGAATGGTTGGATATGCGCTCAATAATTACAATCCTATTGAACTCGGATATCACATTCCTGCACACAGAGTGCTAAATAGATTGGGACAATTAACAGGCAGGGCTTTTTTCGAAGATGATTCGATGCGCGAAAGATTGGAGCAGGAAGGAATAGAATTTAAAGCAGAATATACGGTTCACATAGAGAAGCATTTTTGGAATCCATTTAAGGAATTATAATTATCAAAAATAATACCTATTTTTGTTCATGAGACTCAAACCAACAATTATAGTTTTCACTGTTTTACTTCTGTTATTTGCCACCGCTTTAAAAGCACAAAAATCACTTACTCTAGGAGCAACTGCTCCAATGTTAAATGAATCTGTTGAGGATGTGAATGGAAGGTCATTAACTCTTTCACAATCTACTGAAGAAAAAGGTCTGTTAGTTATTTTTTTAAGCAATACCTGCCCGTTAGTTTCAAGATGGGAAGATCGGATGAAATCAATTGCGACTACGGCACGTCTTAGTAATGTTGGGGTGATCGCTCTTAATCCGAATGAAAGAATCAGAGAAAGAGGAGAGTCGATTAGTGATATGAAGAAACGCTCCACCAAACAATCATATAATTTCAGTTATGCGTTAGATAAAGATCATAAAATTGCGGATGCTTTTGGGGCTACAAAAACACCTGAAGTATTCCTGTTTAGCGCAGATATGAAATTGATCTACAAAGGCAGCATTGATGATAACCCAAATAGCGCTTCACAGGTTAAGAATAAATATTTAGAAGATGCACTTCAGGCTATGATAAGCGGAAATAGTATTAAAATTAGCAAGACTGCTCCGGAAGGATGTTCCATCAAGCGAATAAAGTAATTCTCTTAAAAAACCCGTATTTTTATGAGGCTCACAAAATAGTGAGCTTTTTTTATGTTCAATTCTAAGATAAGTTTTTAAGATTACATGCCGACCTGGACATTACATACAGAATTCAAATTTGATGCTGCTCATTTTATAGATGGCTATAATGGTAAATGTGGGCGTATGCACGGTCATTCCTATAAAGTTAAAGTATCAGCTAAATCAAATAAACTAAATCCTTCTGCTTATTTGAACACAGACGATATGGTGTGTGATTTCAAAGAATTGAAATGGGCGGCAAAAGATGCAGATAAAGGTGGTTTAGATCATGGATTTTTAAATGATCTGATGGAAGTGAACACTACAGCTGAACGAATTGCTGAATATATCCATCAGGAAACAATGAAGAGAATTCCTGAGGGGATAGAATTGAAAATCACCGTGTGGGAAACGGAAACTTGTTGGGTAGAATACACCGATAAAAATGAGTGATAGTTTTAGTTGGGTCATCCCTGTAAATGTCAGGTAATTCGTTAAGAGTTTTAATTCAAGTTAAAGGTATAGGGTCATCTGTAGATGTTATGTAATTCGTTGACGAAAAATGAGACCGTATTGTAGCCAGCGTCTTCAC
>TARA_R110002072_G_scaffold241027_4_pt1 | contig 60108 bp, 52 predicted proteins | sample TARA_R110002072 | Tara Oceans TARA_R110002072 (sample SAMEA4397118) | marine metagenome | biome: Polar Biome; feature: [SRF] surface water layer (ENVO:00010504); material: water (ENVO:00002006), including particulate matter (ENVO:01000060) such as... | depth 5 m | reverse complement strand
ACCTTCCGGCGGGTCGTTTGCGTTACGGGGCGAACTTCGTGCGGCATCGCGGCGCGTCATCCGCAACGGCCACCAGTCGCCAATGGACGCGCGAGTTCGCGAGGACCGCATCACGGAAGGCACGTCGGAATGCGCACGTCCGGCAGGCACGTCGGAAATGCACTTCGGGAACGCACGACGGGCACACAACGCCGCACGCGACCGCGGGACCAACCCCCTTGAGCGAGCCGAAGGACCATTCGCGCGAAGCCATTTCTGAGACGGTTCGCGGCGAAACCGGACCTAGCTGCCGCTCGCCCGTGACCACGTAGTACCCTTCGGTATCGCGGCGATCCCCCGGCCGCGTCGGACAAACGCGACGATCGCATTGCCGCGACATCGCCCCGATGCGCCGATGCCATCGTGCGCTCCGCGAACTCCGAACCATGGGCACAACAACGGCGTCGCATTCACGCGACGGTTGCATGGCGCGCGAACGCACGCAGCACACGGCGTCGCCAAGGAATTGTCGTCCATGCCATCGACGATCGGCGGGGTTTCTTGCTGCTGTGCGCAAACTTGGCAAGCCCGTTGCTCTGCAACGTTCGTGACCAACAACAGCCGCAACGACCTCCCGACCAGCACCAGCGAGTTTTACACCGAGAAGAAGTGGTGCGACGACTGCGACGGCTACGTGCGCTTCATGATGAGCGTCAACCACTCCTACTGCATCGAATGCGGCGGTCGTGTTCGTCTTTTCAATCGCAACGACTCCGCCAACTTCCAAGACACGGTGCAACGCCACAAGTGGCAGGCCAGCTAACGACTTCTCCCGGCTTCCCCGCCGCACGAACCGCAATCACGAGATAGACTCCTACGCCCTCGGGCGCCCGACAACCTGATCCCCGTAGACGACCCGCCGGTCACCTCCCGGCGGGTCGCTTTGCGTTATGGGCCATGGTTGCGTCCTGCAAGCCCGGGCATGGTGCCCTTCGCCTTGTCAGCGACGTCGAATGACCGCAAGATCCAAGCATGCTGACTGCTCGCCAACAGGTGGCCGTTCTCATTGCAACGCTTGCGAGCGCCTGCGTTGCCATTGCCCAAGAACCACCGACGCGAGTCCTGCGACCACTGCTCGGCAAGATCGTCGACCACGAAGGCCAAGGCGTCATCGGTGCCGAAGTGCACCTGTCGTTCTCGCCAATCGGCAATCCGGACCTCGCGGCAACTGAGCACAAGGTCACGATCACCGACCAGCGCGGCCGATTCCGCTTCCAGGCGCAACCGTGCACGAAGCACCTGATCTGGGCCATCGGCGCAGCACGTGTCGATGGCGTTCGGTTGGCCACGACCCTGCAATGGATCTCGCCGGGGCGACCGTTCGAGCTGGTTGCCGACCAAGAGCACCCAGAATGCAAACTGACGATCCGTGGCATTGAATCTTGGGCCGACTACGCGCCGCTCCACGTGCAGATGGCGCCCGGAGGCATCCCCATTGAAGGCATGACGGCGGTCCTAGACGAAACCGGTTCTTGCACGTTGCCGCCATTGCCCGGCGGACTCACCTCCGTTTCCATCCACGACAAGGACGGGCAGCCACTGACGACCGTCAGCATCTCGAAGCACGAGCGAAAGATCACGCGAGCCATGCACCCGTTGCAAGAGCTGCCCATGGTCGTCGTCGACCCGGAAGGCAAGGCGATCGCCGGCGCCACGATCCGGCAACGCGTTCGTGCCAACGGACTGCTTAGCAATGATCTGATTCCGTCGCTGCCAAACCGAGTCTGGTGGCGCGATATCGGCAAGACCGATGCCGACGGCAAGTTGGTCGCCCACGTGGCGAACAGGGGCAAGCTGTTTACGTCGAGTCACTGGCAGGGACTGTTCTTCACCGCGACCAAGGAAGGGCGCAACACCACCCACTCCGGCATCAGCGAGATGCCGTTCTTTGACGGCCAGCAGGTCAAGGGAGAAGGCCTCACGGCGCTGAAGTTCACCTTGCGGGAAGCCAAGCCGACGATCCTGCGGTTGATGCAGTCGCCAGAACGCGGGCTGGCCAACCAGGCCGTCACGGTCAAGAGCGGCGTTCGGGTCAAGCGGTTCGAGAAGAACGGCTACAGCAACGAAAGCATCGTGCTGCAGCTGACAACCGACCAAGACGGGCTTCTGCGCATTCCTGCGCTGACCGAGCAAACGGGTGGCTTCGAATTGCTGCTTGGCGGCGTCAGTGTCACCGGGCTGATCCCCGAACCACTGCGGCGCATGAGTCCGTATCGCGCCATCACCCTGCACGAGATCAAGGCAACGCCCGAGAAAGAACAGCGCATCGACCTGCACAAGGCCGCCAAGGTCAAACTGCAACTACTTGGCGAACACGGCGGCCCCGTTACCGACGCCGAGCTGATGTTGATCAGCCGCGCCAACAGGAACAACTACACCTGCAACGGATGGAACACGCTAGCGAGCACCGACAGCGCCGGCCGCGTCGCGTTGCTGGTGCAGCCAGGTCGGTGGTCCGTGTTTGTGCGCACCAAGACGGGCATGGCCCATGTCAAGTTGAAGCTTGCCGACGGCGAGAGCCAAGAGCTCAACGTCAGCCTCAAAAAGATGGCGACCATGCACGGCCGCGTCGTCGACGGCGATGGCAAGCCGATCGCCAACGTGCGCCTCGATTGCCACAGTTCGACGTGGCACAGCGGCGGCAACCGCGACCCGATCCTCGAGGCGATCGCCCAGAACATGAACTGGAACTGGATCAGTGGCACCGTGACGGACAAGGACGGAATGTTCGCCTGCGCCTTCCTGGATCTACCGGGCATGGGCTACGAGGCGCGCGTCAGCCACAACCGGAAGAAGTCGCCAGACTTCCAGATCGTGCCCAACGACTCACCCGTCACGATCACGATCCAATAGCCGGCGTCGCGGCTAGCAGCCCTCGTATTTCCAGTTGCGATGCTTGCCGTCGCGCAACCACTCGATCGCCTGCAGGATCCGCCGGTCGCGGGTGCTGTCGCGCTTGGCGTCGACGATCCACTCGAGATAGTCGCGCTGGTAGCCGGCGGCGAACCCTTCGTAATGCTGGCGCGCGAGCCGGTTCTTGGCCAACGCCGCCGCAAACGCTTCCGGCATGTGCAGCTTGGCGGGCTTCATCTTCGGCACACGCTTCTGCTGCTGGCCTGCTTCGTTGCGCTTCATCGCCAACTTGATCACCTTGCGGAAGGCGACCTTGCCGGGCAGGTCTTGCACGGTCGTGATCTTGGCGCACTGTTCGATCACTGCCTGGATCTCCGGCCCCTCGGCCGTCAGCGGCTGCTCCTGCCAGAACATGAACGAGCAGTAGTTCTTGAACGCAGCGAAACCACCCAAGAAGCCGTGATGTTCAAAGCTTGGTGCACGCCACTTGATCGTCTCGACCACCTCCGGGCAGGCGCTGTGCACGCGCGCGCGTAGCTCGATCAGAATCGGCTGTGCGTAGGCCGCGGCCTTGGCGATGTAGGCATCAATTCTCGGGTCCGTGGTTGCGGGCACACGGGCCATCTTAGCCGACCGAATCCGAACGCCACAAATGCAAGAAGACCTGCCGCGTCCGCGACAGGCCTTCCTTGCGTTACGGGCGAACCGACGATCTAGAACAGATCAAAGCGGCCACCACGCGTTGCGGCAGCACCAGCCGGAGCCCCACCATCCCAAACGAACCACTGCGTGTAGAGCGAGAGGCCCGACAGAGCCGGAGCGTTCGGCAGGCCGACACTCAGCGTGCCATAGCCATCACCTGCAGCACCAGGCGTGCCGTTGAGCACCCAAGGAATCAGCAGTTCGGAGCCGTTGAGGCCCACGTTGATCCAGATGCCACTGAGCTGACTCAAGCCAGTTCCAGTGCTCAGCACCAGCGTCGACGCAGCGCCACCAACGGCGTTGTAGATCCCCATCTTGAAGTCGATGTTGCCGAGGTTGGCCGGAACGTTGTTGAGCAGCACGGGGAAGCGACCACCGGAGCCAACCGTTGGAATGCCGTTCTGGTTGCCCAGCTGCGGCAGGATCTGGCTGCGCAACGTCGGGCGATCGAACGGCGCCGTGCCGTTGGCCACGCGCGGATCGGTCAGAGCGTTGGTCAAGAAGTTGATCAGATCGTTGGCAGCCGGTGGCGGCACGTTCAACGGGATCAGCAGCGGGTCCTTGTTCTGCTGGTTCGGTCCACCACCCAAGCGGTAGAACGTGAACACGTCGGCAATGTTGGTGAATTGGCCGTTGTGCATGAAGGTGTTCCGCAAGCCGATGTTGCGCAGACTCGGGGTCTTGAAGCGACCAGCGTCCGCCGGGTTGCCCGTGACACCCTGACGGCCATTGTCCTCAGCGATCGGACGCAGCCCGAGGTTGTGGTACTGGTTGTCAGCGAACAGACCAGTCGTGTGACACAGGCCACAACGGGCCGGGCCCATGAAGACGTTGAGTCCCTGGATCTGTTGCGGAGTAAGCGCGGTCGTGTTGCCGCCGACGAACGCATCGTAGGGCGTCTGATCCGGCACCAACGTGCGCTCGTAGGTCGCGATCGCCATGGCGATGCGAGCCGCGGTGACGTCTGGCGTGCCAAAGGCAGCTTGGAACAGGTCTGGGTAGGTCGTGTTGCCAGCCACTGCGAGCGCCATGTCGGCGGGCAGGTTGGTCGCCAGTGCCATCGGCTTGACGTTGATCAGCTTGCTGACGGCTTGCGCAAACGTGCGCGAATCGTGCGCCATCTCCACCGCAGACAACAGCGGCACCAAAGCCTGGTTCTCAAGAGCACCACCGGCCGGAATCAGCGTGACGCCGGTGTCCGGATCGATGAAGTTGCTGCGGGCGCGGCCATCCCAGAACAGGTCGGTGAACCAGCCGCCGGTCAACGACGACGGGGTCGCACGGTCCGTAACCTGCAGGCCGAAGCCAAACGCGGGGTCGGGCGTGTAGTCGTTGGCCGCGTCGCTGCGAATGATGCCCGGCGAAGCGAACACATCGTCCGGCGTGTTCAACACGCCATCGGCACCGGTGCCGCGAGCGCGACGGGTATCCGCACCGCCGGCCGCAAACGTGTGGCAGGTGCCGCACGCAACGCGGTTGTCGGTCGACATCTGTTCTTCCCAGAAGAGCAACTTGCCGAGCACCGCCTTCTGCGGCGTGATCTGGTTTTGAGCGGGCACCGGCTGCGGGGGCAACGGGGCTTGAGCCACCAGCGTTGCGGAGAGAGCGAGAATAGCTAGGTTGCGCATATTGAGATCGGGGACAGAGGAGTGTATCCGCCTGGAAACACAGCTGTGTCAGGGGTGTCCCAACAACGGCATGACACAGCGATGACACACTGCCGGAAGCTGTTTTTTCCGTGCCGGTGCCAGACCGCCCTGGGTGACTCATCCGAGCGCCCGACCCGGGCCCTCTACCCGAGCCCTCTACCCCGGTATCAGCTGCCTGATGCCGCCTTGCGAACGCGTTTTTTGGCCGACCGAGCGGCCTTGCCCGCGATTGCACCAGATGGTGGCGCGATCGCGGCGGCGGCCGCGGCCTCCTGCGCAGCCTCCTTCACGGTGCTCCTTGCACTGTGGAGAAGTTTCAACCTGTGCGCCAACAGATCGGCAAACCGCCCCTTCACATCGACTCCGCCGGCGCGCCGGTAGCAGCGGCGTGCTCGGCCGACAACCCCGAGTCGGCGACATGCATCGCCGCGAGCAATCCACGCCGATGGATCCCATGGATCCACCCACGCCAGCTGCCGAAATGTTGTGTCCGCTTCAGTGAGCTTGCCGGACAACAACTGCTGGATGCCTTCGCGGAAGCGATCGGCACGCTGCGGCGCGGCAAGATGTCGGCGCAGCACCGCCCACAGGTAGATCACGGTGGTCAGCACGGCCGTCAACTGCAGGCTCAAAAGCGGCAATTGCTGGCCAGCGGCAGGGGTTCCGAGCAAGTAGCGCGAAACCAGCCACCAGTCGATGAAAGTCCACAGGGCGACAGTCGCCCCGGCACCCAACCAGAACCTGCCAGTGCGCAAGAACAGCCAGGCGAACACCTGACCGACTGCAAACACCAGCACGTTGGCCATCACGGCGTCGACGAACACGAGCCAAAGACTACGCAGAACGGGCACCGGGGGCTACCGTGCTTCGCCTCGATGCCATTGTCAGGTCGCCTCTATTTGTTGTTCACGCCGGAGCTGTGCCGGCAGGATCCGTTCGCCACGCTAGACGCGGCGCTGGAAGCTGGTGTCGACCTGGTGCAGTGGCGCAGCAAGAAGCCGGATCGCGATGGCTTCGAAAAGACGCGCGCGATGTGCCGGAATCACAAGGTGCCGCTACTCGTCAACGACGACGTCATGTTGGCGCTGCGTAGCGAGGTCGCGGGAGCCCACGTCGGCCAGAGCGACATGCCGCTGGATGCGGCGCGCAAGCTGATGTTCGGCCGCATTTTCGGCGTCAGCACGCACGACCTCGATCAGATTCAGGCCGCCGTCAAGTCGCACGCCAACTACGTCGGCTTCGGCCCATGCTACCCATCGACCACCAAGGGCTACGACGAGGGACTCAGCATGGAAGCCGTGGCCGCGGCGGTCGAGAAGTGCCATGAACTCAACCTGCCGATGTTCGCGATTGGCGGCATCACGCCGGTCAACCTGCCCGAACTGTATGCACAGGGCGTGCGCCGGGTCGCGGTCAGCAGCTACGTCTTGCAGCACGAGAGCCCCGGCGATGCGGTTCGCGAACTACGCGTGGCGCTGTCGTAGCAAGCTCACAGCAGCAGCATGGCGTCGCCGAACGAGTAGAACCGGTAGCGCTCGGCGATCGCTTCGCGGTACAGCGCAAGCGTTTCCTGGTGGCCGGCAAACGCCGCCACCAGCATCAGCAGAGTCGATTGCGGCAGGTGGAAGTTGGTCAGCAGCGCATCGACGACGCGAAACTCGCGCCCGGGATACATGAACAGTTCGGAGGAGCCACTCGCAGCCGTGACCGTGCGTTCGTCGGTGGCACACGTCTCGAGCGTGCGGCAGCTCGTCGTGCCGACAGCCACGACACGAGAACCACGAGCGCGTGCCTGCCGCACCGCGACGGCGGTCGCTTCCGGCAAGTGATAGACCTCCGCGTGCATGCGGTGATCGGTGACAATCTCGGCCCGCATCGGGGCGAACGTTCCCTCGCCAACGTGCAAGGTGACGTAGGCCGTCTCGACGCCGCGATCCGCCAACCGCTGCAACAGCTCCGGCGTGAAATGCAAACCCGCCGTTGGCGCCGCGACCGCGCCGGCTTCGCGCGCAAAGACCGTCTGGTAGCGAGCACGATCGTGGGCGACGTCTTCTTCGGCGGGACGATCGATGTACGGCGGCAGCGGGGCGCGACCGCATCGCTCCAACGCTTCGACTACATCGCCGGTTGTCGCAGCGACCCGCAGTTGCCAACGCCCGCCGCCGAGCGCCGCCAGCAATTCGATCGTCACCGAGCCGTCTTCCATGGGCAGGCGATCGCCGACCCGCAGCTTCTTCGAAGGTTTGACGAAGGCCTCGCCGACGTCGCCGACCAAGCTCAGCAGCAGGCATTCCACCCCCCCGCCGGTCGCGCGCCGGCCTCGCAGCCGCCACGGCCGGACTCGCGTATCGTTGAGCACCAGCAAATCACCAGGCTCGAGGAACTCGGGCAAGTCGGCGACCACACGGTGCTGGCTGGTGCGATCCGCACGCCGATGAACGAACATCTTTGCCTGGTCACGCGGCTCGACCGAACAGCTGGCGATCAGCTCCGGTGGCAAGGCAAAGTCGAACTCTGAGACGCGCATCGGCCCGCGTCATAGCCGGTCGCACGCCGCTATGCCACGCCCGTCGCAGAACCGACGCAATGCGCTTGCGGCTTGCTGGATCGCGGCCGGCCAGCCACCATGGTCCGCATGCCGCTACGCGTTCGCCCGTCGACCTTGAGTCCCTACGCCTACCTGGCCATCGCGTGCCTTGCGGCTTCGTGCGGTGGCGGCGGCGACAACAACCCACTGGCCAGCAACCTGCCGCCTGAGATGCTGGTTTGCCGCGCCCGGGTCGACGACCCCAACCGCTACGCCGAAGTGGCGTTGCGCACGACCCGCAACTTGGGCACTGGTCGCGTCGGCGATCGCACCGGCACCGAACGGCACGCGCGGCTGCACTCCGACGGCGTTCGCGTTGTGTTCTCGCGCGAACGCCTCAACGACGACGCCGGCAGCCGCGAACTCTACCTGTCGACGATTGATGGCTCGGCTGCCGAACTGCGATTGACCGTCAACTCCGAACGAGACGACGACCCGGTGTGGTCCCCCGACGGCAGTAGGGTGCTGTATGCGAGTGAGCAGGCCGGCCCTTCGGGATTGTGGACTTGCAGCGACACCGGCGGCGATGGCGAACCGTTCCTGCCAACACCCGCCGGCTTCGAAGACAGTCAGCCAGACTGGCACGCAACCACCGACAAGATCGTGTTCAGCCGTCGCGACAACACCGGCCGGCATGCGTTGTGGCTGGTCAACGGCAGTGGCTTTGGCGAGATCCCGTTGACCGATGGTGGCCTGACTACTGGGCCCGACAGCGGCGACCACGAACCGGCGTTCTCACCCGACGGCACGACCATCGTGTTCGTGCGCCGCTACAGCCCCGACGCGAGCAAACTGTTCGCCTGCGACGTCGCGACGGCGGTCGTCACCGAATTGTTCGCGCCGACTGGCAACGTCGGGCAACCGCGCTACGCGCCGATGATGAACCGCTTGTGGTTCGGCCTTGCCGAGCCCGATGTCGGCCGTCAAACCCTGCGACTGGCGCACCTGCCAATCACCGGCGGCACCGTTACCAGTGCAACGGCGACGTTGTTGTGGCCAGATGAACGCTGGCGACTCAACGGCATCGACTTCCTGCTGGTTGCGACTCCGACCGAGATTCTTGGCACGACAGAACGGCTCGATGTGCGCAACATCTCGATGCAAATCGCGATGGCCCGCAACTCGTTCGGATCCTTGGCACAACTGAGCGACGACGACGACAACGAGTACTACCTGCAGACCGCCGAAAGCGGCGATCGCCAGGTCGCAGCCATCAACTGCCGGTTTGGTCTGCCAATCGAAGAACCCGAGGACATGCTCGAAGTGCAGGTGCGCGCGATCGTGCAATCCTCACGCATCGATGGCGACAGCGTCTTCCGCATGTCGATCCGCAACCTGACGGACAACCGCTATGACACGGTCGTCGAGCTGACCCCGACGTCGACGGGCGAGCACTTGATGGAGTTCCGAACCTCAAGCCTGCGCCACATCACGAAGGAAAAGGTGCTGCAGTTCACGGTGATCGCCGATCTCGACGACGGCGACTTCGCCGACATCTGGATCGACATGGTCGAAGTGGTTCTGGTGCCGCGCCAAGGCCCATAGCCTCCTTGGCCCATAGCCTCCTTGGCCCAGCCCCGTCAACGACGACGCCTCCTTGAACGACACGGAACCGCCTCAGCGACACAGAGTCGCTAGGTCGCTTAGTACGCCCAGCGGTTCCAATCGAGCAACAAGCCGACACCACCGCCGATCAACGCGCCGCGGTCGCGACGACCACTCTGGTGCCCGATGATCGCGCCCACGCCAGCACCGACCACGGTGTTGACCGGAAAGCGACTACCGCGGCGACGCGCGCGGTTCACCCGGCGGTTGTAGAGGTAGTCATCGTAGGTTGAGTAGCCGCGGCCCGAGTTGACGTAGACGACCGAGGGCGGCGACTGGACTCGCACTTCGACGGGCACTTCGACCTCGACGGTCTCGATCAGGGTGCGGTAGGTCGGCCGTGCGGATCCAGATTCGTAGCCCAAGTCCGACTCGAACCCCTGATCGACACCACCCGGCGCGGCAGCTGACTGATCGCGATCCGCGCGTCCAGCCTCCGCGGCCTGTTGTGCCGGGTTCTCAGCCGGGGCATCGACGGGCAGCAGCGGAACCAACGGAGCTCGAGATTGCGTCGGCGGTGCGGCACACGCCACCGCCGCCATCGCCACCATCAACATTGTGAATACACGCATCTGCAACTCCCCATGGAAAGACTAGTAGTTCGGAACAATGCGCATGATCCAATCACGCGCTTCGGACGTCGACGAGGTCACCGAGTGGTTGTGCGTCTCGCCGGGACCAAGGATCGCGACCTGTGCATTGGTATCGTCACCAATCGGGCCCTTCTCAAGGTCTAGAAAGCTGACCTGGATGCGAACCTGCAAGTGGCTCTTGCTGATGTTGCGGATCGGCACAATTACCTTCAATTGATTGGAGCCCTCAATCCGCCGGACACCGGCGCGGCCCACTCGCAGTCCCCGACGCAACTTGGCGCTGGTAACGACGACATTGACCTCTTGCTCGGCGTCATTGTCGATCGGCAGCGCGGCGTACGGAGCAACCGACTTGCACGAGGCCAGGAACATGGTCGCCGTCAGGCAGGAGAGCGTTAGGAGCTTCTTCATGAGACTAATGGATAGAGACAAGCTTGATGGGGACGGCAGTTGCGCAACCACCAATCGGGTGACAAGAGAGCCGATCACATCCTAAAGTGCGGACCGACTAAAGAGGACGAACCTCACTAACATTCGCGACGACCGCGGCGGGATCGCTGACGCCGACGAGTTCGAAGGTGCAGCTGGCACCACTGCCGCCGACCAACTTGGCCGAGCCGAGGGTTTGCCAATCGGGGTTGGCGAGCGAACCGTTGTTGCCAATCGAGAACTGCTGGAAGCCGGCGGCGACGCGGCGTGAAATGCGAGCTTCGACAAACCACTTGCCGCCTTCGCCCGCCCACTTGCGCATGACCAGCGGCTGGCGCAGCGTGAAGAATACCTTCTTGGCGACGGCCGCCTTGGCCTTGTCGACGAGTTGCGTAATGAACGCATCGAGACGATCTACTGGGTAGCTGCCAGGTTTGTCACCCGGCACGGAAAACGATTCTTCGAGCATCACGGTGCGCTCGATCAAGTTTTCCACGCGCACCGAGACCTTGACCGAAGCACCCTGCATGTATTCGGGACGCGGCCCGCGGGTCGGACGCGCCTTGTTGGGCTTCTCGACCATCGAACGCACCGTCAATGGCTCCCAGTTGATCACGACCCGGTGCGAGGCGACCAGTTGGTGGCCAAGCTTCTCGCGTTGGGTGCGCTCGCTTTGCACGCCGACCGTCACGCCAGCGCCACTGCTGACAATCTTGACGGCACCACTGCGACGCAGGTATTCACCGATCTTCGGCCCCTCAAACTTGCCCTTGCGGCGATCGAACGCGCGGCCGGGCCCATCCTCCTCGTAGCGTTCGTGCTGCCAGTTGCGCAGGTCGTTGTCGACCAGCTCGATGACCAGTTCGGACTCGAACTTCTGCAAGCTGGCGACCAGCGCCCGCACCGTCACTTCCCACATGCGGTCGTCGGCCTTGCCCTTCTTGGTCACTTCGTAGCTGCGAACAAAACCTCCAATCTGCTGCTGCACCCACTCGCGCTCGAGTTCGGATTTGCCATCGAAGAAGCCCTCCTGGTCGCCGTCCTTGCTCTCCGAAACAACCGACAGGCGACTGCGTAGCGACGGACCGCGCGCAACCTCGACTCCCTTGGCTTTGGCGACCGCGTCTTCAAGCGCCTGCGCCAGGGCCGCGCGATAGCTTGGCGCGCGCCCAAATCCTTCCCCCCACTGATCCTTGTCTTGCGCCGCGGGATTCTGAGCACCCACCGCAACAGCCGGTTTGGAGTCCTGGGCGGTGATCCCGGCAGCGAGAACAGACAAGAGTAGGATGGTCGTCTTCATGATGGTGGCCAGCGTAAAGGAGCCGTCGAGTGGCGCGGGGCGCGCAAGCGCAGGTCGTAGCCTACGGTTGCAGCGCATCATTGCGTAGGCGGTGCGGGTGGCAGCGAAGGCACCAGCAACCAAGCCTCACCGGTAGCTGGAACGCTCACTCGTAGATTGTGTTGCAACCGCGGCAAGGCATTGCCGCGACCGTCGACAAACTCGACCTGCAGATCGTGTTCGCCCGGTGGCACGTCGGCGACAAGCACCTGAACCGTCGACGGTAAGGTCGGCCAGTGCCGGACATCGGCCGCCGTCGCGGTCAAGGCACTGAGGATCAGCAGCGCGCCGCCGGCGACCAGTTTCGCGTTGGCAGCATCGTTGTTGCCTTTGCGTCGACGGTCTTTCAGGCCATTCGTCAGCAGAATCGTGCCGGCGACGCCCGTGGATGTCTTGAAGACAGCTTTGCCCTTGCGAATGCCCTCCATGGCGGTGCCACCGAGCGTTCGCGCCTGGTAGTCGACATCACTGAGGATCGTCGACCGGCCCACGAAATTGCCATCGATCGAAACCTGGGCCGCCGCCGCGGGATGCCTCTGCGAACGAAACCGCGCCAGTTCTTCTTGGGAGCCATCGCCGTATTTCTCGGGGCCGAGCCCGACCGGAAACAGCAAGACCAGATTGCCCTTGGTCGGATTGGCCAGCAGCGGGTTGTTGCGCACCCCAAGCGAGTCGTGGGCAATCGCGAACTCATTGGCGACCCGGGCCTCCTCGAAGTAGCCATCCGCACCGGAGCCGCCGTAGAGCTTGCTCATGCGTCCGGCCATCCAAAACAACAGCGCGTTGTCCGCTTGGTATTTTTCGTCAGCAACTTCGGCGTCCATCAGGATGCCGCGCTTCAACGCCGCGCGCGCATTGTCTGGCTCGCCCTTCAACAGGTAGCAATACGCCAAATAGAAGGCGTTCATGGCCTTCTCGTAGGAGTCGCCTTTGTAGGTCTTGCTACTCTCGCTACCGACGACCGCCGCAGTCGCTTCACTGCCACTGGTCGCCCATGTGCCCATGATCTGCGCGGCACTTTGGAAGGTTTGACGCGCCGCGTTGACATCTCCCATCGCCAGCTCGCACTGCCCCTTCACGTTCAATACGATCGCGAGGTTTTCGGCCGCACCTTCGACGGACTCCTTCTCGGCGAATTCCCGCACCGCGGCAAAGTTGCCAGCGAGGAACTGGTTGACGGGCACGGCCGGCTGCGAAATGGCGCAGCTGGTGGCCGGGATTGCTGCCAGCAAGACTAGCAGCGAAGAACGCAGAGACGAGGAGCGTGGCACGGTGGGAGTTGCGTTGTCGGGCTCAAGCCAACGTCGGGCTCAAGCGAACGTCGGGCTCAAACGAACTTCGGGCGCAACACTACTGAGCCCTCGATACTACTGAGCCAGCAACGCTGCTGAGCCTCAACAGAACCACGAGCCCGATACTACTGAGCCCGATGGATCAGCGGTTGATGACGGACTTTTCAGACTCCGTCTTCATCTCGTAATCGTTGGTCCAGACCAACTCGCTCGTCACCAGGTCCGTCAGCTCGAACGTCACCAGGATGTAGGACGACTTCAGGCTGCCGGCGATGCGGTCGCGGCTCTTCATCGTGCCCTTCAGCACGAAGTCACTGCCGGCCACCTTGCGGTTGTTCTCGCCCGACACCTGACCGCGCTCCTTCATGCGCCGCTCAGCATCGACCAGATCGTTGGCGCTCGGCGAGCGGTCGATAATCTTGACCTGACCACGGAACGCCTTGAACAGGTCCGTGCGCAACTTGGTCAGGATCAGCGTCTTGTCGATGGTATCGGAGCTATCGTTGACCATCTCGTAGATGTAGAACGACGCCCGCGCGCCGTCGCGCGCCGGAGCCAGGATGCCGTATTCCTTGATATCGGCCGCCATGCGGGTCGCCATCGTACGGATGTCCATGCTCTGCAGGCCCGTGCCGGTCACGGAATCCGCCGCATCAGGATTGACGCGGGTGTCGCGGGTGCTGCCACAGGCGGTCAGGAGAAGGCCGAGCAGGCCAACAGTCACAGAGCGGATCAACATGAGTATTTGGGTTCGAGGTCTGCGGCCGAGCGAACCTTCTTGGCCCGAACCGCGCACGTAGATTCTGCCCGAAGCGCACGGTTCTGCGAAGTGTTCCGCCAGCATCTCGCGCGCAAACAAGAACAAGCATTGGCGGTCGGCTCTTTGCCCCCATAAACTTGCCGTCGGTCGAACCGTGCCTGCATCCACTGTCCTAGTAATTCCTGCCTACTGTGAATCCGGGCGCGTCGGCGACGTCGTGCGGGCCGTACACCGGCAGATCACGTTAGGCCAGATTCCCGCCATCGACATCCTGGTCGTCGACGACGGCAGCCCGGACAGCACGGCCATGGAGGCCGCAGCGGCCGGCGCCCGCGTCGTTCGCCACCCATTCAATCTCGGCTACGGCAGTGCCTTGCACTCGGGTTATTGCGTGGCCAAGCGCACCGGATACCAACGGGTCCTGCAGATGGACGCCGATGGTCAGCACGACCCGGCGATGCTGGGGCGCTTGATCCAAGCACTCGACGAAGGCGCGGACATCGCGCTGGGATCTCGCTACCTCGCAGCCGATGCGCCGCAGAGCAGCCTGTCTCGCCGTGTCGGCACGCGCTTGTTCTCGTGGATCGCGAGCCGCTGGATCGGCACGCGCATCACCGACCCGACCAGCGGCTTCCAAGGCCTGTCCGAGCGCGCTCTGGCCTCCGTCGTCAACGACGGCTTCCCCGAGGACTACCCCGACGCCGACGTGCTCGTGCAACACCATCGCGGTGGCCTGGTCGTGCGGGAAGTGTCGGTCATCATGCACGAGCGCATCGGCGGCTTGTCGATGCATCGCGGTGCGCGCATTGCTTACTACGGCTACAAGATGCTGCTAACGTTGATGATGATGCCGATCCGTCGCGCGACGCCCCTGCGCACTGCCGATTCCGTTGCGAGAATCTCATGATCGCGCTCATGCGAGACGTTGCTCTCCTACGAGACCTCGAGCCGATGCACGAGCGCCAACAGATTGTCGCCATCGCCGGCGCCATCGCAATCGTGCTGCTCGTGTTCGAGTTGGTCCGCCGCCGCAAACTTCGCGAAGAGTATTCGTGGGTCTGGATCGCGACGGCGGTTGCGATCTTTGTGCTGGCTGTCAACCAGAACCTGCTGATCACGCTGACTGGCTGGATCGGAGCCGCGAGCTCGGCATCGACGTTGTTCTTCGGCGCCATCATTTTCCTGATGGGACTAGCCGTGCAGTTCTCAATCCGCTTGAGCCGCCTGACCCACCGACAACGCACACTCGCCCAGCGACTGGCGCTGCTGGAAGAAGAACTGGTCGACGTGCGCAAGCAATCGCGCGGCGAACGCACGTCCTCCGCTGCTCAGAAGAGCAACAGCGAGGAAGTCGGCGTGAGGCGCGAAGTTTCGTGAGCCATACGGATTGCTGATTCACACAGTTCCATGAGCATCGATGCAGCTGACACGCTGGCCGATCAGGTCAAGCGCGAGTTCCGCCGCCGTCTGATCGAAGAGCAGCTGCCGCGGATCTCGCGCTGCGCTGAACTACTAGGCGACGAACGAGTCTGGCAACGGCCATCGGACCACACCAATTCGGTTGGCAACCTGATACTGCACCTCTGTGGCAACACCACCCAGTGGATCATGGCGCAGTTCACCGATCTCCAGGATCAGCGACTGCGGGAGGCGGAGTTCGCCGCGGCGGACGGGCTATCGGCGAGCGAACTATGCCAACGCTTGCATGAGGTCTACACGACCGCATGCGACACCGTCGACACGGTCACTGTCGATCAGCTGCTCGCGCCGCGAACCGTGCAGGGCTACGCCGAGACCGGGCTATCGGCGATCTTGCACGTGCTCGAACACACGTCTGGCCACGCCGGCCAAATCTACGCGTGGACGAAGCAAGCCCTCGGCATCGACCTGAAGTTCTACGACCTGTAGCCGCAACTACGACCGGCGCCGCCGCAGGACCGCGACGAAGAAGCCATCACAACCGTGTTGGTCGGGGCGAACCGAAAGCCACGTGCCCGAGCCGTCGCAGATTGGACGCGCGACCGTGCCGCCGAGGATCTCAACCAACCGCACTTGCTCGAGCTCCGGCCGCTGCTGACACAGCCACTCGACCTGCCGTTCGTTTTCCGCCGGCAACAGCGAACAGGTTGCATACACCAACCGCGCCCCGGGACGCAGCCAGTCGGCCGCGCGCAGCAGCAGTTCCTGCTGGGTCTGCTGCATGGCAGCAAAACCCGCGGCATCGATGTTCCAACGGGCTTGGGGCCGACGCCGCCACGATCCGGTGCCAGTGCACGGAGCATCGATCAGAATGCGATCCGCGTGGCGAGCAAACTGCGTCAGCGTCTGTTCTGCGCGCTTCGATCCGTCGACATGCAATGGCTGCACGTTGTGCGCGCCGGTGCGCGGCAACCGCTTCTGCAGGTCGCGAATGCGTGCCTCATGGATGTCGCTGGCCAGGATGACGCCACGATTGCTGAGCATCGATGCCAGGCCCAGCGTCTTGCCGCCACTACCGCAACAGAGATCGAGCACCTTGCCGCCCGGTGGCGGCGCCGTCGCCAGGATGGCCAGTTGACTGGCCTCGTCTTGTTGCTCGAAGCAGCCGTCGAGAAACGCCTCTGTCTGGAACAAGTCGGCGTGACCAGTCACGTGCACTGCGGTGCTCGCGTAGCGGCCCGGAACGGCGTCGATGCCTTCCTCTGCCAAGCGATCCAGCAGTTGTTCGCGCGAACCGCTGCGCAACGTATTGACCCGCAGCGTGCGCGGCGCAGCTTGCCCGAGCGCCTGCAGGACCGCATCGACATCGTCCCCGAACGCCTCGCGCAACGGTGCCACCAGCCAATCGGGAATCGAATGCGAAACGGCAAAGCGCTCCTTGGGGTCGGCGATCGCCTGCAAGCGGTTCTGCATCTCTTCCGCCGAAGGCAAGTAGTCCAGATCGGGTGGCCGCGAGTGCCCGGCCTCGACGAGGCTCGCCACCACCAGGTCGCGCGACCGCCCAGAGGAAAGCCGCGAGCGATCGTTGCCGAGCGCGAACTGAAGCCGTCGCTGCGCACCGATCACCCGTGTCGCCAACCTGACGATTTGCGCCAGTTCGTCACCGGATGCGGGGCGCAACTCCGGCATGCTCGCCATCACATGTGACGTGCCGCGCCGTTCCGCCAAGCACCTCTCGACGACCCTCGAGGCACTCGTGATGATGTTGCTGTCCGCTTCGTGCATCGCGTCGCTCACTTGTGGTAGGGGTGCCCGTCGATGACCGTCGCGGCGCGATACAGCTGTTCTACGAACATCACGCGGACCAGGCCGTGCGGCATGACCATGCGCGACAACGACAGTCGCTTGGCCGCTTCGCGACGAAACTCCGGATCGAGGCCATCGGCACCACCGATGACGAACGCGAGGTCTCGGCCCACTTGCTGCCAACTCTCGATTTGCTCGGCGAAGCGCTCCGTCGACCACGAATCGCCACGTTCGTCCAGGGCCACCACGATCGCGCCCTTCGGCACGGCACTGCGCAGGCGCGCCGCTTCCGCAGCCTGCACGCGCTCGATCGTCTGGCCACTTGTGCGCGCCTCCGGCTTGATCTCTTGCAGCTGAAACTGCCAGGCGCGCGGCAAACGCTTCTCATACTCGGCACAGCCTTCGACCACCCAACTCGGCTGGCGCTGCGACACGGTCAACAAACGAACCTTCATGAGTTGTCTCCGCCATCGAGTTCGCGCTCGCCGAACAGCCATTGCTCCCGGTTGGGCCGACGGAACGGGCTCGGCACCACCTCTGGCAGTGGCGCCGTCATACCGAGCTTCTTCGCGGTCTTCGCAAACAGGTCCGCCATCAATTGGTAGCGTGCGCCTTCGCCCCGCATCCGCGAACCAAAGCGGGCATCGTTGCTGCGGCCACCGCGCATCGCCTGGACCAGGGACATGACCTTGGCAGCGCGCAGCGGAAACGCCGCCTGCAATCGCTCCGTAAACACCTGTTCGACCTCGCTGGGCAGCCGCAGCAAGACATGGAATGCCTGGGTCGCGCCAGCATCACGCGCCGCCGCCAAGATTGCAGGGATCTGGTGATCATTGAGTCCGGGGATCAACGGCGAAACACTCACGCCGACCGGCACGCCAGCATCAGCCAACCGCCGCATCGCTCGCAAGCGCCGTTCTGGTAGCGCCACAAATGGCTCGATCGCGCGCGAGTCCTTGGCGTCGGCGAACGGCACGCTGACGAACACCGTCGCCGCCTGGTGCTCCGCCAACTTCGCCAATAGATCGACGTCGCGCTCGACCAGCGCCCCCTTGGTGATGATGCCCACGGGCTGGAGAAACTCGAGGCAGACCTGCAAGCACTGCCGCGTCAGACCGTAGCTGGCCTCGAGCGGCTGATAGCAATCGGTAACGCCCGAAAACACCACGTTCTCCCCACGCCAAGACGGCCGCATGAACTTGGCACGCAGCAACGCCGCGGCGTTGGTCTTGACGATCAGATTGCGTTCGAAGTCGGTGCCGGCACCAAATCCCAGATACTGATGCGTTGGCCGCGCGTAGCAGTAGGCGCAGCCATGGAAGCACCCGCGATAGGGGTTAACGGACCAACGGAACGGAATATCCGGGCTCTGATTCTCCGCAACGATCGACTTCGCCTGTTCCTCGTAGACGTGCAGATCCGCCGCCGGAGCGACACCGAGCAACTCGGTATGGCTTGAAGACCAGGGGTTCGGAGGATTGGCGACTGGGCGCATGGGGATGGCTAGGATGTCAGCCATGCTAAGGGTCCTGTTGAGTGTGGCGAGTCTCGCTTTGTTGGCAACGGCGCAAACCGAGGAACGCGTCGTCGCGGTGCGTTCGCTGCAACCCTACCTGCAGCCAAGCTTGCAATCCGCCGCGGCGATCGACTCGGCGCTGCCATCGAATGAGAGCAGTGTCGGCCGCGATGCCACGCTGCGAGGGTCCGCCAGAGCCAAGACGGAATGGCTGATCGATCTGCTCAATGCACGGCACAAGAAGAACATCGAGGGCGGCCAACTGATCCTCGCAGTCGACGAGGATGCGCGGGTCGCACTGCATGGCACCAAGGGCGCCGTCAACTCTTGCCTCGCGGATATCGACTCGATCGCCGGCACCCTGGCCCGCAGCATCGAAGTCTCGGTCTATCAACTAGCGGCAGCTGACGGCAAATTGCCACCGGCCTTCATCGACGGCAAGTCCCTGCAGACGGCACTCGCCACGACGCCACCACTGTGGTCGGCGCGCGCCGTCACCCGTCCCGGCGGCAGCGTCAAACTTGGCGATGTTCGTTGGACCGCCTACGTGCGCGACCACGACTCCGAAGTAGCAGAGGACAGCGCGATCCTCGACCCGCAGGTCGACCACCTGTTCCGAGGCACGCGGGTCGCATTGACCGTGCATGCGCTCCCCAACGAAGAGCTGCTCATGCACGGTTCGTGGCTGACCAGTGACAGCATCGAGTTGAGTGAGACCAGCATCGGCAAAGACCAGGCCATGGTGGACCTGCCCAACAACCGCACTGCGCACATTTCGTTTGGCGGCCGAGTCAACAACGGCGGCGGATTGGTCGTATCCGCGCACCGCGAAGGCAAAGAAGGCATGTCGTTCGTCTACGTGGTGCGAGCCCGCTACCTGTCGCCGCAACCGCAGCGGGCCAACAACCTGTTTGTGTTCCCAGCAACCGCATGGGCGGACAGCACGCGCACTGGCTGGCCGATGCGCGCCGCGTGGTTCATCGGCCTGGATGACGACGACAGTCACCCGCTGCTCGACGAAATGCCGGTGCTGTCGCCGCGGGATTTGGGCTCGTTCCTAACGCCACAAGCCGAAGGCATGGCGCTGATGGCCGGCAGCACGTTGGTCATCAACGACAACGCCGCGGTTTGCGCTCGCGCCGAGGCCGCGCTGCAACAACTGGTCGACGCGCAGCTCCACCAAGCAGAACTGCGCGTGACCCAGACCTCGACGAACGGCCACATTGCCACCCACATCGTGCAACCTGTGCTGGCGAACATGCAGGCGGAAGCCTTCATCGGCACCGAGCGCGCCGTCGTTGGCGACTACAGCGTGGAGATCGCCACGGACTCCGCATCCAGCAACCCCAACGTGAGGGTGATCCGCTCCGGTGTCTGGTCGCGCCTCACCGGCCACGCAATGGCGCGCAGTTGGAACGTCGAAGGGCTGTGGCGCTCCGCGAAGCAATTGCCAGCGCGCTATCGCGTACAAAGTGCCAAGCCAGCGATCAACATGCAGCTGCCCGACTACAAGAGCGCGACGTGGCCGTGGGACGGCCCGATGCCGCTCAACAGCGAACAGGTGCTTGCGCCGCACTTCAGCGTGCAAGTCAAAACGCAGTAGGAATTTGGCCGGGCCGGCAGGATGCCTATCGGCACGAGGCCAGTGCTGGGCCAAAGGAGTGAGTCCGTCGGCACCAATCGACGGGCACCATTCGTCAGGCACCATTCGTAAGGCCGAATTCGCCGGGCCCAATTCGCCGTCCGCAATCAGGCTAGCACGCGCAGCAAGAACGCCCGCACCGTCTGGATCTCTTCGAGGTTGACGCTGTGCGGGATCGGGTATGAGTGGAACTCAACCGGATAGCCGCGGCGCTGCAATTCCTCGCGCGCCGCTTCGCCACGTTCGATCGGCACCATCGGATCGAGGCTACCGTGCGCCTGCAGGATCGGCACATCCTTGTTGGCGGCAGACGCCTCCGCGTCGAGCGATTCGGCGACGACCATGTAGGTCGACAACGCGATCACTCCGGCGAGCCGTTGTTCGTTGCGCAGCCCCTGGAACAGCGCCACCGCCCCGCCCTGCGAGAAGCCCGCCAGCACGATGCGATGCCACGGCACGCCGCGATCGTGCTCAGCCTGCATCAGCGCAACCACCTGAGCGGCCGAACGGCGCACGCCTCGCTCATCGTGGTGACGCTGCAAGTCGACTTCCGAGATATCGTACCAGGCTGGCATCACCATGCCGCCGTTCAGCGTGACCGGGATCGACGGAGCGTGCGGCAATACGAAGCGAACCCCAAGCTCGTCCGGCAACGCCAGCTCCGGCACGATCGCGGCGAAGTCGTGGCCATCGGCACCGAGGCCATGCAGCCAGACGATGGACGCGCGCACGGGACCCTTGGGGTCAATGGTAACGGCAGGCAACAACTCAGACATGGCCGCGATCGTGCGGCGATCGACGCGTCTCGACAAGCGAAGTTCTGTTCGTTTTCGTCTCACTCTGGGGCGCACGAGCGCAGCACCTCCAGCATCGCGCGGGTGCACCCGAAGAGCAGAGTCAGAGGAGATATGCGCCGATCCATCATGACTCTGAGTTGCCTGGCCCTGTCCGCCTGCGGCCCAAAGAGCAACTTCCACGACTACACGACGCCTGAGCGTGCGGCTCGCAGCTTCATCGAAGCCGGCCGCGTCGGCGACACGAGCAGCGTGCGCCAGTCGGTAGTCGCCGCCGAACGCGAGTCGTGCGGCAACGTCGACTACAAGGATCTCGGCGAATACTCGATCACGCTCGACCGGCTGATCGAGGGGGAACGCGCCGTGGTCATCATGGCAAGCGGCAAACTGCAAACACCGCTTGCGTGCCGCATGGAGCAGGGCGAGTGGAAGGTTTCCATCCGCGGCACGCTCGAGTGCATGCAGAAGCAGATGGAAGACCTGATGGCGTCGGCTCCGCGCTAGCGCGAAGCGCTGCCGCTTCGCCGCCCGCGCGACTACTTCGCGCGCAGGTAGCGGATCGCGATGACCTGAGTATTCTCTTCGCCGATCGGCAGGTCGTGCACTTCGAGCAGCAACTCGTCGGCGCTGACGAATCGCCACACGTAGCGAACCATCTTGTCATGTTCGCCGGTCAGGTATTCATCGAGGGTGCCATACGTAATCAGCGCCTTGCCATCTGGCGTCAGGTCTCCTTCGGAGTGGTTCATGGCCGTATCCATGCTGGATACGCGCGTATCTACGTAGCTCTGCTTCAGGTTGTCGTAGCCGAGCCAACCGTAGGTCGACATGGGCTGGCCCATCATTGTGCCGGTCATCGTCGACTTGAGCCATCGACCTTCGACCAGCCAGGTCCATTCGCACTGCCCCTTCTCGGCAGGCGTCTTCTGGCCGCCCATGACGAAGTGCGTTTCGGTATTCCACTTGCCCAGAAAGCGCTTCAGCAGTTCGTGGTGCTTGCCCGGCTTGGTGAACTTCTCGGCCTTCTTCATCATCTCCGCAATCTGCTGCGGATCTTGCGGCAGGGCCGACGGCGCGGTGCCGACGGGCAGGAAGGCGAACGAACCGGCGAGAGCAGACGTGATCAGGAGGAGCTTCATTGTGGTCTTTGGGTTGTGGCTGGCGACGTCGTGGCTTGCGAACCGATGGCTTGCGACGCTGTGGATTGGGATTGATGCAGTTGGCTGAGCACGAAGTATCGCTTCGTCATGCAGCCGGGAAGTTCGTTGAGCGAGGCGACCCCGAAAGGCAACTGGCTGATCGCGGCCGAAGTCAGCGGGATCGAACACAACAGCAGCAAAGCGCACGCCGCAACCGAGGCCACCGCGAGCGTGCCGCGTCGCCGGCCAGCAGCACGCATCGCCGTCACTCGCTGCAAGACTTCGGCAGGCAGTCGCACGAATGCGGGCGCAGCGGCAGGTTGCTCGAGTTCGATCACTCGCGCGGCCAACGTTTTGCAATATGCAGAACGACCGCCAAGAACGTCGGTCACCAAACGATCACAACCGACCTCGCGCAAGAAGGCGAAGCGCCGCGCGGCGAGCCAGGCCGTTGGGTGGAACCACCACGAGCACAACAACGACCGCATGCACCAGGCACGCAGAGCATCGCGGCGCTTCACGTGGCCGAACTCGTGCAGCAAGGTGTGTTCGAGAACTTGACCATCGGCCGAGTTCGCCGTCGCCGCATCCAATAGCACAACAGGGCGAACCACTCCCAGCACGCAAGCACCCGGAATGCTCGCCGACATCATCACGCGCGGAATGCGCCGCAGCTTCATGCGCTGCGAAACGGTGGCAACCATCGCGTCGAGATGCAGGGGCAAAGGTTGCGCCTGCGCCAGCAAACGTGTTCGCAGTCGACGAGAGCCAATCGCAAAGTTCATCGCGACAAGCAACGCCCCCACTGCCCAGGCTACGAACAACCAAAACGGCAACGTCGCCGTGACCGCGCCATGCAGCGGCACGGCCAGCGGGGCCGCCCCGGCGACATGCACTGGCGACCCCAACGCCGGCGGCAACAACAGTTCCAACACGACCACCGCCCAGACAACGCGGCGCGGACTCGTCCAAGCCAGCCGCGCGAAGATGCGATCGATCAGCAACGCGACCAGCAGCAACGGCAGGTTCTGCAAACTGCCGAGCACCACGAGATCCCACCATGCGGCGAGCAGGTCGTTCATTGCGCCTCATCCTCGTCGAGGTCGCGCAACGTGCGCCGCAACTCTTCACGGTCGCGCTTGTTCAGCTTTTCATCCTTGGCCAGATGGTGCAGCAACCCGCCGATCGTGCCATCGAACGCGCGGTCAAGCAGCGAACGGAACGCCGTGCGGGTCGCCTTCTCTTTGCTGACCAACGGCCGGAACCAATCGGTCTTGCCGCGACGCTCGCTGGCGACGGCTTGCTTGTCCTGCAACCGCGTCAAAACCGTCTTGACCGTGGTGTAGGCCCAGTCCACCTCGCCGGCGACCCGGTCGAGCACGTCGCGCGCCGTCGCCGGGGCCGCTGCCCACAGCGCTCGCATGACAATCCATTCGGAGTCACTGAGCCTCATGGCTTCGATCTACTACACTTGTAGTTTTCAGTCAAGAGCAGGTTTCGAACTCAGCGGCAGGCAGCAATTCTTGCCCGCGGCACTATGGCCCGCGCCCCTTGGATCCCACGGCATTCGGGGCTCGCGGCTAAGGGGGCTCGCAGCGACGGGACTAGCCGAATTGGGGTCCGCGGCGCTGGCCTCGAATCCCGCCGTACGTGCGGCTTCCCAGGGAACAGGCCGCGGGCGCCCCGGTCCGGTTTGTCGCCATGTCCGCTGACTGACGACTTGCCTGGCCGGGCCGACAACCACCTCTACGCGCCTTGCAACAAGGCACCTGCAGCTGCTGCTGGTCGCCCCGAGGTTCGTCATGAGCGCCTTCGCAACGCGGAATCCACGCCACGACAACTGGCTCGCCACAACGACCACACCCCCTGCGTGAAGTGCGTTCTCTCGGCATGGCGCGGCACCTCCGACCCAGGGAACCTCGCTGCCTGCTACGTCGCGAAGCACGCTGAACGGCGCGCCCACGGCAACTGCGCGCCTGCCGGTGCGCGCCAACAATCCATCGAGCCAGCAACACCGAATGCGATTGTGATCGGCCCGGGACCTCTTGGCCCGTAAGCTCCCCGCCATGCACCTCCCCCACGCATTTGGCGCAGGCCGCCGTTCATGAGCACCGATTTCGCTTCACTGGGCGTCTCCCCAACCATCCTGAAGGCTTTGGCTGCCAAGGGTTACGAAACACCCACGCCGATCCAAGCAGGCTCGATCCCGCACCTGCTCGACGGCGCCGACCTGCTCGGCATCGCGCAAACCGGCACCGGCAAGACCGCCGCGTTCGCAATCCCGATGCTGCAGATTCTGCACGAAGAGAACGAGCGGCCACGCCCGACCATGCCGCGCGCATTGGTCATGGCCCCGACGCGCGAACTCGCCATCCAAATCAAGGATGCGTGCATTGAATACGGCACCGGCCTGGGACTGAAGGTTGCGATCGTCTTCGGCGGCGTTGGCCAGACCCCGCAAGTGAAGGCACTGAAAGCCGGCGTCGACATCCTGATTGCGACGCCTGGTCGCTTGCTGGACTTGATGTCGCAGGGCCACTGCAAATTGTCTGACGTCGACATCCTGGTGCTCGACGAAGCCGACCGCATGCTCGACATGGGCTTCTTGCCGGACGTGCGCCGCATCATGCAGAAGTTGCCTCGCGATCGACAGTCGCTGCTGTTCTCGGCGACGATGCCAAAAGACATCACGGCGCTCGCCAACAAGATCCTCTACGAACCCGTTCGAGTCGAAGTCACGCCGCCAGCGGCGACCGCCGACCGCGTTGAGCAATCGATCTACCACGTGCAGAAGGCGCGCAAGCGCGACCTGCTGGTCAAGCTGCTCGAAGATCCGGATTTCAGTCGCACGCTGGTCTTCACACGGACCAAACACGGCGCCGACCGGGTCGTTCGTCACTTGGTCAAGCAACAGATTGCCAGTCACGCGATCCACGGCAACAAGTCCCAAGGCGCACGCGAGCGCGCCCTCGGTGAGTTCCGCAGCGGCAAAGCGACAGTGTTGGTCGCAACCGACATCGCAGCGCGCGGCATCGACGTTCCCGAGATCACTCACGTGATCAACTTCGACCTGCCCAACATTCCCGAGAGCTACGTGCACCGCATCGGTCGCACGGCGCGCGCTGGCCGAGCAGGCATCGCGATTTCGTTCTGCGATGAAGGCGAAAACGAATACCTGCGCGACATCCAGAAGCTGATCAAGCAACGCATTCCGACCAAGCGAATGCAGGACGCCGGCAAGGCTTCGGGCAAGCCCGAGCGCGAGCAAGAACAAGACGAGCCGCGAGAACGGGAACGCGAAGCGAACGGCGAACGCCAGCGGTTGCGTCCCGATCCACGGCACGCACCGGGCCCCTACGCCAATTCCGACGAGGTTCGAGATCGGCCGCCACGACGCCGCCCCACCGACACCGTCTCCGGTCGCCGCCGTGGCGAAGCCCGCCCCGGTGGCCACACCATCAAGAAGCAGAGTAAAAAGGGTGCGCACCACAAGGAGCAGCACCAGAGCTCCGGCGGCACCGCACCACGCCCAGCTGGTGGCAAGGCTGGCGGTGCAAAGCGCGGACCAGCACCGCGATCCGGCGCTGGCAAGAAGGTGGCCAAGAAGGCCAGCAAGCGCCCCTCGCAAGGCCGCCGCTAGAGGCCCGGCCGAAGAATCCACGCACAACGCCTGCGGCGGCCTCGCCGCACTTGGCGGCCCACGAGAGCCTCGCCGAATCTACCAATTCGCCTGCGTTCTCTCGCACCACCACGCACAGCGATTCCATCCGCACGCGATGCACGCTGACTACCGGCCACGCCTCTAGATCCGCAAACGTTGGCGAGTCGATAACATCGTCGACTCGCCAACGTCTAGCGGAACAACTTGCGCATCCTACTAATCCTTGCTCTGACCGCGTGCACACCGTTCGTCGCCAGCGAACCGGTGCCGCAGTCGCCACCGGCAGCTCTGCCCGGTATCCTGCACGGCCATCGCATTGAGCGTGTGCCAGCTGGATACCTGTGCTTTGGCGGGTTCCACCGCGGTGCAGCTCTCGACCGTGGTGCGCGCATGACGACATTGTTGAGCCCGGGCAGCGATGCGTGGCAGGAATGCAGCCCGCTGAACTACCCCCACTCGTTCTTCGCTTCCGCGTGCATCGATGACACAGCCTACGCGATCGGCGCAGCGCTAGAGAAGTTCGATGCCGCGGCCAACGCCTGGCAAACCGTCATCGCTCCAGGACAACTGCCACGTTCCCACTTCGGTGCTGCCGCGCTCGGCAACGAGATCTTCGTTCTCGGTGGTTTCCCGAGAGTTGGCACCGGCTTCTTGATCGCCAACGTCGACGCCGCCACCGTCCGCGCGGCCAAGCCGCCGCCTTCGTTCACCCATGGCGACCACTTGCACTTCGTCTGCGCGCTGCACGACGAACTGCACGTATGGGGTGGCATCGATGGTGACGATTCCGAGATGCACACGGCACACTGGGTGCGCCGCAGCGGCGACTGGCACGCCTTGCCGGATTGCCCCAAAGGCATGTGGACGAAGTTCGCCGCCTATGCCGTGCACGACGGGGCTCTGTATGTATTCGGAGAGTTCGGCGGTTGGCGCTACGACCCGCTTGGAGGCGGTTGGCAGCCGCGAGCCAAGATGCCGGAGTCGGTCGCGATGCCGGCTGCGGTTGCCAGCAACGGCAGCATATGGGTGCTCGGCGGCATGCAGAGCAAAGGACGCGGTAGCGTGTTCTTTCGCTACGACATCGCATCGAATCGATGGACTGCCCCGAAACCCGAACGGATTCCCTGACTGCTGGCAGCGACGGTCGGCCTGACGGAATCGCGACCCCTTCCGTGCTTGCCTAGTGCCATCGTGGTTTTGGTGGTCGCGGCGCCAAGACCGCCCGAATCCCAAGCGCCTCACCTTCCCTCACCCCAGCAACCACCGCCCAGACCCCGCTGCGCACTCGCGCATCGCGCATGGCAACAATGCGGTAGTAGGCGCCGCCTACGTCACTGCGCGCGATCTCGCGCTCCTTGTCCATCGGCTTGCCGTTCTCGAGGATGCGCCGGTAGAGCACTTGGAAGTCTTCACTGACCTTGCTGTAGAGCGCGATTGCTTGCGCACCCGGTCCCTGCACCAAGGCGAAGTGCTCGTGCGACACATTGCCGCTCTTCATCTTGGGGTCATCACACAGCACCTCGGTGTGCCACTTGTCATCGTCGCCGGCATGGGCGATCAACAACTGGCCGTTGGCGGCACCACGCTGGCCGGGGGCAGCGGCCGAATACAACACCGTGCGATTGCCAAACGGACCGACGACCAACGAACTGGCATTGGCAACGTGGCGACCCGTCTTTGGCTGCACACTGATTTCCACGTCCTTGTTCTGGTCGTATTTCTGGTCCGCTAACGAGAAACTGCGGTAGCCGATGATCGAGCCCCCCGGCGAGCTTCGATACGACGTGTGCGCCTTGCCATCTCGGATCTGAAGATTGGCCCAGAACCCGTGCGTGTTGGTATGCACGGGAAACGGTCCAGCCCACGCCGCGTCGCCCTTGCCCGGCTCGCGAATCATGAACCCCGAACTCCATCCCGACGGCCACGGCGGCCGCTTGGGACGCCGGTGCGTCGCAACGAGCGCCGTGACCAAGCCATCGGCATCGAGCGCCAGGTCCGAGACCGAATACTGGTCTTGATCATTCGAGCCCTTCTGCAGCACTTCCGGCTCGCCCAACCAAACGCCCTGACCCGCGTCGTATTGTTGGTAGACCGCCGAAGTGTAGGCCTTGCCGTCCAGGTGCGCCGCCCAGCCTGCGTGCAAGATCTGCTTGCCCGGCTCTCCTGCGATGGCGCCGTTGGCGCTCCACTTGCCAGGAAACTTCGTCACCCGCTGCCAAGCCTTGCCACCGTCCTTGCTGCGGTAGAGCCACACATCTCGGTTGTCCGGTTCCTTCGCGCGATACTCGGTGACCATCGTCCAGACGTTGTTCTCACTATCGATCGTCAAGCCTTGTGAGAACGAACGCGTCAAGGACAGCAAGCTGTCCTCAGACTTGGGCGCAACCAGCCACAGACCATCGGCGGATTTGACAGGCGGCTGATTCGGAACTTGTGCAAGCAGCGTGGTGCACGCAAACAAAACAGTAAGCAATCGCATGTGGGAGTAGGTGACCTTCACAACGTAGCAGACGAGAGTGTCGAGCAGGCGATGCGTCGCGCAGCGATGCCGACCCGTTCCGCGGCGCCATAACCAGCTACCACGTCCGACCCGCAAGCCTCCCCGAAAGTCAGGAAGTTCCTGCCCATCCCTACGGAAAGTGCGGCCGCAGCTTCGCGCGCTGCTTCCCCGGCCACTTCACCAGTCATGCCCCCCGGGCATGTGGCCCGGTTGACGATGCGCTTACACAGGAAGCAACACCGTACCTGCGATCCCAGCGCCTCTGCGCTACCTTGCCTACATGATCGCCACTGCTCGCTGCGTGCTTTTCGGGTTGCTGCCGGCCTTGCTTTCGAGCCTTTGCTGCGCGCAGTCGGCCTTCCCGATGGGTGGCCATCGCATGGTCCTGAAAACACCCGGCGGCGAGTTGCCGTTCGGCATGGCGCTCGAAGGCGATGGCAAAGGCAACCTCGAAGTCTTCCTCAGCAATGGCGACGAACGCATCCAGGTTCCGGAAGTTGTCGACGCCGATCCGTTGGTGTTGCGGTTCCCACACTACGATTCCGAACTACGACTGCGAGTCGACGAAGCTGCGACGACAATCACGGGCGAGTGGATCAAGCGCCGAGGCAAAGGCAAAGAGACCCGCATGCGAGTCGCAAGTCGGCGCAACGGTCCACGATTCGAGTTGCCGAACAAAGCTGGTGACGCCGTGGACTGGCCGAACGGTCGCTATCGCGTCCAATTTGCCAAGAGCCAGGATCCTGCGGTTGGCCAGTTCGCAATTTCTAAAGACGCCATGCACAACTGCCAGGGAACGTTCCTGACGACGCTTGGTGACTACCGATTCCTGGCCGGCAACAGCAATGGGCAAGTGATGAAGCTGTCGTGCTTCGATGGCGCGCACGCGTTCTTGTTCCACGCAACGCGGCAGAAGGACGACTCGATGCAAGGCGACTTCTGGTCGTCGGACAGCTGGCACGAAGCGTGGACGGCAACCGCAGACGCGGCCGCGGAGCTGCCCGATGGCTGGAACCTCACCAAGTGGCGTGACGATGCGAACCTCGGCAGCGGCAAGTATCGCGACCTCGAAGGCAAACCGTGCGGACTGACCGATCCGCCGTTCGCGCGAAAGGCGCGCATCATCGAGCTCTTCGGGTCGTGGTGTCCCAACTGCCACGACCACGGCGAATACATGGCGGAACTACATCGTCGCTATGCGGACAAGGGACTGCAGGTGATCGGCCTGGCGTTCGAACACGACGAGGACTTTGCCCGCAGCGTGCGCCAGGTGAAGACGTTCGTGAAGCGACATGGCGCGACGTTCCCGATCCTGATTGGCGGGCTGTCCAACAAGTCGAAGGCCAGTGCGTCGCTGGGGCTCGTCGACAAGGTGCGATCCTTCCCGACGACGATCTTCGTCGACAAGCACGACAAAGTCCGCGGCATCTACCAGGGCTGGTCGGGGCCGGCAACCGGCGACGTGCACGCACGTTTGCGGCAGCGCTTCGAAGCGTTGATCGAAACCATGTTGCGCGAATAGCCGACCGCTACTTGCCGGCATCGACCTTCAACTCAACGGTGATGTTGCAGCCCTTGCCGGACTTGCTGCCGACGGTGGCCGCATCTGGATCGTTCGAGTCGGCGATCGTGATGACGACCTGCCACTTCGAGCCGTAGTCGACTTGGTGCTGCAACCAGACATTACCCAACTGATCTGAGATGGCGCGATGCACAACGGTGCCATCGGCTTGTTGAAGTTCGCAGCGCAGGCTCGTGCCATCTGATGGCTCGTCGCCATTGCCGAATCCGACGCGCAACCATGCGAGCGCGGCGTTACCGCTTGGCTTTGCGGCATGCGCGGGAACCGCAACCTCAAGTTCGGTCTGCCCCGACCCATCGGGAATCTCAAGACGCTTCTCTGGCACGAGCACCCGCGTCGCGAATGCAACGCTGCTGTGCGTCGGCTGGCGATCATCGATCGTCAACAGCAGCGGATGCCCAAGCAAGCCACCGAGCCCGCCGAAGTCCGTCACCCGAAGCACGAACGTATTCTCCGCGCCAAAGTGCAGCGTGGAGTTGGCCAGATGCAGGTTGATGCGATCCGCCCACACGTTCTCGCTCTTGCTACCCGCCTCGTGAACCTTCACACCGTTGACGTGCAGCGAATACATATCCGCGATCCCGGCTGTTACGAACTGCACCGTGCGATGGCGCCACGAAGAAGGCACGTAGATCTTCTTGCGCAAGAACACGACGCCATCAAGATTGGGGTGGCCCTGCCGTTCCCAAGCATCGCCGGCTGACATCGTCGGCCACTTGCGGTCGTCGAACTCGGGCTTGAGGTAGCCGAGTGCTTCCCCATTGCCTTGATCGTCCGGCATCATGCGCCACAGGTGCACCATGCTGCGGCTGCGAGGCTCGGCGCCGGCATGCAAGGACACCTCGGCAAGCACCGGAAAGTGATCGGAAGCGACGCGACCTTGCCATTCGTGTGGCACCACAGCGTGCTGCAGGACGCGCGCGGCATTTTTGACGAACACGTAGTCGATGCGCTTGCCGATGAACGTCGGATTCCAACCACTCCACGTGCCCTGCGGCCCAAAGTCATGTTCGGTCCAGACGCGTGCATCGAGCAACGGAGCAGCCGCGTTGGGTTCTGACGACGGTGCGGTCAGAGCGGCATACGGGGGTGAGAAGCCGTCGCAATTCAAGTCCCCCATCAAGACCACCGGCTGCTGGCCAGCAAGGTCGTGTATGCGCTGTCGCACCAGTTGCGCGCTCCGTTCGCGCGCATTCGCCGACTGATGATCGAAGTGCGTGTTGAACACGAAGAAGGCCTTCTTGGTCGCCTTGGAGCGGAACTCGCACCATGTGCAGATCCTTCGCAACTCGGCACCCCACGCGTTCGTCGGCCGATCCGGCGTCTCCGACAACCAGAAGGTTGCGCCATCGATCCGGTCAAACTTCGCGCGGTCCCAAAAGATCGTGCAGCGCTCGCCACTGCCTTCGAGGTCGCGCCCGATGCCGAACGAATCGTGAGTAGGCAGCTCGTCGGCCAAATACCGGATCTGCTCCGGCATCGCTTCCTGCACACCAAAGATGTCGGCGCGCTGCAAGCGAAGGATGCCAACCACCCGATGACGGCGCAGCTCCCAGCGGTTCTCGCCGTCGCTGGTGTTCCAGTAGCGAACATTGAACGACATCACGCGCACGGTGTCGGTTGCTGGGACTGGAGTTGCTGGGAGTGGCGCGATTTGCGCCCCCAGTTGCGACGGGAGGTGCACAGCGAGCGACAACAGGATGAGCAACCAGTATCGAGCCATACGCGCAGCATAGGCGCCGCTGCCGACACTGACACCGTTCGTGGCGATTGCGTTGCAAGACGAAGCTGTGGATGCCGGCCGAGCGCGAGGATGTGCTTTTTTGTCCTGGCACCGTACGCACGTTCTCGTGACGCTCGGGGGGATGCGGGTTGCTTTTGTACTGTTTCGCTACTTTGCGTTTGGGGGGATGCAGAGGGACATGCTTGCTGCGGCGCTGGAGTGTGCTGGGCGGGGGCATGAGGTGACGGTGTTTTGTTATCGCTGGGAGGGGGTGCGGCCGGAGGGGATTGAGGTTGAGGTGATTGCGGTTGCGGGGTCGGCGAACCATGTTCGGGCGCGGCGGTTTGATGAGGCGTTGCAGCGACGGTTGCGGGCAGGGCGGCCGGATGCGGTGATCGGTTTTGATAAGGTACGGGGATTGGATTTGTACTTTGCGGCGGATCCTTGCTTTGTTGCGCGCACGGCGGATCGAGTCGGGTTGTATCGGCTGTTGCCGCGATATCGCACGTTCCGGAGATTGGAGCAAGCCGTGTTTGGGGAAGGGTCCGTGGCGCGGATCTTGTTGCTGCAGCCGGACGAGCAGAGCAACTTCCAACGCGTTTGGCAGACTGAGGGAAAACGGTTCTTGGTGCTGCCGCCGGGCATTGCGCGGGATCGGTGTCGGGGTAGCGACGCGGATGAGCTGCGCAGGTCCGGACGGCAGGAGTTTGGGGTTGGCGCGGACGATCGACTGCTGCTGCTGCTCGGCGCCAACTTCCGCCTCAAAGGACTCGAGCGGGCGATGCGATTGCTGGCAGCGCTACCGCCGGAGTTGCGGCGAGGAACTCGCTTGCTGGCTGTTGGGCAGGAGCCGCCGCCGTGGGCGCGCAAGCTTGCGCACACTCTCGGCATTGAGGGCAACGTTACGATGCTGGCTGGACGGCCAGATGTTCCGCGCTTGTTGCAGGCCGCCGACTTGCTGATACACCCGGCCTACCGCGACAACACCGGCACGGTATTGCTCGAAGCCGTGGTTGCAGGGCTGCCAGTGCTGTGCACGGACACCTGTGGCTACGCCCACCACATCGCAAAGGCCAACTGCGGGGCGGTAATCGCGGCTTGGGATCGCGGCACGGAAGCGAGCTCCTGGCTGGTCGACTACTTGCGTAGCGACACCACAAACCTGCGCGCCAACGCGTTGCGTTACGCGGGGCAACACGACCTGCACGGGATGCACGAACAGATCTGCCGCGAGATCGAAGCGGTAGTTCGTTAGCAGTTCTTGATCTCCCAGTATCCCTAGCCGGGGCTCTCGACCAACAAGTCGTAGCGAACCGGGCACCACCAGACATCACAATCGAGGGCCTGCAACCAGTCGACGCCGAGGTCCGCGCAGTTGTTGAACAGCCAGTAGGAGTATTCCGTCGGCACGAACTTGAAGTTCAGGTCGTCGCGCACGACCACCAACTTGCGCGCGCCGTCAAACTCGGACTGCAAGCGGCGACGTAGCAAAGCAGCCTTTTCGCGACTGACCAGGATTGGTTGCAACGTGGCCCAACTGGCGCGAAGGCGAAGTTCTTGCGGTGTGCGGGCGCCGAACGTGCGGCGGCCGAGTGCTCCCTGAGTCGGCCACAAGACGGTCGCAAATGCGTTGTGCCACGCATTGTTGGACAGCGCGTACCAGTTCCAATCACCGAAGCCGAACTCGACGTATTGGTCGGGGTTGCCGGATGACCCGGGATCTGGTGGCAACACGATGCCGGTGTGCATCGCTTCGGACAGCACGAAGACTTCGACCGGATCGATAGGATTGGTGGGCGGCGTCACCGTGGAGGTGCAGCCGAACGTCAAGAACATCAGCGCCCAAGCGGCGAGCAAACCTGCCACCACGCGTCGCCGCCGACGTCGCTTGCGCAACTTCTCGGCAGGCGGATTATCAGCGTGGGCTTCGGCCGCGGCTTCACTCATACAGCAGTACTCTAGCGCGAGTCGGGCGGACCAACCAACGACGGTTCCGATGGCCGCTCGGGTGGCCCATTGGCTCCAGGGGGCCCAGCATCCTCGGCCGAGTCCTCGGGTTGCGACTCGTCTGCTCCAGTCCACCAGCGGCCCGTAATCAAACGTGCGCCGCGTGAGAACGCGAAGTACTGCCACGCCCAGCCCATCATGACCGCAATGCGATTGCGGTAGCCGACCAGGTAGGCGATGTGCACGACCCACCAGACCCACCACGCAAACCAACCCGAGAACTCCATGCGACCGATCGAGCCAACGGCCTTGGCCCGACCGATGGTCGCGAGCGACCCCTTGTCCAGGTAGCGAAACGGTTTGGTTTCCCGCCCGGCGACCAGCGCTTCGATGTTGCGCGCCGCAGCACGGCCAGCTTGGATCGCCGCTGGCGCGACACCCGCCACCATCTTGCCCTTGTATTCGAGGTGCATCAGGTCGCCGGCAACGAACACGTTTTGCAGCCCGGGCACGCGCAAGTCGGGCGCGACCTTGACGCGGCCAGCGCGATCCATTTCGGCACCGAGCGAAGCCCCGAGCGGTGAGGCAGCCACGCCAGCCCCCCACAGCACCGTGCGAGCAGCGATGTGTTCGTCGCCAAGTTGCACACCGTGCCCGTCGATGTGGGTAACCCGCGAATCGAGCCGCACCTCAACTCCCAGTTGCTGCAATTGCTTCTTGGCCTTCTCGGACAGCACTTCGAGAAACGGCGGCAACACCCTACTGGCCGCTTCGACCAACACGACCCGCAGGCTCGTCGGATCAAACGAACGGAAGTCCTTGGCAACGGTCAGGCGACCGATCTCTGCCAGCGCCCCAGCAAGCTCGACACCGGTCGGCCCCGCGCCAACGATGACAAACGTCAACGTTTCGCGCAGCTTCTTGGGATCGCTGTCGCCAATGCGTTCGGCGGCTTCGAAGGCCGACAACACGCGCCGTCGAATCTCGAGAGCATCCTCGATCGACTTCAAGCCCGGCGCCCAAGCCTCCCATTCGTCCTTGCCGAAGTAGCTGTGCGACGCGCCAGTGGCGAGCAACAAGTAGTCGTAGTCGATGTCGCCATCGCGCAGCTTCAAGCGGTTGTTCGCCGTGTCGATGCCGCGCACGCGGCCAAGCAGCGTGCGCGCATTCTTCTGCGAGCGCAGCACCGAGCGAATCGGGTACGCGATGTCGCCAGGGTTGAGCGCAGCCGTCGCAACCTGGTACAGCAGTGGCTGGAACAAGTGATGGTTGCGACGATCGACCAAGGTCACGCGCACCGGTGCACGGCGCAGAGAGCGCACCGCCATCAGGCCGGCGAAGCCGCCACCGACAACTACGACGTGAGGCAAGGACTGGGGCATAGGAGAACCATCGACCATAGCGGGCACTGGGCCGCACTTACGGGGATGTCTACCCGACAACCACTACGGTGCGTGACGCGCGGAATCGCACGAACTAGCGTAGGGCATGATGCGCCTATCGCAACTCGCCGGGATCCTGCTGTGCCCATTGCTGGCCGCACAGGCACTCGTGGAAGCAAGGATTCCAACCTTCGCAAACGGCGAACTGAACGCCCTCAATTGCCGTGTCGTGAAGCGCGGCGGCAAGGGAGACTTTGCCTGCTGGCTGGTAGTGGAAGTGCACAACACGGGGACCATCGCATGCGAGCCGATCGCGTTCGAGGTCACGTTGCCGGCGAAACGCCGCAAGGATGCACCGCGCATCGAGCGATTCGAGCGCACCAAGATGCCGCGCGCCCAACGCTTCGGCCGGCCTGTGCTCGCTGGCAAGAAGCAGCTCTACCACGTCGCGACCGGGTTGGTCGGTGACAAGCGCAAGTACTCAGTGCGCGTCGTGCACGCGAGCTTCCACGATGGTGCAACGATCGCGAAGCCGACACTGCTCGCCGGCAAAGCCAAGCAGGTGCAAGCGACGTCGCTGGCCGGCACGTTTCCGATCACACGGGTCGCCTTGCACAACCCTCTTGCCCACGACCTCGACGCGCTGTTCCTCGTCACGTTGACCCAACCCAAGGACCTCGTCGAGCTCTATGCGGTTCGGCTCGCGGCCGGCCAGCAACGCGATTGGGATATCTACTCGCGGCCGGGCGCCGCGATGTTCCTTCATCCCGAAGCCGCGCCTGGTTGTGCCATGCGCGCCACCAAATTCGAACTGGTCGACTGGGTGCTTGCCGCACCGCCCGATACAGCTGCGGCCAAGCAGCAATGGCGCAAGGCCTACCGGTCGTGGTTGCGCTGGCCCGACGACAAGCCAACCATGCGCGGCAACTATGAGCACCGTCGCAAGCGCAATCGCTTCAACACGGACGAATACGACGACGAGTTCGAACGTGGCGTGTTTGCGATCGCTGCCGACGGCACCGTGACGATCGAAGGCGAGACCAAGACCGGAGCCGACGACGCGATCGTGCGCGCGTTCGCGGACGTGCACCGCAAGCCCGTCGATCAAGTGATCGCCAACAACAAGTTCTACGTGATCGACGAGAACTGCATCGAGATTCAGGGCACCGGCTTCCAAACCCACTCGCCCGCAACCGTTCGGGTCGGCAGCCAGCAATCCAAGCCAGGAGCGGGCGACTATCCATGGTATTCGATTGCGAATAGCCGATTCGCTGGCAAGGGCATGGGCGAATGGCGACCGTCTGCATGGCAAACGCGCGACTTCGGCTCAGGCTACGTCGTCACCCGCAAGAGCGATGGCACGAACGTCGAGACGTTTGACTACGCGGCACTGGCCTCGCTGGTTGTGCCAACACGTTGGACCACCACGACGACCTATGGCGACAAGCTCAACAAGAGCGAAGAGCTGACGATCCGCGGCCTGACGCACAGCAACCCACAACCGATCAAAGCCAACCCACCGACCGGCGAAGGTGCGGCCGCGCTGCGCAAGGTCTGGCAAGCGGCCGCGCGCATCACCACCAAACCGATCACCGTCACCGCCGACCTCGAAGTGCAGACCCCAGGCACCGATTTGATCTGGCACGGATTGCCGAAGGTGCGCGGCAAACTGCACATGGTTGGCATCGGTCGCCACTGCACCGAATTGACGTTGGATCTCTTGGGCAAGGCGCAGCCCGAAGTCGAACGCGCCCTGGCCAGCGCCGTCTACGACCGGTTCTTGCTGTGGTATGGCAAGGACCTCAATGACCGGCCACCGTTCGACCAGTTCTTCGCAGGAGCTCGCATCGACAAGCCCACCAGCAAGGGGCTGTATCGTGTGCACGATGGCCATGTCACCGGCGTGCACGTTCGCGACGGATTGATCCAGCAATTCGACTACGAAGGCGACCGGCACCGAACGTTCACACACAAGCGGTTTGCGGACCGCATGTTCGTGACCAGCTTCTCGATGGGCAAAGCCCAGACCAAGATCACGCTGACCGAAATCCAAGGCCACGTGTTGCCGAGCAAGTTGCACTTCGTGCAGAGCTTCGGGCGCGACTGGGGCCCGGAAACGCTGACCCTTCGCAACCTGCGCATCCGCTAGAGGCGTGGCCGGACAGCAGCGTGCATCGCGTGCGGATGGAATCGCTGTGCGTGGTGGTGCGCGAGAACGTAGGCGAATCGTTGGATTCGGCGAGGCTCTCGTGGGCCGCCAAGTGCGGCGAGGCCGCCGCAGGCGTTGTGCGCGGCTTTTCGGCCGGGACTCGAGGCAAGCTCGTCCGTTATGCTGCCGGCATGCGCACTGCCTTGCTGGTATCTCTGCTGATGACGTTCGCCGCAGCCACCGAGCTGCCTGCGCAAAACAAGCGAAGCAAGAAGGGCTCGACGCAGAAGGAGCAGAAGGCCCCGAAGGACGACAGCAAGACCGCGAAGGACAAGGTCATCCGCGCGCTCGACAAATTCCGCAAACGCAAGGCCAAGACCAAGGGCAACAACTGGCGCACGCGCCTGCCACAGCCGCCGGTGCAGAAGTTCGACGCCAAGCTGCAGTATCGCTGGCACGTTGACACATCGGTCGGACCACTCGTGATCACGTTGCTACCTGAGGCCGCCCCCAACCACGTCACCAGCGTGATCTTCCTGGCGCGCTGCGGCTTCTACGACGGGCTGCAGTTTCCGCGCGTGCTCAAGGGCTTCATGGCGCAAGGCGGCAGCCCGACGAACACGCAATCGGGCGACCCTGGTTACACGATGGACGGCGAGTTTCTGACCAAGCAAAAGCACGACAAGCCGGGCGCCCTCAGCGCCGCCAACTCCGGCCCCGGAACCGATGGCTCGCAGTTCTTCCTGACGTTCGTGCCGACGCCTCACCTCGACGGTCTGCACACGGTGCACGGCTTCGTAACCGAAGGGCAGAAGACCTTGAAGGCGATCGAATCACTCGGTGTCAAAGAGGACGGTCAGCCGCTCAAGGAGAAGGTCACGATCCTGCGGACCTGGATTCGGGTCGTCGATGCACCCCAAGCAAGTGACGCCGACGACAAGAAGGACAAGAAGGCCGACCGCGAGCCCAGCGACGCAGGCAAGTGCGTCAGAATGGTCCGCAGCCAAGGAAGACGACCGAGGTCCGCGCAGGCGGGTCTGTAGACCCATCGCGCAGCGCAGCCACATCCTGCAGACCGACGGAGCCCGCAACGCGGGCGGCAGGCAGCACCTGCCGTCTGACGACGGCCGCGAGCCATTCGAGCGTGCTTGCCAAGTTGCTGGTGAGATATGCTGGCTAGCGGTTCCGCCACTCCGCCAGACGCTGATCGGCGACTTCCGCGCCCTTGCTGGAAAGCCATCCCAACCAGTCGACTAGCGACTCCGCCCACTGCCAGTCGAGCAAACAGCCGACCATCAGCAGCCCAGCAACCGGGACCGCGACCTTCGCAATCATCACAGTTACGCGCAACGCAATGTGCAGGGCGTAGAGGGCGACCCAGGTTACGAGGAACGTGCCGCCAGCGGCGATCGAGGTCGTCAGAACGTCGGGATCGCGGCCATAGGATAGGAAGCCGACGAAGGTTGCGCCCAAAGCTGACATGCCAACAAAACTCACCGACCCCTTGTCGGTGACCCCACGACGCGCGGGTGGCGCCACAGCTGCCGGTTGCGCTACAGGTGCCGGTTGGGATACAGCTGCCGGTTGGGCCACAGCTGCCGGTTGGGCTACAGCTGCCGGTTGCGCCACAGGTGCCGGTTGGGCCATGCAAGGTCGCACCAACCGACAGCGCTCCAGAATACCTTTCGCCCTCGGTGGTGGCGGCGCCATTGGGGGAGGTGGTGGTGGTGGTGCTATGGATGCCGTGCCGTCATTCATCATGAGATCGCCTCGCACTCACGAAAGCCGCGATCACGGCCAAGTGGGACGGGCCACTGACGTCGCCGAGCTGGCAGTATTCGCAGTTTTTGGAAGGATCGCGTACCGACTACTCTCTACCTGGTGGCGACGTGCTTCTCCACCAACGCCGCGCGCTCGGCAGGCCAGCCTCGAATGGCCCGCGCAAATGCCTTGTCAAGGCGACGCAGCTGCTTGTCGCTGCCGGGCTTGGTCGAACTGGCCAGCTTGGCCTCGAGCGTCAGCGCCTGCCGCAACGAGGAGGTCTTCTTGGCTCGCTCACTGGCCTTCTTCCTGACCGCTCGAAGCTCGGCACTCGACAGATCCAGCAGCAGGTTGCCCGCCGCCTCGCCGGCTTCGCAATTGCCGAACGCCTCGCGCATGGTCCACGCCAGTGCCGGGCGATCCGCGGGCGGCGCTTGCTGGATGCGCTTGGCGAACTCGATGGCTTCCTGATCCCGCGCCCGCAACAACTCCTCGCGCTTCTTCGCGACGGCCGGAAGCAGGGCGCTGGTCTTCTGTGATCGCAGGTCACGGAACCTCCGGGCAACGAGCGCCGGCTCACCGAGCGCCCGAACCAATTCGGTTGCACGTTGCAAGCACCGCAACGGCCGCAACCCATCGCGAATGCACACGTTCTCCGAACGCAGCGTCCGTCCCGCGCGAACCAACGTATCCGCAGGCACGACGGCGAAGCGCCACGGGATGCTCGGACCAAGCCGGTGCGCCTTGCGCACATCGATGTGCAGGTGCGTCGCTTCCGAGTTGCCGGTATTGCCCGCGCGCCCGATGGGGTCTCCCGGCAAGACCTCGTCGCCAACTTCGACATCGACGCCACCCTTGATCAAGTGCAGGTAGACGACGACGTCTTTACCGTTCGGCATCCGAATCGCGACCTCGTTGTTGTCACGCCACTCGCCGGTCGGCCCCACCGTGTCTTCCTTGACGAACACGACCTTCCCGGCAGTTGCCGAACGAATCACATGCCCTTCGGTGAGCGGCGAAAAGTCGACGGCGTAGCGGTTGAAGCGATCGCTATGAGACTTCTCGCCGGGGCCGCGCCACACCGTATGGCGCTCACCTTCGGCAAACGGAATGCGAAGCACGACGTCCGCTGGCTTGTTCTTCTCACCGCCGGACTGGGCACAGACGCCCGACACACAAATGAGAACTACACATGGCGCAAGGGTGGAGAGCATGTTGGCCCGAGCATACCCAACCCGCGCGGGCTGGGCTTGTATCTGGCTCGGGCACGCGAGCAATCACGCGCCACTCCGTTCGTGGTAACGTAGCAGCACCTCGTCTCTCGGCCCTGCGCCTCGCACCGTGCTTTGCTTCGCTGCACCGGTCTGTTGCGTTGGCTGATGGCGCCAACCATGCCAACCATCTGCCATGTACTTGCTGCGATGACCGCGGCGCTGTCGTGCGCTACGGCCCAGGCTCCATTCACGGAGATCCTCGGCCCACAGGCGCTGCCAACGGTGGCGTGGTCGACAGCCTTCTATGGCAGCGGCATGGCAACCGCCGACTTCGACGGCGACACCGACATCGACATCATCGTTGCACCTGGTTTCGGCGGCACGTTCCAGATGTTGCGCAACGATGGCGCCATGACCTTCACCGACGTCTCGGCGACAGCTGGTCTCGGTAGCCATGCGTCTCCACATGCGATCGAAGCTGCCGATGTCGACAACGACGGCGACAAGGATCTCTACGTTGGTGGGTCGCTGACGCCGGCACGCCTCTACATCAATAACGGTGCGGGAGTCTTCACCGAAGAAGCTGCAACCCGTGGCCTGCTGCATTCGGATGACAACTTCTCTGCTTCGTTCGGCGACTTCGACCGAGATGGTTGGATCGATCTCTACTTGGGCAACCGACACGCAGCCAACGGCATCGCAGCCGGTGCTAACCGGCTGTATCGCAATACCGGCAACGGCCACTTCGTCGACGTCACGGCAACCGCGAACTGCGCCGGCAACAGCCTGACGTTGGTTGCCACCTTCATGGACTTCGATGAAGACGGCTGGCCCGATCTGTTCGAAGTATCCGAGAAGCCAACCCTGATGCCGAACGAGCTCTACCGCAACAACGGCGACGGCACGTTCACACCGGTCGCAGCGCTTTACGGCGCCAACATGGCGATCCGCGGCATGGGCGTCGACTTCGCGGATGCGTTCAACGATGGCGGCATCGATTTCTACTGCACCGATCGTCAACCCAGCCACCTGTTTCAAGTGTGGGACCCGCAAACTCAGTTCTACAACCAACACGCCGCGACGTTCGGACTGCAGGGCGGGCAGGTCGGTTGGGGATGTGGCTTCTTTGACTACAACAACGATGGCTGGCAAGACCTCTACGTTGTCGAAGAGAGCACGCCGAACAACTTGTTCCGCAATCCCGGCACCAACTTCGCGGCAAGCAGCACGTGGCCCGACATGGCACAGGCCCTCGACGTCAACCAGATCTACTCGCAATACACGTTCTCCTTGGCCGACTTCGATGACGACGGCAACGTCGACATCCTGCAACGCTGGCACGCTGGTGGCTTGCTCGCTCCGAACGGCATCGGGCTCTACCAGAACAACAGCAATGGCGGCAACTGGATCAAGTTCCGCACGATCGGACGCGTCAGCAACCGCGACGGAATCGGCGCTCGCATCGAAGTAGAAAACGGCCCGCGCCGGCAGCGACAATACGTGCGCAGCGGGATTGGCTACCTCGGCGGTTCGGACCAACGCGTGCACTTCGGATTGGGTTCGTTCCCACAAGCCGATCACGTCACGATCACATGGCCCAGCGGCCAACGCCAACACCTGACCAACGTCGCCGCAAACCAGGTAGTCGACGTAGTGGAACCAACCCTGACCGCAGCCGGACCAGCCCCACTCGGCGGGTCGGCGACCGCCACGTTGTCCGTGCCCGGCGACGAAGGCTTGCCGTACCTGATGGTGCTGTCCTTCTCCGCGACGAACGGCATCCCGCTAGGCAACGGCGACGTGCTGCCGATCGACTTCGATGCGCTGACGCAGATCACGCTCAACCCGTTCAACCCGATCTTTGTCGGTTCGATCGGCACGCTCGACGGAGCTGGCCTGGCGACGGCAACCCTGAACGTTCCGCCGGTGCCGCTACTTGCTGGGTTGACCGTGTTCGTCGGCGCGGTGACCACCGATGCGCCGACGTTTCCGATCGCGCGCACGACGCTCGTGAACGCCGTGGCGATCTCGATCCAGTAGTTCGCCAGAGTAGTTCGGCCAGATTAGATCGGCCGTAGTAGCGCGGCCGTAGTAGCGCGGCCGGAGTAGCGCGCCCGGTAGTGCGGCCAAAGCAACTCAGCACAGCAATCCACGTGCGAGCAGATCTGCCCAACCAGCGACTGACTAGCCCACTAAGTGGCCTCAACTCTGGTAGCGAATCACCCGGAGCCCTGCGCCACACCGCACAACTGCGCCGCCCGAACGCGGACATCGACGCCGCGCATTCCCCTGCTCGGATTTCTCCGGCTTTTGCGCCACAAATGTCGCCACCGCAGAACAGGGATTCCATGGCCCCGTGGGCTCCCGCACACCCCTGTCCGAATCTGCCTCATTACTTAGATGCGTATCCTACTACTATCGACCCTCGCACTCACCACGAGTGTTCTCGCCCAAACCACCGTCTACTCCAACGCCGCGCCTCGCGCGACGTCGACCGTCATCGCCGGCAGTGATACCGGTGCCCCGAGCCTTCGCTACTGGGGAGCCTCCGCGACCGACGGCACCAGCTTGTTCAACTTTGGCGGCCGCGGTGTCAGCGCGGCAGGCACGGCCAACACGACCTACTACAACGGTCTCGACGCCTACAACCCGACGACCGGCGCGTGGACCAACCTGTCGGCCGACGGCAACCCTGCCGCTCCAGGCAACCGCTTCCGCCAAGCGATGGCGTTCGACGCGAACGGCAACCGCCTGGTCATCTTCGGTGGCTCGTCGGCTCCGGGCCTGACGTCGAGCGACGGCTGGGCCTTCGACCTCGGCACCAACACGTGGAGCTCGATCCCGAACTCGAACCCCGGCACGACTGGCCCGTCGGATCGCTACGACGCCAAGATGGCGTTCGACCCGGCGTCCGGCCTGGTAGTTCTGTTCGGCGGTGATGGCCCGACGTCCGGTGCCGGCGACCGCCTGAACGACACCTGGCTGCTGGCTGGCAACACGTGGATCCCTACAACGCCAGCCAACGCCCCGTCGGCGCGCTCGCTGTTCACGATGACGAGCCGCTCGGCTCCCTACAACGACGTCATCCTGGTCGGCGGCCAAGACTCGGCCGGCGTGCGTCAAAACGACACGTGGCGCTGGGACGGCACCGCCAGCAACTGGGTGCAGATCACGCCGATCAACGCGACCGTCCCGGTCACCTTCGGTGGCGGCAACGACTCGGTCTACGACTCGGTGCGCCAAGTCGTCGTCATCATCAACGGCACGGGCACCGGCATCGCACCGTCGAACTTGACCGGCGCCGGCGGCTGGACCAGTGAGTACGACTGCGTCACCAACGAATGGCGCGCCTACGGTGCCGACCTGACCGACCAAGGTGCGGATGATCTGATCATCGGCAACCACCAGCGCTTCGCGGTCGCGTTCCTCAACGGCAAGACCTACTTCTGGGGCGGCCAGAACGCCCCGTCGGTCGGCGACATCAACCTGCCGTTCGTCAAGGAATACCAAGCCAGCCCGCTTGCTTCGGCAGTGAGTTACGGCATCGGCTGCAACGGTTCGGCCGGCAGTGCCCTGACGCTGACCGCCGACAACGAGCCGTGGACGGGTCGAACCTGGAGCGGCACGTGCAGCAACTTGGGCACGACCACCTTGGCGCTGCAGATCTTCGGCCTGAGCACCGCCTCGGTACCGCTAGCGACGATCCTGCCGGGCTTCGGCCAGCCAGGCTGCTTGCTGCTCAACAGCGCCGAATCGGTCACCGGTCCGCTTCTCCCGGCTGCCGGCACGGCTCCGATCTCGATCGCGCTGCCGAACACCCCGGCGCTCGCTGGTCAGTCGCTGCACGCTCAGGTTGCTGAAATCAACTTGACGCTGACGGGCCTGTGGACGTCGAACGGCCTGACGCTGACGATCGGCGCGCTCTAGGCCGCCGGGTCGCACGCGTCCCGCGCGGAACCAACCAACGCGGGCAGAGCTTTGCCCGCCACGGTGGCCTTGCAGTTATCGCGAACTGCGGCCAATCTCAGTGCATGAGCAACGCCAACGATCCGTCCCCGATCGGCCTCGCTGATCTCGTCTTCGTGGCCTTCAACTCACGAGCGGCGGCACTGAACCGAGAGACCGGCGACATCGTCTGGGATTGGAAGGCCGGCAAGGGCTCCGGGTTCGTCGCCTTGCTACTCGACGGCGACCGCTTGATGGCCTCGGTCAGTGGCTACACGTATTGCCTCGACGCCCTCACCGGTGGCGAACTGTGGATGAATCCCATGACCGGCTTTGGCATCGGTGTGCCATGCCTGAGTTCGGTTCGCGGCACATCGCTTGGATCGGCGGTGCTCGGCCAAGCCGCGGCCGACCAAAGCAGCAGCACCCCCTATACGGGCGGCGCCACGTAGGGCGGCTAACCTGGCTCGGGGCTTGCCAGATAGGTGGCGGCATGACCGAGTTGGCCTTGTGCACCACCACGCTCGCACTGCGTCATTAGAAGTGGGTGGTATACGCAACGGCCGCCAGGCCGCGCATGCGCTGCTCCTGCTCGCGACGACGGCGGTGACGCTGGTTGCGCCGACGCCACCGCGTGCGCGATTGCTGCAACTCGTCTTCGGTCGGCTTTCGCTTGCGAATCGCCGCCAGCTCGCCATCCTCCAGGAAGACCCCCGTGCATTCGGGGCAGCTGTCGATGGCAACGGTGACCTGCAAATCGTACTCGAGCACGTCCAGCTCGACGTCACATTGCGGACAGCTCCATGGCCGTTCCCCGATCGACACATCTGACGTCCCAGCTGGCAACACAAGTGGCGAGAACTCTGCGACCCCGTCTGCAGGCGCGAGCGCACGACGCAACGATGGTCCTCCGCCCTTTCGCTCGCTATCGAGACGCGACAGTTCGCCGCCGTCAAACCAGATGCCACGACAACCCTCCGCGCAGACATCGACAAACACGTTGCCGAAGTTCTCGCGAACCATCGCCACGTGGCAAGCCGGGCACAAACAAGAGGGTGCAGTCATTCACTCGCGATCGTAGCCAAGCGACGCTCAGTCCTCGCGCAGTTCCTCGATGGCTTCGCTCAGCTCTTCGTCGGACATCCTGCGCCACATGATAGGCGGCAACAGGCCGTCACCGGAACTTGTCTCGCCACAAACCGATCATTGACGGAGCACCTCACCAACGAGTGCAATCACGCGCATGACAATCCGGTCGATCCTCGTCGCTGCCCTACTGCTACTGCCGGCGTGCCAAACCGCCCCGACCGAGGCTCGCGCGCCCAACATCGTGATGATCATTGCCGACGATCAGGCGTGGGGTGACTTCGGCTTCATGGGGCATCCGGTCATTCAGACTCCGCACCTCGACCAACTCGCGGCACGCAGTGCCGTGTTCGAGCGTGGCTACGTGCCGTCGAGCCTGTGTCGCCCGAGCCTTGCCACGATGATCACCGGTCTCTACCCGCATCAACACATGATCACGGGCAACGATCCACCGCGCGGCGTGCAACGCGATCGCATGCTCAAGCACATCGCAGCGGCACCCGCCTTGCCGAGGTTGCTGGCGCCGCATGGATATCGCAGCCTGCAAACTGGCAAGTGGTGGGAAGGCAATTGCCAGTGTGGCGGCTTCACCGACGGCATGACGCACGGCGAACCAAAGCGCGGTGGCCGTCATGGCGACCGCGGTCTTGAGATCGGTCGCAAGACCATGCAGCCGATCTTCGACTTTGTGGCGGATTGCGGCGACGACCCGTTCTTGCTTTGGTATGCGCCGCTGCTGCCGCACACGCCGCACAACCCGCCAGAACGGTTGCTCGAACGCTACCGAACGCCAGGCCGCAGTTTGCATGTCGCGCGCTACTACGCGATGTGTGAGTGGTTTGATGAAACGTGTGGCCAACTGCTCGAGCACCTCGAACAACGCGGCCTGCGCGACAATACGATCGTGCTGTTTGCATCCGACAATGGCTGGATCCAACGCACGGATCGCCGCGGCTACGCAGAGCGCAGCAAGCGCTCGCCATACGAAGGTGGGGTGCGAACTCCAATCATGGTCGCGTGGCCAGGGCATGTGGTTCCCGGCAAGCACGAACAACTGGTGAGTACCATCGACTTCGCCCCCACGGTGCTACAAGCCTGCGGACTGCCGGCCTCGCAAGCGCTGCCCGGCCGCGATCTCGTGGCCTTGGCGAACAGCAACGCCTTGGATCGCCAGACGGTCTACGGCGAGATCTTTGCGCACGATGTAGCCGACGTCGACAACCCCAGTCGCAGCCTGCTGTATCGCTGGTTCATCCGCGAGCAATGGAAGCTGATCGTGCCGACGGCCAGCGGCGCTCCAACCCAACTCTACGACGTAGTCCAGGACCCGGCCGAAGCACGCGACCTTGCCGCAGATCAGCCGGCGCGCGTCGCGGCGATGCGTGCCGAACTCGACCGCTGGTGGTCTCCAAACTAGTGGGGTGACCCAGAAGTTCGGCGCAATTGTCGCCGGACCTGAACGCCGCTCGCGGCGTTGCGATTCCTCGACAGGATGTCTGCAACATGCCTTCGTCGCCGCGCCTTGCTAGCAACGCTCATGACTCGCCGACTTGTGCCACGAGCTTTCGAAGCACCCCGCTAGCCCAAGAGATGCATCAAGGCTTTGGCAGCGGCCGTCACTTCCACCAGCGCTGCCAGGCGGCCGATGCGCGAACTTGTTCGCCGACGGCAATCGCCACGAGGCGCGATCCCTTGGCATTGGGATGGATCGGATCGGGCATCAGGACCAGGTCCGGCCACGGCGCCGTCAAGACCCGCGCGATGCGCACGGTGGCGACATCCGACCCCGTCGGCTTGGTTGGCTGCTGCAGGTCCAGGAAGTGGAATCCGTTCAGAATGCCGGCATTCGACCTCATCTGCGGCCAACTTGGAGCCAGGCCCGGAGCTCCAAAGGCGAACTCCGGCCGGCAACCGACTGGCAAGCTGACCAGGCACGACCACGTGCCATCGCCAGCGACCAGGTCACCGCGTTGGCCGTCGTCCTGCATCGCGACGACTCGGTAATCGAGGCGGCGGGTCGCATCGGGCACCAACAGCATGTAGGCCGCCGGCCGGTCATCCGGCGACGGCGGAATGGGCACGCCGGGCAGTGGCACCTCAATGCGCACGCTGTGATCCAATTGCCATGACGCAGCCGAAGCGATCTTCTTCTGCTCGGCGAACAGCGAACGGCAGTCGACAAACGGAATCCCGCGCTGGCTGGCAACGTCCGCCATGATCTGCCGCGGATACTTGGAGGGCAGGCACGTGTTCACCAGCATCATTTCGACGCCGATCTCGGCTGCAGTCGTCGTGACTGCCTCGAGGTTCTCACGGAACTGCTGGGGCGGCACGCGCAACTGGTTCAATTCGCCGCGCGCTGGCTCGAGCAACAAGCTCAAGAACCGACTCTTGCGCATCGCAGAACCAACCTTCCCGAGCAACGTGTCGTATTGCTGGCGATACAGCCGCTGCATGCTGAGGTCATCGTGATCGCTGATGTAGCTATCGTTGAAGCCAAACGCGAACACCACCACGTGTGGCTCGAAATCACCTTGCACCACGTGTCGCGCAAACAAGATGCGCCCCTGGAACGTGCTGTAGCCGGGCACACTGAGGTTGCGGATTTGCATTGGCCGCCCACGCGCCTGTTCGGCGAGTTGCTGCCGCATCAGGGCCGGCCAGCTCTGATCTTCGGGCAGATGCAGCCCAAACGTCACCGAGTCGCCCAGCACCAGAACGCGCAACGCATCGGGATCAGCGGGCGCGAACTCCGCGCCGCGGAACCCTTGGCTGTTGGTGGCAACCTCGACGTCCGCGTCGGGGCGGATCAGCTGGAAGTTGGTGCGTAGATTGGAACGCAGGCGAACGATCAGCTCGGAATCAGGGACATAGAACGTGCGACTGAACAGATCTGCCTTGCGCCGATTGCCATCGGCAGTCTGATCGGGATCGATCACGCGGGCACTGACTTCGAATGCCACACACAGCACCGACACCGGTAGCACGACCAGCAGCAACTTCTGCCACCAGGGTTTGCGCACGGGCTTGCGCGGGGCACAGACCTTGCCACTGGCGGAGTCATCCCGCCGCGCGTCATTTCCATTTGCGGTCACCGTCATGCTGCAGCTCATCCACTGGCGCGCACCCCTCCGCAAGATGATGCACGGGGCTCGAACGCGGGTGACGAGGCATGCAACTAGTCCCACCACCACAACTGGTTGCAGATGATGGCCGCCTCGTTCCACCCAACATACGCGACGCGGCTGCAAACGCCTCCATCCAGTGCGTTTGACTACATCGCAATGTCGGACAAATGTAATGTCGCAGCCCCAAGCGCTGGCTAGGTCAGGCGACGAGGCCCGAGTCCTCCGCTTGGGCCGTAGTCACGGCCGCCAAGCGGGCCGCCAAGCGGGCCGTGCAAGCGCATTGCCAACGCGTGTTCCGGCCATTCGCCGCCAGCGCCAAGTGCTGGCAGCACCACCAGCCACCCGACCTTGCAACAAGGTTCGCAGCGTCGGCGGCACGCTTCGTACAGCTTGCGATTCCAATGCGCGCCCTGCTATCGGGGGGACCGGATCTGGCGCGCCGCCGAGGCCTCGCAAACCACCCGACTGACCACCCGACTGACCACCCGACTGACCGCCTTCAAGCTACTCTCCCGCCGGGACCGCCGGGCCAACCCCACGCCTGTTCCATCGGGCTCGCAACCACCCGCGCGACCACCGCTTCCGCGACCGCCCAAGGTGCGATGCGAACGGGCGCATCGCACGCCTGCAAGCTAACCTGTGGCCATCAGATACTCGGGATCGTGCGACCTGCGATCGACTGGGTGCGACCAAAGATTTCAACGTTATCGACGAACGCCCGCAGTCTGTCCGCCAATCCTGCGCCGATCAGCTACCATCTTCGCCCGCAATCGGACCCGTTCATGCCATCCCCCTGCAGCACCCCTGACGCCAAAGATTTTCTCCCCACCACCCGCGCCGAAATGCTGGCGCGCGGCTGGGATGAAGTCGATGTCGTGTTCGTCAGTGGCGACGCCTACGTCGACCACCCATCGTTTGCCGCCGCGCTGCTAGGGCGCGTGCTCGAGGCGGACGGCTTCAGAGTCGCGATCCTGCCCCAGCCCGCCTGGCAAACCGCCGACGCATTCCGCGAGTTCGGCCGGCCCAAGCTCTGCTTCGCAGTCAGCGCCGGCAACATGGACTCGATGATCAACCACTACACGGCGAACAAGAAGCGGCGCAACGACGACGCCTATTCGCCCGGTGGCCAGATCGAACTTCGCCCGGACCGCGCCACCAACGTCTATGCGCAGCGCTGCCGCGAAGCCTTCAAGGACGTGCCGGTAATTGCCGGCGGCGTCGAAGCCTCACTGCGCCGCATCGCCCACTTTGACTACTGGTCCGAGACGGTGCGGCCTTCGATCCTGGTCACCACCAAAGCCGACCTCGTTGGCTTCGGCATGGGCGAGAACCAGATCGTCGAGATCTGCCGAAGGCTGCGCAATGGCAAGTCGATCGCCGACTGCCGCGACCTGCGCGGGGTTGCCTACTTGCTGGGTTCGAAAGAAGAGATCGCGCCACACGAGTGGCACGACGCCTCGTGCGACAACAAGACGGTTGCGATGCCAAGCTTCGCCGAGGTCAAAGCCGATAAGCACGCATTCGCCGTGGCGACTCGCATCCTGCACCACGAGACCAACCCCAAGAACGGGCGGCGCCTGACGCAAATGCATGGCGACCGCATGCTGGTCGTCAATCCGCCGGCACTCGCACTCGACGAGCGCGGCATGGATGCGATCTACGACCACCCCTACACGCGCCGACCGCATCCTCGCTACACGCAGGACATCCCGGCGCACACGATGATCAAGGACTCGGTGACGACGATGCGCGGCTGCTTCGGCGGCTGCACGTTCTGTTCGATCACGATGCACCAAGGCCGCGCCATCCAAAGCCGCAGCCAAAACTCGATCATGAAGGAAGTGCGGGTGATGGCCGCCGATCCCGAGTTCAAAGGTCACATCAGCGACGTCGGCGGCCCGACCGCGAACATGTACCAGATGCGCTGCACCAAACCGGAAATCGAAGCGCGTTGTCGTCGGCTATCGTGTGTGCATCCAACTGTGTGCAAATTGCTCGGCGCCGACCACGGCCCAACCAAGCAACTGTTGAAGAAGGTGCGCGAGACCAAGGGCATCAAGAGTGTGCGCGTGGCCAGCGGCATCCGCATGGACCTGGCGCGCTTCGACGACCAATACATGGAAGAGATGGCCGCGCACCACGTCGGTGGCCAGCTCAAGGTCGCACCCGAACACGTCAGCAAGAAGGTGCTCGACTTCATGAAGAAGCCGGAGACGCACACCTTTGACGAGTTTGCGGACAAGTTCCACAAAGCGAGCAAACGTGCCGGCAAGGAGCAGTATCTGATTCCCTACTTCATCGCGTCGCACCCGGGCTCGGGCGTTGACGAGATGATCGACCTCGCCGTGTTCTTGAAGCAGCGTGGCTACAAGCCGCGCCAGGTGCAGGACTTCATCCCGGCGCCAATGGACATCGCGACGTGCATGTACTACGCCGGCCTCGATCCCATGACGATGAAGCCGGTAGAGACGGTCAAAAAGCTCAAGGACCGCGAAGTGCAGCGCGCGTTGATGCAGTTCTTCAAGCCGGAGAACTACTTCGTCGTGCGCAAGGCGTTGCTCGAGGCCGATCGCAAGGAACTGATCGGCGACGGCCCAACCGCGCTGATCCCGAACAACCCACCTAAGGAAGCGTTGCTCGCGCGACGCGGTGCCGCCAACGGCAAGCGTGGCGATCCGACCTACGTGCACGCGAAGGATGCGGGAGTCAGTTCGCGCGGCGGCAAGGCGCGGCGAACCAACTCGCAGCGTCGCCGATAGACCAACCGGGTCACCAGACGCAGCACCAACTGCAATGCACGCGGCGGCCAGGGGCACATCCCGATCCCAGGACGCCGAAACTCTGTCGGCGATAGTTTGTCACCCTGACACCGCCCGAAAGGGCTCGTGGTTGCTATCATTGCCCTCATGCAGCACCTGCCGTCGCGCAGCCGCTCCAGGGGAAAGCTCGTGTTCTTTGTGCCTCGCTGGCTCGAAGACGCGATGTCTCCGTCTGGGTTGCCGTACCGGGTGATCCCCGTGCTGTCGTCATTGACCGCCAATGGCTTCGACGTCGACTTCTTCACCGAGATTCACGACGGCTGGCAAAGCCCGCAACTCGCCAGCAGCATCGCCGACTGCGTCGCTGCGGTCGCATGGTGCGCCGAACTCAATCCAGGCGTACAAGTGCCAAGCCTGCTCGGCTTCTTGGAACGAGTTCGAGAGCTTGCCCCGGAAGTGCGCCGCAGTGCCGGCGGCGGCTTTTTCCCGCTCGCGCCGCCACCGAAGCTCGACCTCGCGCCGCTCACGGACACCATTGTATGTGGACAAGAGGTCGATGCGCTGAGCCGGTGTTTGCTGGACGAACCCCAACGAGATCAGCGCGAAGCCTTCGACGTTGGCGTGATGCGGCAACTCGACCTACGACCGTTCTTCCGGCCCGAGTCGATGCTGTTCGGCAACGACGAGCCGACGCTGCAGATCCCGACCGGTTCGGGGTGCGGCAAGCGCTGCGGGTTCTGCTTCTACGAACAGACCAATTGGCGCGCGCTGGCAGCCAAGGAGGTCGTGGACCTGATTGGCCACGTTCACGCGAACTATGGGGTGTCCCAGTTCTTGCTCGGTGAACTCGATTTCCTCGCGAGCCGCAGCCGCGCAGTCGACATCATGCGCGGACTGGTGGCAGCCAACCTGCCGGTGAAGTGGTTCGCGCTGGGCTCGGTGCAGGACCTACTGGCGCTGAGTGATGACGAATTCTCAACCATGGCTCGCAGCGGTTGCGTGACCTTCGAACTAGGCATCGAAGCAGGCGGCAACGATGCTCTGCGCAAACTGGGCAAGAAGTTCACCGTGCGCGAGGCCATCGCGGCGCACCAACGCTTGCTCCGAGCCGGGATCTTGCCGGTCTACAACTTCGTCTTTGGTTGGCCAGGCGAGACGCGACAGGACCAAAGGGCTACGCGCAGTTTGATCCGTCTACTCGGACGCCAACGGCAGAAGGTGCGATTCAACTTCCGCCTCTACCAGGCAATCCCCGGCACCACGATGGGCGAGCAGGCGTTGCAGTTCTTACCGGAGCTGCCGAGCAACCTCGACGAGTTGCGCGCATACCGCGTCGACAGCGAACGATCGCTGCCATGGCTATCGGTTGCAGCAGAACGTCGTGTGCGCTTCTTGACCGAGTATGTGCTGCCACTCGGCTACGACGATGCAATGGGTGGCGCCGCGCCCGACTGGAAGCGGCGCATGCTGCGCCAACTGGCGCGCTGGCGCAGTCGCACCGGATTCCTGCGCTTGCCCGTCGACCAGCGGGTCTTTCATGAGACCGCAGCAGTCGGGCTGCCCAGCACCTACTTGCCGTAAGCTGGCGGCACGTCGATAACCTCGGGAGCCCCAGACACATCGGACCCGGGCCGAACATCCACAATCAGCAGCACACGTGGGCGCTCGCCATCGTTGTGCCCATGGTGTTCGTGATACGGATGGAACACCAGGCACCGGCCTTCTTGCCACTGCACGCGCTGTTCGCCAACCTGGAACTCGCAAGTCCCCGCAGCCGGTAGCGACAACGGCAAATGACATCGCAGCGACTCCGGCTCTTCCAGGTCGCGGTGCGGCAAGATCCGGCCCTTGGGCGCCAGTGACGAAATGACGGCGGTGTACATGCCCGGTTGCTGCTGCAACCACGCCCACGTCTCGGGACACAGCGCGCGACGCGCTTCAAAGCGTTGGTCAATCCATCGCGGTCGATAGGCCATCAACAACGGAAACACGCGCACGCCGCTGGCATTGGCAGCCTGCCACGTGATCCACGCCGACTCTGGCAAGCGGGCAACCTCCGCACGCACTACCGGGTAGATGGCTTGCAGGTTGCGAACGAAGGCAAAGCGACTGGGGTCTTCGAGCATCTTGGACCGACCTACATGTATTTCTTGTTTGGCCCGGCCTTCCACGGCGCCGGATACTTGATGCCGGCAGTCACGATCAACTGGATCAGGTCGTTGTAGGTCATGCCGTGTTCTTCGGCGGCTTCCGCGAAGTCTTCGATCGCGGTGATGTCGGGATTCACGTTGGCTTCGATGACGTAGACGTTGCCGTCTGCATCCATGCGCATGTCGACGCGGGCATACCCCGACAAGCCGAGCGCCTTGAAGGCTTCGCGCGCGATCTTTTGCACCGCCTTCTCCTTCTTCTCGCCCAGGCGCCTGACCCGGCCCGTCTTGATGCCAATGCTCTGCGCGTAGTCGACGTCCCACTTGAGCTGCTCGGTGCAGATCGCGTGCTTGTTCTTGGCGAGCTTCGTAAACCAGACTTCCCACACTGGCAGCACCGTCAAGCGATTGCCGTTGCCAACGATGCTGCACGTCATTTCGCGACCTGGAATGAACTGCTCGGCGATCACTTCGCCACCGACCTTGTCGAACATGTAGGCGACGCGCTTCTCCAGCTGGCGGTCGCTCTTGACTACCGACGCTTGCGACAGGCCGGTCGAACCGTGCTCAATCGCCGATTTGACGATGACCGGGTAGTCCATGCCCTTGGGCAAGCGCGCCTTCTTGGTGCCGGGCAAGAACGACGCGAACTTCGGACATGGCACACCGTGCCCCATCATGATCTGCTTGCTCAACACTTTATCGTTGCCAAGCATGATGCCGCGCGGGTTGCAGCCGGTGTATGGCAACTTCAACAGTTCGAAATAGCTGACGACGTGCGACTCGTAGGCGGTGATGTCGTGGAAGTCCGTCAGGATGTTGAACGCAACATGCGGCTTGAAGTCATCGGCCCGCTGCCGAATGACCTCGAGGTCCGCCTTGACGCCCAACGTCTCGACCTGGTGGCCGAGTTCGCGCAGTGCGGTCTGCACATCGAGCTCCATCTGGTACGGATAGGTTTCCTCCCAGTCGAGTTCGTCCGCGTCTTCGGGCGGCAACAGCAGGTCGTGGACCAGCAACAAGACGCGGAGTTTCTTCATCGCAGCCAACGACGATAGCGACGTAGACCACAAGCTCCAAAGGCTACGCGCCGCGAACCGCGCGAGGGATCAGAACGACTCGATCGTCATTTCGAGCGCGTTCGTGCTGGTCACGGCGACGATGTTGTGTTGCGCGTCCACTTCGAACGGCACCATCTGGCTGTAGAACATGGCGCCCGCCAATACCGGAGTGTTGGGCAGGGACACGTTGCCATCCGCGACGCCGCCCGTGGCGATGACGAGCTGCACAATGTCGGGGCTGACCAACAGCGAGCAACCGGGAACACCCTGCGGCAAGATGTTCGCCAGTGGTGTCGCGATCTGCGAGAAGCCGTTGACCCACGCGACGAGCACCGACGAAGGTAAGCCAGTGGCCGTGGCCTGCCATGCGCTGCCCGTCCACGGTTCGTTGGCGGTCAGTGCGTTGCTGCCGCCGGAACTCGCGCAACCGCCGCCGAGCGACGTACTGGTCGCGGGGCACGTCGTGGCCAAGCGTGCTAGGTAAGCGTTCAAGTTGTTGCCGGATGACGTGAAGACTCCTCCGACGAGGACCTCGCCACTAGGACGCACGGCCAGCGCCTCCACCGATGGAGTCGGACCGAGACTCACCCCTTGCGCCACTGCCGACCACGAGGTGCCGTCCCAACGAGCGATGCCCGACGCGGCAACACCGCCGGCTTGAGTAAACGCACCGGCGGCAAGCACATCTCCACTCGGTAGCACCTCGAGTGACGCGACGTGGAAGTCCGTGCCTTGCGCGAGGCCGAACCACGCAGAGCCATCCCAACGCGCCACGTTCGCTGCTGGCAGCCCACCGGCAAGCGCAATGGTACCACCCACCAACAGATCGCCGTTTGGCAACAGCACCATCGTTTTTACCGAGCCATAGATGCCCGCACCCAACGGCAACCACGAGGAACCATCCCAACGGGCGATGTTCTGCAGCGGCGTGACCCCCCCCGATGTAGAACGTACCTCCCGCAATGATGTCCCCGTTCGGCATCACGACCAGAGCGTATACGGGGCCACTCAGGCCGCCGCCAATCGAAGACCACGACGATCCATCCCACCGAGCAATGTGGTCGGCAACCGAGCCATAGTTGTGGTTGTTGAACTCGCCACCAGCGAGCACGTCGCCATTGGCCAAGGGAACGAGCACTTCCACCGCAGCAGTGAGCCCCATCCCCATCGAAGTCCAAGAGCTTCCATCCCAACGCTGCACGGTGTCGTCCGCCGTGCCCATACCCCACTGGTCACAGCCAATGAGAATGTCTCCATTCGGCATCGCCGCCAGCGAATGCACCCAGCTTGGAACGCTGTTGCCTAACCCAGACCAGGTTGAGCCGTCCCAACGAGCGACGTTGTAGCCAGCCGCAGACGAGTGGCTTCCAGCAGCAAGCACATCGCCGTTCGGCAACGTCAGCAGGTTGGAAACGCGGGTGCTAAACCCCGAACCGAACGCCGACCACGCTGCCCCGCTCCATACGGCCAACCCAGCGGCTCCGCGTTGCCCCGCGCTGAAGATCTGACCGCAGGCGACAACGTCCCCCGCAGGCATGGTCATCAGGTCATAGATGTGCCCAAGTACCCCAGCACCCACGGCCGACCAAGTGGTTCCATCCCAACGCCCGATATTCTGCGCCGGCACGCCATCCACGGCCTCGAAGGAACCGCCTAGGATCAAGTCGCCGTTCGCCAGCGTCGTCAGCGACCCCCCTCCTCCGTAGGTCGTCGAAAGACCCGACCCCATCGGCAGCCACGCGGAGCCGTTCCAGCGAGCAAGCCCGTTCACGACGACGCCCGCTGACGTGTAGAAGTCGCCGCAAGCAACGAGGTCACCGCCGGGTAACTCGGTGACGGCGTTCACTGCACCTTGGCTCAAGCCCGCTCCCAACGCCGACCAGGACGTGCCGTCCCATCGCGCGATATTGTTCGCAGCGATACCTGCCGCGTTCGAAAACAATCCAGCCACAACCAGATCCCCGTTGGATCGTTCGATCACCTCGGAGACGTAGCCGGTCAGCCCGGGCGCAACCGCGAACCAAGACGTTCCATCCCAGCGTGCGATGCGGCTCGCAGGCACGCCCCCGGCCTGCGTGAAATTGCCGTAGACGACGAGGTCGCCATTCGACAGCGTCGTCATTCCCGCGACCACGCCATCAAGTCCTGCGCCCAACGAAGACCAGGACGCGCCGTCCCAGCTCGCGATGTAGTTCACTGTCACGCCACCCGCCACGGTGTACGCGCCGCCGGCCACCAAATCGCCGCTCACCAGCGTCGCCAGGCCAAGCACCGTGCCGTTGACGCCCGCACCCAGCGCCGACCACGTGTTGAGGCCGAAGTCCCACGCCGCGATGCGCGACACACTCTGACGACCGGCCAAAGCAAACTCACCACCGGCAACCAAACGCGCAGCCATTGGCCCGGCACCGTCGGGGTCCCAGATCGTGGTTCGGTAAACGTCGTTGTCGCAACCAGGAATCCCTTCACCAAGCGCCCACTGAGTGGGGCACTGGGCGATGGCCGGCATGGACAGCATTGCCAGACAGAACAACGACGGGACCAAACGAAGAGACGACCGATGTTCGGGTGTTTGCATAGCTTTGCTGGTCAGGCGAGTTCCCCTCGCGATCCATGACTCCGCCTGTCAGCATAGCAACCAGCCAGCGATTGGGAGTATCCGCCCCCCAGAGTGCTCGTTGCGGGTGGCTCGTTGCAGGTGGCTCGTTGCGGGCGGCCAGTTGCAGGCGACTAGTTGCCGACCGTGAAACGCGCGGCGTTGGAAGTGCTTACGTTGAGCAGATTGCGCTGCGTCAACGCCGCGTATTGGCTAAAGAACGTCGAGCCGATCAGCGCCGCGTTGGTGGGAATCGCCAGCGAGAATACGCCTGCGCCAGTCGGGCCCGTCACCGGCACCGACACGGCGGCCAACACGTTGGTGTAGGCGAAGCAGTCCGGCGCGCCAGCCACGACCAGGTTGAGGCCTGGCATGCTCAGCGCATTGCCGACCAACAAGAATGCGAACGGCGACACGTTCTCGACGTGAACGACCTCGAGGTTCAGGTTGTCACCGAGGCGCGCGATACCCGCCTTGTGGGCCAGCGCGAAGTTGTCCGGTCCATTGGTTACCACCGGCATGCCGCTGCTCAAGTCCGTACTACCAGGATCGGGAATCGGCGACACCACGCCGCTCATGCTCCAACCCACCAGGACCGAACCGGCCACCGGCGCTGGCACAACCGGCCCATAGCGAAACTCGTAGTCGCCATTACTGAACAGCACACACTGCACGTTGATCGACGTAGTACCCGCGGCCGGCGAACCCGTGCGCGCATCGCCAACATCGAGCCAGGTGATCAAAACGGCCTGATTGCTGAGGTCGACTTCGTAGTAGACACCGCTCGCGGGGTTGTTCGCACTGTTGGCCGATGGATCCATCCGGCACCACAACGGGCAAATACGCGCGTATTCGTTCAGCAAGGAGTTGGCCGAGGGCACCGTCAGTTCGGTTTGGCTCGTCGTTGCCTGCAACAGGATCCAACCGTTTGCTGCCGCGTGCACGACGCTGGTCGAACCACCGGGAAACGGAAACAAAAACGGCAACTGCAACGGCACGCTGAACTCATTCACGCCCAGCGGACCGGGACTGGTCTGGCTGTTGTCGTTGAGTGGCGCACCGCTTGGGGGCGACCACTGCGGCGGCGACGGCAAGACGACGTAGCCGCTCGGCCCCGCCGCGGTTGCCTGCCACGCCGTCGGTGCAGAAATCGTGCCCGCGAGATCAAACGCCGACAGGCTTGCGAACTCCTCATACCACGTCGTCGAGCCCGCGCCGCAACCCGTCCCCAGGCTCTCGGTGTAAGCGCATGAGAAGCCCGTGGTCAGGCCGACGTCGTAGTAGACGCTGCCATTCCAAACACGCGGTGAGAACTGCGCGCCACCAAACACGGTGTTGGTCGCGGCACCCGTGGTGATCGTCAGATCCAGATTCGAATACAGCAACGGAAACCCGCCAGCACCGTTCGTGTAGCGATGACGGATCTCACTGCCCCACAACGCGATCGCGTGGCTCCCCATCGGCAAGAAGAAGCCATCGCCAAGACAGACCCGCGATGGATTGTTCTGGCCGGAGGCGTCGACCGTGCCATGGGCAACCTCCGTCCATGCCAATGGCAATGCCGCGATGCCGATGTAACTCGCCTGGCCAGCGTAGACGAGCAACTCGCCTGCTGGCGACTGGGTGTTGATGTCGAGCTGTTTGACCGTGATGCCCGCTGGGTTGGTGACGTTGATGTCGAAGAACATCATGCCGCCGGCCAGGCCGCCGTTGTTGCTCGCGAAGGTCGTCGTCAACGGGGACTGCCCCACAGCCGACAGGCCGAGCACACAGCAAGACACCGCCACCAGGCAGTTGGTCAATTGGAACAAGGTTCGCATGCAACGGGGTCGGGCGCGGACGCGCGGGCCAAGTAGCTAACGCGGGCAACGCCATCTGGTCAAGCCAAGCTGCGACGGAACGGTTCGCATGGCCCCGCGAAGCTCCTTCGACTACGTTGCCCCCATGACGGACCCCAATGTCGCCAAGCGCGCTGCCGCATACGCCGCCGCGAACCTCGTGCAAGATGGCACAACCATTGGCCTCGGTAGCGGCTCGACGTTCTTGTTCGTGCTAGAACGTCTGGCCGAGCGCATCCGCGACGAAGGGCTGAAGGTGCGCGGCACCCCGACTAGCAATGGCACAGCCACCGCCGCCGAAGCGCGGGGCATTCCGCTGGTCACGCTGGACGAGATCGAGCAGTTGGATCTCGCGATCGATGGCGCCGACGAAGTCGACCCGCACAAGAACCTGATCAAGGGTGGCGGTGCGGCGCACACGCGCGAACGCATCGTCGCAGCGACTGCCAAAGAACTCGTCGTCATCGTCGGCGAGAACAAGATGGTCGATGTGCTGGGCTCGACGTTCCGACTGCCAGTCGAAGTCTTGCCCTTTGGTTGGACTCACGCACGACGCCGGGTTGAGGCCACTGGCTGCAAGACCGAACTGCGGCAACGCGATGGCCAAGCGCTGGTCACCGACAACGGCAACTGGATTCTCGACTGCAGCTACCCTGGCATCCCCGATCCTGCCTCGCTCGCCAAAGACCTTGATTCCATGGTTGGCGTGGTCGATCACGGCTTGTTTGTCGGCATGACGGGACGCGTAGTCATCGCAAACGACGCGGGCGACGTGCGCATTCTGTCGCAACTGCCGATCCACCACATGGCTGAGCAAAGCATCACCAACCTCACTGCATTCGAGACTGCGATCAAGCAGCCACGCGTGCTGCTGCTAAAGCACAGTCCGCTTTGCCCGATCAGCTCGACGGCATACGCGGAGTTCAAGATGTTCCAACTCGATCACCCCGATGCCGTGACGTTGGTCCTCAACGTCGCCAGCGCGCCGGTGCTCTCACACGACATTGCGCGACAATGCGGCATCGAGCACGAGTCGCCGCAAGCAATCCTGTTTGAACAAGGGCGCGCGACCTGGAGCGCATCGCACGCGGCGATCACGGTGGCGTCGCTCGAAGCGGCGTTCGCCCCGAAGTGCTAGTTCCAAAGAGCTAGCTTCAAAGGTGCCACTTCGGCAGATCTAGTCGCGCAACACGCCCATGTAGTCGCGCCATGGGCCAACTTCGTCGCGGTACTGCCAGGCTATCGTGCGCGCGATCTGTGCAATGTGCGATTGATCGTGAGCGACCCACGTCGACAACAGCTCTCGCACCGTGACGACACCCAACTCGGAATGCGTTCCTTTGAGGCCCAGTTCTCGGTCCGTCAAACCTGCCTCGGCCAGAGCTGACAGGTTCGTGCTGCGAAGTTGCCGGAACTCGTCAAGCAATGCGGCCATCGACTTGCCGACATCGCGGCCGCGCAT
>TARA_R110002072_G_scaffold1130_10_pt1 | contig 60127 bp, 59 predicted proteins | sample TARA_R110002072 | Tara Oceans TARA_R110002072 (sample SAMEA4397118) | marine metagenome | biome: Polar Biome; feature: [SRF] surface water layer (ENVO:00010504); material: water (ENVO:00002006), including particulate matter (ENVO:01000060) such as... | depth 5 m | reverse complement strand
CTGTTCCTGCTACAAAATACATCTGTTTCATGCCAACCTCTTTTTCTATATCTATCTTACCAGCACCTAAGTTCGGTACCCTGAGCCCCACAGAAGGGTCTTCTAAATTAAACTACCCGTTGTGTCTAACGCATTTCGACAGATTCAATGGCCGTATTTTCGGCCCCCGATTTTTTGCTCATTACTACGCCCCACAACACCTCATAACTTGCAGGCAAATAGCCTTCATCAACCCTAAATTTTTCATATGCGGAAACCACACCACTTAGTTTTTTCTTTCCCATTAAAGCCGTTGAGCGCTCTTCATTTAAATTATGAGCACCCAGACATTTTAACTCCCGCATTAACGCTGTTAGCTTTTGATACTTTAAAACCTTTGTTTCTTCACTTAACACTCGGATATCCAAGGCCGATTCAATCATCGCCTGCCGATAGTCTTCTTTTAGAAAGAAGTCGTTTACGTGTTGTTTATCATCGACCTCAGACCAAGCCACTTTAAGTTCCTCCAAAGAGCCATCCAATAAAGTTGAAAAAACAAAACAACCATTCGGGCTTAATACTCGCTCTACCTCTTTCATTAAAAGGGCTAGATTTGAACACCACTGAATCGCTAAACTGGAAAAAACCAGATCAATTGAGTTGCTTTTAAACGGTAAGGATTCAGCATCGCCTGCGAGCCAGGCACATTCTGAGGAATGATGAGCTTTAGCAAAATTCACCATATCCTCAGATAAATCCATGCCGATATAATTCGCATCAGGAAATTTATTTTTCAAGACCTCAGAAAAGTAACCTGTGCCACAGCCTAAATCGACAATCGTACCGGGAGCAGACTCAGGGATTTTTCTTATTAGCTTAGCCCCAATCCAGCGTTGAAAGTGAGCCACTGAGTCGTAGGTATTGGCAGCTAAACCAAAAGAGTGCGCAATCTTTTTTTTATCAATAATGCTCATAACTTACTCACGTTACTTTCTTTAAGCATCAACATCATTAGCATTTGCTCTTATTGAGAGAAGAAACATAATCGACGACGATATTCACTGCCTCCCGGGCAAAAACACCAAACGGAAAATGTCCCATTTCTGGTATTATATTTACGGTAAAATTGGTATTTTTTTCTAACAACTTGAAGCTTGAAGAAGCGTTAACTAATACATCCCGCTCGCCCAGCATAAATAAAGTGGGCTGTTGAATAGCGCTTAGTGTTTCTCTAAGGTCTAAGGCTTCTAGGTAATCCAGACCTTTAGACAGCACTTTCCAGCTCGGTAAGGTCTCGGCATTAAAGTCATGTTTCAATAAACGCCGGTCTTCTTTGTGGCTGAGACTTCCTTGAACCAGTAAGTGGCCAAACAAACGAAGCAAGGCTTTTGTATCTTGTGCTTGGATAACTTGCTTTAGAGCATCAAAGTCTTCACGATTTACACCTTCCGTAAAATCATGTCTTTCCAAAAAACAGGTTGAAGAGTTTAATAAAATAAGTGCCTTAGCTTGATGGCTGCCTGAACTTAAGCTTGCATAATAAAGCGCTAACATACCACCTAAGGACCACCCCACAAGAATAGTCTCTGTTGTCATCAACTCATCAATTCTGGATACAATTTCAGCACCTTGAAATTGATACAAATCATCCAAAATATATAATTCATAACTAGATGGTAGATAGGATTTAAAGCTTTCTAGCATTTTAGACGATGCAGCCCAGCCATTCAGGAAAACTAAACGCATTCAATATACCTTTCCACACGATTGCTAGTCATGATGAATAACACCTAACTGCAAAGCTTCAGCGAGGCCTTCAAGCAAACGATCTATATGTGCAAAGCTGTGCGTGGCACTAAGCGTTATTCTTAAGCGTGCGGTTTTATCTGGAACAGTCGGTGGGCGAATAGCCCCCACCAAAATACCTTTTCCTTTTAAGAATTCAGCCAATGCCATCGTTTGAAAACTTGAACCGATAACAACAGGCTGTATGGGTGTAGTGGATGACATTAAGGTATAACCTAAAGCACTTACCTTTTCTCGAAAATAAGCGATTAAAGCCTGTAGGTGTTGACGGGATAAGTCTGCTGATTTTATAAGCTCTAAGCTTTTTCGAGTTGCTGCTGCAACACTCGGTGGTATCGCCGTTGTATAGATGTAAGGTCTGGCAACTTGCGTTAGAAATTCAATAAGCTGTTCTGAACCCGCTACAAATGCACCACTGGTGCCGAACGCCTTACCAAAGGTTCCCATCAAAACAGGCACATCCTCTTGAGATAAACCATGTGCCGCTATCGTTCCTTGACCATGTTCACCTACAACACCTAGGCCATGGGCATCATCAACCATCAATAAAGCATCATAGTCACGCGAAATTTTTGCCATCTTATCCAGACGCGCAATATCACCATCCATACTAAACACCCCATCTGTCACAATGAGCGTTTTATCTATTTTGGGAGTCTGGGAAAATTTGGTTAAATAGCCTTCAAGACTTCTCATATCCTTATGAAGGAAGCGCTGAAAACGCGCGCCACTTAACAAACCACCATCCAGTAAAGAGGCATGATTCAACTTATCTTGAAGCACTAAATCAGACTTATTCACCAGAGAAGAGATCAGCGCCAAATTTGCCATATAGCCGCTGGAAAAGACCACAGCTCGATCACGACCAGTGAACTCAGCTAATGCTTTCTCAAGCAGTTCATGTTCTAAATGATGTCCGATGACTAAATGCGAAGCACCGCTACCAAGGCCATAAGACTCGATAGATTTAATAGCCGCTTCACAAATTTCTGGATGGTTGGCCAGCCCTAGGTAATCATTACTACAAAAACCCAAAAATGGCTTACCACCAACCTGAATATTTACACCTTGGGCAGATTCGAGTATTTGATGCTTGCGGATAAGCCCGGCTTCTGAGCGATCCTCTAGACTTTTTCGCCATGATCCTTGGAAACTAGCCAACTAATTCACTGACTGTGTATTAATCAAACCCGACGTTTTATCAGCTGAAGCGGCTTCGTAAAACAAATGATCATTGGCCTGCGCATCCATTGCCTTGGTTAATAAAGCTTCCTGCTCATCATCTGTCTTTTCAATACCTTGCTCTGGCCTTAAGCCTAAACGCTTGAATAACTGCAGATCTTTATGGGTTTCCGGGTTGGGTGTTGTCAATAAACACTCGCCGTAAAAGATAGAGTTTGCACCGGCCATAAAGGCCATCGCCTGCATTTCATCAGACATACTTTCACGACCGGCCGATAAACGCACATGACTCTGAGGCATTAAAATACGCGCCACGGCGATACAACGGATAAATTCAAAATTATCGAGATTATCAACATTCTCAAGCGGTGTTCCTTTCACTTTAACTAACATGTTGATCGGGACACTTTCAGGTTGTGATGGCAGGTTAGCAAGCTGAACCAACAGACCAACTCTGTCTTTCGCTTCTTCACCCATACCCACAATGCCGCCACTACATACTTTCATACCGGCATCGCGCACATGAGAAAGGGTATCTAAACGGTCTTGATAACTTCTGGTGGTAATAATTTTGTCGTAGTATTCAGGCGAGGTATCTAGGTTGTGGTTATAGTAATCGAGACCTGCATCGCTTAGCTGAGCGGCTTGGTCAGATGTTAACTTCCCAAGCGTCATGCATGTTTCAAGACCAAGATCCCTGACACCTTTAACCATTTCCAAGACATAGGGAAGATCTTTATCGCTAGGGTGTTTCCACGCAGCCCCCATACAAAAACGGCTACTACCCTTAGATTTTGCTTCGCGTGCTTTTTCGAGGACTTTTTCAACTTGCAGTAAACGCTCTTTTTCCAAGCCTGTATTGTAATGACCTGATTGTGGACAGTATTTGCAATCTTCCGGGCAGGCGCCTGTTTTTATCGATAACAGCGTACTGACTTGCACCTGGTTCGGGTCAAAGTTTTCACGATGAATAGTTTGAGCCTTGAACAAAAGATCATTAAATGGCAGATCAAACAAAGCCTGTACTTCTTCATGAGTCCAAAAATGGCGCATCGTCATAGTATTTTCCCGAGAATTAAATCATTATTGAGCGTATCAACAACAGATGCCAAGGCATCATTTTGCCTAAAATAAGCTCAAGGATGAGTCTAATGATAAGAATCCACAAAAACTTGTCAACCAAATTCTTAAATCTGGTTAACAACTCAAAAATAGCGAAACCTGAAACAACAGCATCAAACTTAAAATACTCTTCACTTTTTAGTCAAAAAAGCTGTCAACTATGTGATGAAAAAACGCTAGACAAGCCCTTTTTTTGTAATGACTGCTATTGGGACTTACCTAGAAACGAAACCAAATGCGGCATTTGTTGCTTAGCCTTAACAATGGCGCATTCAGAAGCCGCTGAGCCTAGCTTAATCTGCGGTGAATGTTTAACACTTCCACCCAGCTTTACAATGACACTTTGCCCTTTTAGCTATGAGTTTCCGGTCAAGCAAGTTATTAAGCGAATAAAATATTCTAAACAGCGATATTGGGTAAACGCTTTATGCTGGGCGCTCAGCCAAGAATACTTATTAGCCTTGAAAAACCATGCAATAACAAAACCCGACTTACTAATCCCCATCCCTATACATAAATCAAAACGCAAAGAGAGGGGTTATAATCAAGCTGAATTAATCGCAAAAACCTTATCGAAAAGTACCAATATTGCTATTTCAAAGAACACCTTACTTAAAATAAAATCCACAGACACTCAAGCACGGCTTAGCAAACAAGAACGCATGAAAAACCTCAGAGACTCATTTGGTATTTCTAAAAAAGCCTCGAAGCAAGGGACTTTAGCAGGAAAACATATTGCTCTGATAGATGACGTGATGACAACAAAAGTAACCTGCGAATTAGCAGGTAAGCTATTGTTAGAGCATGGCGCAAAACGAGTCGATGTTTGGTGTCTCGCTCGTACACCAAAAATAAGGTAACGCTAACTTAGCTCGTCAGAGGTTTCCCTAAGTAGCCAGACACCATGTTGGCAATCGAGAGTGAGGCGGTTAACCCCGGAGATTCTATGCCTAACAAGTTAATATAGCCGGAGATACCATGAACACCTTTATCCTGAATACAAAAATCAGCAGTCGTTTCTGTTGGGCCAGCTATTTTTGGTCTAATGCCAGAATAATCGGCACATAGTTTTGTTTCATTTACCTCAGGCCAATAGGTTTTAATTGCCTTTAGAAAATCTAGTTTCTTGGCATCATCAACATGATAATCAAAAGGCATCCCATCGGGTAACCAGTCGACATCTGGCCCGAATTTGGCCGAGCAATTCATATCCAACGTTAAATGAACCCCCAAACCTCCATTGACGGGAACAGGATATATTAAGTGTTTAAACGGTACCTTTCCCTGATAAGAAAAATAACTACCTTTAGCAAAATACGCCTTGGGTAAAACAACCGCAGGGAAACCTTGCAAACTCTGACAAAAAGAAACAGCACTTAAACCCGCTGCATTAATGCATTGTTTCGCCAAAATTTTTGTATTGTCAGCATCTGATTCTAAATGAATGCCAAGCACATCAGCTTTAATAGCTTTCAGCTTTGTATTAAAAATGCATAGGCCACCCGCATTTTCGAAATCAGCCTGTAATTGCAACATATAAGCATGGCTATCAATAATGCCAGTGGAAGGGGAAAAAAGTGCTGCGATAGAGCTTAACTCTGGTTCAATGGCAGATAGTGCTTGTTTGGATAAGAAGGATAAATCTAGAACACCATTATCTTGAGCATGCTTTTCAATTGATTGTAGCTTTAATAGGTCTGCGTCATTTTGAGCAACAATCATTTTGCCAAGTTTTTGATGCGGGATAAGATGCTCTGAACAGTATTGATAAAGAAGTGCTTTTCCTTCAACACACAGTTTTGCTTTAAGGCTGCCTTTTGGATAATAAATACCCGCATGAATAACCTCGCTATTACGAGACGAGATGCCATTACCAATACTTTCAGTTTGCTCCACCAAGACAACTTCTTTACCTTGCTTAGCTAAGGCTCTGGCGACGGCTAAACCAACAACACCGGCACCGACGACCAAACATTCAACGTCAAATTGCTCCATAGTTAAATATATACCCCGACCAGAAAAATCAACTAACAAGCAGCCTATAATAAAAAACCTCCCAACTGAATAGTCAAAATTAACTATTTAGAAGGGAGGTTTTTATTTAGCTTAGTAACTCTGTATTAAAAATTACTTAGTCACTGCTTTTTCTACTTTAGCTTCTACAACACCAACAACACGTCTGTTTTGAGCACGACCTTCCGCTGTTGCATTATTTGCAATTGGGTTTTCTTCACCATAACCTATTGCAGTAATACGCTCTGCCGGAATTTTAAACTCATTGATAAGTGTTGTTCTTACGCCATCAGCACGCTTTTGAGATAAGTTTTTGTTGTATGCTGCACGGCCACGATCATCAGAGTAACCTTCTACCGTTACAGTAGTTTTATCAAACTGTTTCATGAAGTCTGCTACTTTCTGAATTTCAGAAAAGTTTTCAGACGTTACAATTGAACTGTTGTTTGCGAACTTAACATTCATCTTGATTTCAACAGCTTCAGTTAACATAACTGGGCAACCGCTTGCATCCACTTTAAAGGCTGCATTAGTATTCGCACATTTATCATTGGCATCCACAACGCCATCTTTATCAGAATCTACTGGTGCAGGTGCTGGCTTAACTGGTGCTGGAGCTGGCTTTTCTTTAACCTTCTTTTTAATAACAGGTGCAGGAGCCACTTCAACAACAGGCGCAGCAACCGAGCGACCAAAGGCATAACCCACAGCTAAACGCGCACCAAATTCAGTCACTTCGTTATCAAGGCTGTTCATCGTCAGTAATTCGCCACGAAGAATAATATTGTTATCAAAGTACTGTTTCACACCCAAACCCAAATTAACTAGAGATTCACTAAACTTTGAACCATTCTGGGGGTCAAATTCTAAATGACTTGCACCGGCTGAAATGAAAGGGCGGGTCGAACCTTCTTTCAGGTGGAACAATGCACCTAAATTAATTCTTTGCACATCATACTCAGCAGAGGTATTACTTCTATCTGCAGTATAATCAGACAACCATGCTTCCAAAGAAACAGTTTCATTCATAGGAAGTTCCAGACCACCTTCTAAACTATAGGCATCGTCCAGGTCACGTAAATTGTCATCGAACATATACGTACCAGCGCCTAAATATGCTTCAAAGTCTGAATATTCATCATCCGCTATAGACAGCGTAGAAACACTTGTAGCAAGACAAGCTAATAATACTGTTTTTTTCATGTGTAACTCTCCTAGTTATATTAAGTCATTTTTTCGTTTTTAATTGTTATAGGCTTAACTTCTATTTTACCAAACCACAATTTATGGACTGTATAAACAAAGTGTGCACTATCCTGATAATTTTTTCACTTTCAACAGTGCATGTATGTCTCTTTGTGAAAATGGAATGGCGGCACCGCCAGATTCTACAGTATTTTCAGCAAGGGACACATATTTTAAGCCATAATTTGTCACAGACTCCTGTATATAAGCCCAAAAAACGAGACAGTTTAATTAACATGTTACACTAGCGGCCTTTTTTCATCGACTTATTGAGTAAACTGATTTGAACATGATCAATTCAGAACACCCTTACGACCAACTAACACCCGACTTTGTGCTTGATGCCATCGAATCCATAGGGCTTGAAACGGATTCAAGAATTTTAAGTTTGAACAGCTACGAAAATAGAGTCTATCAAGTCGGTATTGAGGAAAGCCAGCCTTTGATAGCCAAATTTTATCGACCCTTTCGATGGCGTAAAGAGGCCATTTTAGAAGAGCATCAATTCACTCAAGCGCTTCTGTCTCAAGAGATATCGGTAATTTGTCCCTTAGACATAAATGGCTCAACTTTACATCAATACAAAGGTTTTTATTTCACTTTATTCCCTCGCCAGGGTGGTCATGCGCCTGAAGTTGACTGCCCCGATACACTATTCAGAATTGGCCGAAATATTGGTCGCATTCATCAGATTTCTGGTAAACAAAGCTTTGAATATCGAAAGACTTTATCTGTAGAAGAATGGGCAAAGCAGAGTCAAGTATATTTATTAAAAGAAGGTTTTATTCCCAGCTCACTTATTGAAGCCTATAAAACCCTAAGTGACGACATTATTCGCAAAATAACCAGCATTTGGAACCGCACACCATTCTCTTCCATTCGGCTTCACGGTGACTGTCATTTAGGTAACATTTTATGGCGAGATGAATTAGCGCATTTCGTTGATTTTGACGACTGTATGAATGGACCAGCCATTCAGGATATTTGGTTATTGCTCTCAGGAGACAGGCTACAACAAACACAACAACTAATCGAAATCATCGAAGGTTATGAAGAGTTTTGTGACTTTGATCCAAGACAGTTAAACTTGATTGAAAGCCTCAGAACCCTCAGGATGATGTATTATTCTGCATGGCTTTCAAGGCGTTGGTCTGACCCGGCCTTCCCTATGTTTTTCCCTTGGTTTAACACAGAGCGATATTGGTCAGACCATATACTCGAATTACGCGAACAGTTCGCTATTCTGGATGAACCACCGTTACAGCTTCAAGCACAATATTAAACTGTTCAATTTACAAAATTTCTTTAAAAACAGGCAAATCAAACAAGGTTAATGGTTTATTAAATATGACAAACGAACATACTCCACAAAATGATAACGTCAGTAAGCGAACTCTGGTCATCGCTATTTTTGCCGCGGTATTTGTAACGTTTTTCACCCTTGAGTGGAATGGCCTCATTCAACATAATCAGAATAAAGATGACTACCCTGTTGCTGAATACAAAGCCGTTTTTATTGAAAAACAACAAAACAAACAATACCGGCTTTCTCATAAATCGTCTAATCAAACGGCTATATGCAACGGTGGTTATTTGTTCATCACCTCTGATGTTAACGATGGCATGCAAGGCTTATTAGTCGATTATAAAAACCGCGGAGTCCGCTGCCTTCCAAAACAAATGTCTTCAGAAAATCAATAGTTAATAATTCAGTATGAAACACACTCAAGCAGATAATATTTTTTCTAAACCTTTAGATAAAGTTGCAGACTTCGCCTTTGATGAAGCGGTTGCTCGCGTTTTTCCGGATATGATAAGACGTTCAGTGCCAGGTTATACCACGATTATCCCGATGATCGGCATCATCACAGAACACTACGCCCAAAACGATACCCATTGCTATGACTTGGGCTGCTCTTTAGGCGCGTCTACACTAGCTATGCGCCATGGTTTAAAAAACAAGCACTGCAAACTTATCGCTATCGATAACTCATCAGCGATGCTTGAGCATTGTCGTCACCATATTGAACTCGATAATGAAAAAACCCCCGTTGAGTTAATGAATGCAGATATTAATTCCCTCGACTTTAAACCCAGCTCAGTGATTACCTTAAACTTTACACTTCAATTTATTGATCCAGAACTAAGAACAATACTGTTAAGTAAAATCTATCGTGCTTTAATTCCTGGCGGTGTGCTCATTCTTTCTGAAAAAATTTGTTTCGATAACAAAAGTGAGCAAAGTGCACTAGAAAACCTTCACTGGGATTTCAAAAAAGCCAATGGTTATAGTGAACTTGAAGTGAGTCAAAAACGCTCGGCCCTTGAACAAGTATTATTACCCGACACTCTGGATACCCATAAAACCCGACTCGAAAAGTCTGGTTTTACAGACACACATCTGTGGTATCAATGTTTTAACTTTATGTCTTTAATTGCCGTCAAAAACAAAGAATAGAGAGAAATTATATGGACTTTCATCCTTTATATGAGGACTTATTTGCCTTCATGAAGACAAATAAGCTGGAAGCCTGGCTTGAAACACTTATGCCACTATTACAACATAAGCTTCAAGAAAAGCCCCATGGAGATCTGAGTCGCTGGCTTGATGCCTTCCACGACTTACCCGACCTTAGCCCTGATACCGTTGAATTAAATATAGCTGCAGTGAGCGCTTTATCTGGGAAGCCACTCGATAACGCTACTCAAAATCGATTACAAGATGCACTTTTAAGGTTAAGCCCTTGGCGTAAAGGCCCATTTAATATTTTTGATGTATTTATCGATACCGAATGGCGCTCAGACTTTAAATGGGAACGCATTAAAGAACACCTCAGCCCATTAAGAAACCGGGTCATTCTTGATGTCGGCTGTGGTTCAGGCTATCACGCTTGGCGCATGCTTGGCGAAGGTGCTCAGCACGTTATTGGCATCGACCCGAGTAACCTATTTTTAATACAATTTGAAGCCATGAAAAAATATTGCGGCCCAAATTCGCCTATTCATTTTTTACCTGTGCGTATGGAAGATGTGCCAATTCAGCTAGAAGCTTTCGATACCACATTTTCAATGGGCGTGTTATATCATCGACGATCGCCTATCGACCATTTGCTTGAACTTAAAGGCACACTTAGGCAAGGCGGTGAGTTAGTTTTGGAAACATTAGTAAGTGAAGGCGCACCAGGTCACTCATTAATGCCAAAAGATCGTTATGCCATGATGAGAAATGTATGGTTTATCCCATCAACAGACACCATCATACTATGGCTTGAAAGAGCGGGTTTCAAAAACATTAAATGTGTCGAGAAGAATCAGACCGCATTAGAAGAACAAAGATCGACAGACTGGATGACGTACCAGTCCTTAAAAGACTTTCTTGACCCGGATGATATGAACAAAACAATAGAAGGTTACCCGGCACCACTTAGGGCGACGTTTATCGCCACGAAATAATTTCCCAATACTATTTCCCGAGTGCATTTCGACAAGCTCAATGAGCAACTTCTTGGCTCATTGAGCGGGTTTTTGACTCAATAAACGGCGGCAATGCGCTAAACTTGCGCCATTTTCGCTTTCACTTTGCCTGCAATGCCTGGTTTGATTTTATCGGTATCGAGCAACCAGTTAATGGCAGATTTCAATATTTCATCCGATTTTCTAGGTGTAAAACCAAAGGTGTCAATGCTTTCCTGAAAATCATAAAACCCCCATCGTTCTGAAACTTCATAAATCAGGTCATAGGTAAAAGGCGGTGTTACACCGAACAATTTACAAATTTTCTCTACAATGCTGGCAAAGAATAAGGTTGTTTTACGACCAGTAGGCAGATGCATGGGCTTACGCCCCGTCATTTTCGCCACTTTGTTGCCTAGATCCCTAACCACGCAGTTTTCACCACCTGCAATATAACGACGACAGTTCTCACCTTTGGTTAAAGCAGCAACATGAAAATCGGCCACATCACGCACATCGACAACATTCATGCCCCCGATGTAGGTTTGGCCTGAACCGTTAATCCAATCCATGACTATCTGGTTTGAAGGAGTAATTCGGTAATCATATGCACCCATCACAATTGCAGGGCAAATAACCACTAAGTGAATATCGTATTTACGGGCTAATTCTTGTGCTGCTTTCTCACTTTGCGTTTTAGCAATGTAATAAGGGTTATGCGCATCTTGGTTCCAATCATTACCCGTGAGCAATTTATTTCGATCGTAAGAAAAACCGATTGAAGCAATCGAACTGGTATACACAATGCGTTTAATACCGGCTTTATTGGCGGCTGCAAAAATATTCTTGGCACCTTCAATTGCTGGCTCAACAATCTCTTCGGGTGTTTTAGCAATGGTTTTATACACTGCTGCAAGATGAATAACCGCATCACAACCGACTACAGCGTCTTCCAATGTCTCCAGCTTCATCACATCGCCATAACAATATTCAATATCTAAACCATCTAAACCACGGGTATCAGCGCTCTTTCGAATAAATGCCTTAACCTGATAATTCTGAGCAAGCAACGACCTAACCACATTGGAACCAATATGACCATTTGCCCCTGTAACCAATACCTTCATAACAATACCCATAGTTGAATAGTTGACCGGTGATTAGAGTATGACAACAGCTCAAAGTCAACCGCTGAGATAAGCTTATTCCTATACCTTTAATAAGCTTTTCTGAGAACAAACTCGACTAAGTGTTTTTGGCTAATACTTAGCCTTCACTGATTGAAAACTTAAAGAGAACCGATCTGTGTTCCACGGTTGCATTTACGATATTCAACATAGGCTTTTTTAAGATCCTTCAAGCTTATTGCAACTTCTTGAGTACGCTGTCCTAGCTCATTTCCACCTAGGCTCACGCTAAGCTTTTTATTATTTTTCAGTGCACTGTCTAAATCGCCAGACCAAACAGCACTTGTTTGAAAGTAGTTTTTATTGAAACGCTGTAATGAACCATTATCAAATTTAACCCCCACCCTCGGCTTTCTAATATCTATATTGGTGGTGGAATTCACTAATAAATCATTCCCGACAACCTTTAACCAAACCTGAGTGAAATAGGTTTCGTCTTCAAGCTGGAGTGTCGATGAAGACAGGGAGCACACTTCTTGGTACTGACTATCATCATTTTTTACTAACTGCCACATACCATATTCACTTTTATCTAGTTGATAGTCAGTAGGGCCAGCTAAACGTAATATTTCGTTTGCTAATGGCACGTCTGCTACTTCTTTTTTGATCTCAGGTAAAACCTTATCAACGGGAATACCGGCAGCACTTGGGTTTTCTTGAGTAAGACGGTTGATCGCTTCAACAGATTCAATGTTTAGTGTCGCTGTTTCAGCGACCAGGTTTGTTTCTATTTCAGTATTATTTTTAGTCGTCGTATCCAGAATTTTTGGCGTTTTAAGTGTTAAATCAGTTTCTGCAATTTCATTATTCACCATGGCATCAAAAATCAACTGAACATCACTTTTGGGAATACTTTCTTCGATAGCCTTGATTGTTTGGTATTCTGTGACAACTTTATTGGCTTCAGCCGACTCATCAAATGATTCAGACCATACATATAAACTATCTTTAACAACGTAGTCGCTAGATTTAAATACGCTACAAGACGTTAAACTCAACATCAAGACAAAGCTGACACTGATTATTTTGAGATATTGGGCTGAAATGTGTGAATTCATAAGATCACCTACGCCATAGATACCGAGTCAAAAACACATGAACGTGAATAGAACACAAGGCACTACAGTTATTTATTATGTTTATGACTATAAAGGAAAGCCTATTATTTTAATTATTTTCTTGCTTTGCAAAGAAAGATTTAATTTTCTTTAAAAATTAATGTTTGGTGATCAATATTCAGTGAGTACTATCAGTGAGTACTATTTGAATCATGACGCTCATACGATATTAATATAAACAGCCAATTCATCCGCCCCCAAAAATGAAAACTCTAGACTATACTAACCTTACTAGTCAGTAGCTAATATGTCTTAGCCTGCTTGAAAGGAATAAAATGTGTTTCTGAAAAACAGCACCTTAATTAGACACCTCCTCTTTATTAGCGTTTTCATTGCTGGCATTTCGCACGCACGCCACCTCGTCACAGCAAGCACGCAAAAAAATGCTGATGTTATCCAAACTTGGCTACTTAACGAATTCCAACCCTCTACTTTATCACTAGAACAACAAAAACAAGAACTCAACTGGTTTCAAGAAGCCGCAAAACCTTTCAAAAATATGACTATCCGCGTCGTGTCTGAGCGCATCACAACACATCATTATGAATCAAATGTATTAGCAAAAGCATTTCATGATATTACCGGTATCCACGTGATACATGAGATTACCGGGGAAGATGATGTCATTAAGAAATTACAGGCCCAAATTTTTACCGGTGAGAATTTATACGATGCTTATATTAATGACAGCGATCTGATTGGTTTTCATTTTCGTTCAAATGAAATCGTTCAACTCGATAGCTTTATGGAAAATGCAGGGGCCAGCGTCACACTCCCTTCACTCGATTTATCAGATTTTATCGGGATTAATTTCACAACGGGGCCAGACGGGCACCTCTATCAACTACCCGATCAACAATTTGCAAATTTATATTGGTATCGGGCTGACTGGTTTGAACGGACAGATTTAAAAGATAAATTTTATGCCATTTATGGCTACCAACTAGGTGTTCCACAAAACTGGTCTGCTTATGAAGATATTGCAGAATTTTTTAGCATTCATATAAAAGAAATTGACGGACAGCGTATTTGGGGCCACATGGATTATGGTAAACGTGACCCATCCCTAGGGTGGCGCATTTCAGATGCATGGTTATCACTAGGAGGCACAGGCGATAAAGGTTTACCTAATGGCCTGCCTGTCGATGAATGGGGTATTCGGGTTGAAGGCTGTAGACCTGTTGGAGCAAGTACCGCCCGAGGGGGGGCATTGGATAGTCCGGCTGCAATATATTCCGTTTCAAAATACATTGATTGGTTAGACAAATATGCACCACCTGAAGCAAAAACACTCAATTTTACTGAAGCCGGTAAATGGCTGTCTAAAGGCAATATTGCGCAACAAATTTGGTGGTATAGCGCATTTACAGCAGAGTTAACCAAAGCTGACACGCCGATTGTCTACAAAAACGGTAAGCCTAAATGGAAAATGGCCCCGTCACCTAAAGGTGCTTACTGGGAACCCGGTATGAAACTCGGTTATCAAGATACAGGGTCATGGACTTTTTTGAAAAGCACACCAAAAGATAGAATGAAAGCCGCTTGGTTATATGCGCAGTTTGTTACCTCAAAGACCGTGTCTCTGAAGAAAACCCTAGTCGGCTTAACCCCCTTTCGTCACAGTGATATTCTATCGGAAGAAATGACTCAAAAAGCCCCCTATCTTGGAGGCTTAGTTGAATTTTATCGTAGTTCAGGCAAGAACTTCTGGACACCGACGGGCACCAATGTCCCTGATTACATTCAATTATCACGTTTATGGTGGCAATATATTGGCCTTGCCGTAAACGGTAAATTAAGCGTGAGTGAAGCAATGAGCAACATGGCCACGGCTTTTGATGACACCCTGCTCAGTATCAGTCAAAACTCATATTCTGAATGTGCTCCCATGCTCAATGCCAAAACGGATAAAGACGTCTGGCTAAACAAAGAAGGCTCTCCTAAGCGCAAGGTAGATGAAAAACCTAAAGCTAAAACACTGCCTTACGAGGATGCTATCAATGTTTGGCGATAAATTCAGCAGCCTACTCCGCACCTTGTTAATAAGCTTGGCCATATTAGGCCAAGCTAACTCTATTCACGCTTCAGAAAAAACAATATTCCTCCATTTTGTCACCTTTATCGACCCGCCTTATACTTTTGACAAACAGGAAATAAATAAAAAAGGTTTAGTAGAAATCATATTAAATACACTCATGAAAAACATTGGAATAAAATATGACATCCGTATTTTACCGGCAAAAAGAGCAGAAATATCTGCTCGAACAACAACCAACACCTGTATTCTTCCCATAGAAAAAAGCCAGGAAAGAGAGGTATTCTTCTCTTGGGTAAGCCCTGTCGTTATCTCAAAGCATGGTTTTTTTAGCATGCCCTATAATGATTATATTGCTCTAAACGCATTGAGTGATGCACGCCCTTATCGTATTGGAAGCTACTTAGGCAGCGGCATAGGCGAGTATCTAGATAGTTTTGAATATAAAGTTGACTTCGCAGCGCAAAATGAGGCGAATATCCAAAAACTGAACGTTAACAGAATTGATTTATGGGCCAGCGATATACTTAGCGCCCAGCATATTTCCAAACATACAGGCATTGAAATTACGCGATCAAAACTCGATTTTTTCACAACGCTTAGAGCAATAGGCTGCCATTTAGATATTGATAACGAAATCATCCAAAAAATGCGAAATCAATTACAAGCCATGTATAGAGACGGTACTATGTATGCCATTATTCAAAAATTTAAAGCAGATAGCTTTCATGATGATAGATAATCAGGGGTGGTATAATTTAACGACTACCCACCAGCACTTACTAAAAAGAAGCTAAATAGCGTTTCACATCATCTTCGAAGATATCAAAATTTCTACAAATAAAATCTGCTGTTTTGGCGTAACCCGGCAAATGCTTGATTACTTTTTCATTCACATACAAACACGCATGCATCTTTGCATTATTAGCGGCTTGAATATCGTAAACATAATCCCCTACGTAAATACATTCTTCTGGCACAAGATCCCATAGCCCACAAAAATGCAGTAAGGCGCTTGGATCAGGCTTAGCCGGTGCATCTTCACGAGTTAAAATCTGTTTTATATTTAAACCACACCGTGCTACTTTAATTTGAGTGGCTTCCGCTGAATTACGCGTCACAATGCCCGTTTTTAAACCACATACAGCTAACCTGTTTAATAGCTCAGCAGCCCCTGAAATAATTGTCGATGAACAGGCATCGTTTAATTCATGCTGCACAACAATTTGCTCAGCAGAAGTCCGGCTTTCGACGGGCAAGCTATCTAGAAATGATAAGACATCTTCACCATCCAGGCAGTTGATATCTTTTCTGATCTGCTTAAAGTTCAAGGATGAATGAACAAGTGTTCCATCTAAATCAAATAAAATAGCTTTAATAGGGTGTAACGAAACTAATGACACGATTGCTCCAAGAAATTAATCCATAACAATAAAGTATTCTAATTTGAGACAAAGTGGGTGTTTAATAACCCTGAAGCCGCTAGAATTCAGCATTTATAACGAGCCATTAAAAATGGCCGTTATCATAACGCAGTTTATGTACATTTTGAGCCTTAATCTACTTTTCCAATAAGGAAGAATTTCGTGAACAAACTTATTTCGCTAGCCTGTCTTGCACTTTTTAGCGCCGAATTTGCATCAGCAACAGAGCTATACGGTGAGATCAATACCAGTTATGCCTTTTCTAAAATAGCAGATGAAAAATTCAATCCTTTAGCCTTAGAAACACGCTTTGGCTTTTATCTTGAAAAACAAATCGGACTTGAAGCCTACTATGGAACAGGCTTAAGTAATGATAAACAATCAGGCCTTGAGCTTTCATTAAATACCATCGCCGGTGTAAACCTTCGTCTCGAATCACCTGATACTAAAGATGGTATGAAAGTATTCATTTTGCTGGGGTATGGCATGAGTGAATGGGATGTTGATCGAAGTGGAACCGGTGAACCAGGCAAAGTCGATTTTGACGATTTCAGTTATGGCGGTGGTTTTGAATGGCGTTTAGGGAAAAGTGAGAACTGGTTTGTGAATATTCGTGGTCAGCGCTTCCTTAATAAAAAGGATATAAGTTTGGATACAGGTAGTTTGGGAGTTCGTTATGCATTCTAATAAAGTATTTTTAATCAAAACGATGGTAATCCTTCTAAGCCGCTTGGCTTTTGCACTGATTCTGACGGCATGTGGCAATAGCGAAGATGCACAAAAGCTAAAAGATGCTCTTGACGTAAACCAGTTAAATATTACGTCTCTTCAGGTGAGTAGTGATAAATCGATAATTGAAGCATTAGAAACACTTCCAATGAAGGCAGAAGCGTTTATTGCTAATGAAAGCACTCCTTCTATCGATGTATCCAACAAAGTTAAATGGTCTAGTTCAAATAATAATATTGCCAGTATTAATTCAGAGGGCCTATTGACAGGGAAAGCGGTTGGGCTTGTTACAATTACAGCCACACTGGCTGACTTGTTTGCCTCTACAGATATTCAATTATCAGACGCGCTTTTAGAAACAATAGATATTATTAATAATAACCCATCCTCTGTTTCAGTTTGCCGTTCTGGCTACGAATTGATAGCTAATGGCAATTATGACGATGCGACCGTTAGAAATATCACGACTAGCGTAACGTGGACTCCCGATGACCCTACCCGCTTATCGATTGATGCATCAGGTGTATTTTCCACACACAAAGACGGCACATCAACCGTAACAGCAACTAAAAACAGCATTACTGACAGCACAGATATCACAATTAATGATGACATAGATTCAGTCCAGATAAACGCCAGTGATAACTCTATTTATACTGGCAACACCTTAGCATTCACAGCGACTGGCACCTATGACGATACAAGCACTGCAGATATAACCAATAACGTGACTTGGGCAAGTGATGACGAGGAAATAGTAAGCATTTCAAATGAGACGAATACCAAAGGCCTTGCAACAGGTATTTCAGAAGGCTCTGCAAATATTTCTGCGCGTTGCTTAACAACGGTTGCTGAAGAATCTAATAGCCTTTCAATCACTGTCGCTGAAGAACCTGTCATCAATAATATTGCTATAGAAGAAGACAAGAGCATCTTAGAATTTAAACTTGTCGACAGCCCTGAACAATTAACGGCTAACTTAAAAAGGAGTGATAATTCTTACAGCACAAACGTGAGTGATGATGAATATACGACATGGTCAGTTAACGATACAATTTCTGGTACAGCGCTTTCTATCGATAATACGGGTGAAATAACATTTACAGAGGTCGGCATTACCGAAATCGAGGTGCGTTATTATGATAACAACAACGGCATTGGCCCGTTCACTGATACCATAGAAGTACAGATAGTAACTAACTAAGTACTTGTTAAGTTAGTTAGAAATACTTCGATTGAGCTTGAGGCTCTAATTCAAGCTCAATACCAGAGTCTGTTGCAACTTAAACACTCACTGGCCCACTATGAAACCGAAACGCGGTATCGGGTTCGGCAATTAAACGGTTTTCTATTTCACGGAAATAAACCACCCTTTCATCAATACTCTGCTTAGCATATTTTCTCGCTAAGGTGAGGTAATCCTCATAATGACGGGATTCTGATTTGAGAAGCGAGTGATAAAATTCAGCTAGGTCATCTTCCAGCAAGGGTGCTATCTTCGCAAACCGCTCACACGAGCGCGCTTCGATAAAAGCGCCGATTATCAGGATATCAGCCAATTTCTCAGGTTCATTTTTACGCACATGTTCACGTAATTTGGCTGCATAACGTGAAGCGGTAAGATTGGTATAGCGTATCTTTCGTTTCTTTAAAAACTTCAACACTTGTTCAAAATGCCTCAATTCTTCACGTGCCAAGCGCGACATTTTCATTAACAAATCATTATCGTGAGGATAACGGTTGATCAGATTTAAAGCGGTAGTCGCCGCTTTTTTTTCACAGTGAGCATGATCTATTAACATATCTGCCTGATTATCGAGGGCATTTTGAAGCCATAAATCGGGTGTTTCACTGCCTAGAAAGGCTTTTATTTCGCTTAAGTCTTGCATGAATACGTCGTATCTCTTTTAAAATAAATAGCCTACATTTAATTAGTAAGGTCGACCTTAATCCGTAAAGTAAGACCTTATCATTAACCACTTGATTAACTTATTTTCTTTTGTCAACGCTGCATTTGCAGGGCTCGTAGAGGGTAAAATAACTTTATCACCTTGCCAGTCATTTTCATCGATAAACTTCTTATACAATTTCTCTGCAGCCTGCCCATTAAACGCGATTAGCTGAATACTCGGATATTTTTCGAGTAATTCTGATAAACAATTCAGCGTGACCGTGTTTTGATCTATTTTGCTATCCAAGCTGCCGGGGCGATAACAGGAAGCAATGACATCCCATACAGCAATATTATGTTTTAAAATCAGGCTGACTTTTTCGGAATAACTCAGTGCATTATCAAAGCCACATAGTTCTGACATGATCCACCAAAAGGCATTTCTTGGATGCCCATAATATTGTTGTGTTTTTAAGGACTGTACACTCGGCATGGTGCCTAAAATTAACACCTTAGGGGCTTCACCCAAAAGAGGCTTAAAGCCTGATTCGATTAATATTGTTTGAGCTGTCATTTGTTAATACGTTTAAAGGCTGACTTTTACTGTTGATGAGACAAACTTCGCTTGTTCAATGGCCTCTTCAATCGTTTCGCCTAAAGCTAAGCCAACACCCATTCTTCTCTGCCCTTTGACTTCTGGTTTTCCAAATAAACGAAGCTGGGTATTTGGCTTTTGCAGTGCAGTTTCTAAATTAGAAAAACGAAGCTGTGTCGATTCGCCTTCAACTAAAATCACTGAAGACGCAGCGGCACCGAACTGTTTAATCGCTGGAATAGGCAAACCCAATATTGCACGCGCATGTAAAGCAAATTCTGACAGATCTTGGGAAATCAAGGTGACTAAACCAGTATCGTGTGGTCGTGGTGAGACTTCACTAAATAAAACCTCATCCCCTTTTACAAAAAGTTCAACACCAAATACCCCATTACCACCTAAGTTTTCAGTTACTTTATATGCCATTTCCTGGGCATTCTTTAAGGCTTGCCCAGACATAGCCTGTGGCTGCCAGGACTGTTGGTAGTCGCCATTTTTCTGGACATGCCCAATAGGCTCGCAGAAAGTTGTTTGTCTGCTATTTTGCTCACCATGACGAACGGTTAACAAGGTAATTTCATAATCGAAGTCGACAAAGCCTTCAATAATGACCGTTCCGGCGCCGCTACGACCACCTTCCTGAGAGTAGAACCAAGCTGACTCGATATCGTCTTTCGTCATGACAGTACTCTGACCTTTTCCCGACGAACTCATAATCGGTTTAATCACGCAAGGCAAACCGATGTCTTCAATGGCTTTGACATAGGCTGCATGATTGTCTGCAAATTGATAAGCTGATGTTTTAAGGCCTAAGGTTTCGGCCGCTAATCGGCGAATACCTTCTCGATTCATTGTCAGGTTTACGGCTCTTGCAGAGGGTATCACCGTAAAACCTTCCTTTTCTAGAGCAACCAGCTCGGACGTGGCAATCGCTTCAATTTCGGGGACAATAAAGTCGGGCTGTTCTAACTCGATAACAGCACGCAAAGCGTTCGCATTGAGCATATCAATAACATGAGAGCGATGGGCAACTTGCATCGCAGGGGCATGTTCGTATCGATCCACAGCAATGACTTCGACACCAAAGCGTTGCAACTCTATAACCACTTCTTTACCTAGTTCACCTGAACCACAAAATAAGACTTTTTTTGCTGTACTAGAAAGCGGCGTACCGATAGTTGTCATAAAGAAGATCTCTTACTCATTAAAATTTTGATCGTAAAATAGTAAACTTAAGCCTGCCCGAGACTAAATATATGAACCTTTTTCACGTTCTTTTGCCTTTTCGAGTGCGGCTAGTTTTGCTTTTTTATCCATTCCCCACCACTGCGTAATTTCATCCCCAGTACGATGACAGCCAACACAGACATCATTCATATCTAAGGCACAAATACTGACACAGGGTGATTTCACTTCTTCTATATCATTATCTGACATAATTACTACCTGTTATTAATTTATTACAGCCGACCCCAGATCATATAGCTCAGGCCAAGCTTTCAGTTATATTTAGTACATTCCGACGAGCGCAATGAGCAGCATATTCAATTCCTGAACGAGAATAGCTTATTCTGAAAGTTTGAGATCATCCTGATACCGCTGAGCATTTTGCACATAGTGAACCGCGCCAAGCTCTAGCATTTTTATTTCCCGCTCAGACAAGGCTCTTTTAACTTTTCCAGGACTTCCGATAACCATCGAACCATCGGGCACCTCCATCTTTTCGGGGATAAGTGTGTTCGCGCCAATTAAGCAGTTTTTGCCAATTTTAGCGCCATTCAGTACAACCGCATTAATGCCTATTAAGGAATTATCACCAATGGTACAACCATGCAGCATGACTTTGTGGCCGACAGTAACATGTTTACCAATTGTTAGCGGATACCCCGGATCAATATGCAATACCGAGCCATCTTGAATGTTACTCGCTTCACCAATAACGACTTGGTCATTATCAGCCCGTATCACAACGTTAAACCAAATACTGGTATTTTCATGCAGCTCAATGGAGCCAATTAAGGTCGCATTAGGCGCAATAAAAGCCGGCGTCCCCATATAACTGATTTGCCGTTCACCTAATCTGTAAATCACACTGCATTCCTCATCAATAGCATCATCCAATATCTTCCTTTATTATGTTTTTAATTTAACAGCTTGATCAAAAATCTGAATATCAGTACCGAAAGCAATATTCATTAATTCTACCAAAACAATGGCAGACAGCCCCCAGATCTCGTAGGTTTCACCTTGATCTTGATAATGATAACTAGGCACAGATAGTGCCACTCCCTTGTAGGTCATTTTATCGCGTCTTACAGGTTCTGCCTGACGAAAGAATTGAACAGGGACTTTAAAAATACTATCTAATTCATCAAGGTTCGGAACCAGCGGGTGATTATCTTCAATTAAACCAACAAAAGGGCTAACACAAATACCATGAAGTGATATTACCTGACTCAAAGGGCCAATAATTTCGACTTCTTCAGGAGGAACGCCAATTTCCTCGTGGCACTCTCTTAAAGCCGTAAACTCTAAAGAATCATCTGTGTCATCACGTTTACCACCGGGAAAGGCAACCTGGCCTTTGTGGGTATTCATGTGTTGGGCGCGCCGCGTCAAAATAATTTTGGGTTGTTCAATGTCTCTAGTAACGGGTACTAGAATACCGGCATCAGGAAATTCGCTAGTGATTTTTCTGGGTTTGTGAGCATCTAAAGCATGCCTTAAGGCGTCAAGTGAATTCATTTTTTACATGCTCGTTTAGTACAAGCTCTCTTAGTTTGATTTAATTGCAGGCGCAATACTACTAAATTTACTCAGAAGGAAGTATGTTGCGATGTTGTTTGAGTAGACAAACTTTAGCATACTGATGCAAGTTCATAAATTGAAAGAAGCTTTCTGGCTCTTTTAAGCTTCAAACTCTTTTTCAACAGCCCAAAAAACACCTTAGTTTAATGAGTATCTTATGAAATTCTGTAGCCAATGCGGCAACAATGTAGAACAAAAAATTCCTGAAGCAGATAACCGTCCACGCTTTGTATGTACATCCTGCGAAATAATTCACTATCAAAACCCAAATATTGTTGCGGGTACTATTCCTGTTTATGGTGATAAAATCTTACTCTGCAAACGCGCCATTGAACCACGCTATGGTTATTGGACATTGCCTGCGGGTTTCATGGAAAATCAAGAAACCACCACCGAAGCAGCCATTAGAGAAACCTGGGAAGAGGCAGAAGCTATCGTCGACATCGACAGCCTGTTTAGCATGATCAATGTCCCCCAGATAGATCAGGTGCATATTTTCTTTCTGTCTCGTTTATTAGAACCAAGTTACGCCGCTGGTAGCGAAAGCCTTGAAGTTGAACTGTTCAATGAAAATGAAATCCCCTGGGAAAAAATTGCGTTTCCAACCGTAAAGAAAACACTGCAATTATTTTTTGAAGACAGAAAAAAAGGCCATTTTGGTACACATGTCGCCGATATCATTCGCTCTCCACGACACGCTATACCTAAAGAGCATAACGAACATAATTAGAGGTTTGTATGACACTGATTAAATCACCAGATGGTATTTCGATTGAGCTACTGCAAAAAGGCGAGAAGCTTGCGTTCCAAACCCCTTGGGCTGAAATGGAAAATAGTGGTACATGGTAAGTAGTCGTTAAAATAATTAATAACTCACCTCTGAAAAAGGCGCAAGCTCACACACACCGACTATGCGTTTGCCAGTCACTGGGTGATCAAATTCTATTTTATAGGCATGCAACATCAACCTGTCTGCCATTTTAAAAACAGTTGTTGGCGAATATAAATCACAACCCAATATCCCATGGCCTAATTCACGGCTATGAATTCGAAGCTGATGAGTTCGCCCGGACTCTGGCGTAAATTCGACCTTGGTGATGTCTGGTGAAAAAGACCGCTCAAGTACACGAAAATGCGTACGGGCTAGTTTTCCTTCAATAGAACAGATCTTTTGACGTGGAAATTCACCTCTAGCAATTGGTAAATCAATCACACCCGTATCTGTTTCAATATTCCCATTTAAAAATGCAATATAAGACTTCGCTATCGACCGAGCTTGAAACTGCTTGCTTAAGTTTGCCGTGACAGGCTTATTTAAGGCGACCAACATAATGCCAGAGGTGCCAAAATCGAGACGATGCACTAAGCTTGCAGTCGGAAACTCTTGAAGCAAACGATAATGAACAGAGTCTTTATTCAGCGGATTCTTACCAGACAAACTCAATAAGCCCGAAGGCTTACCGATCATCAAGATACTTTCATCCTGATGAAGAATATCAATTTTCTCATAACAAACAGGGGCTACAAAATCGTCTATTTTATAGATCATGAGGCATATCGAACAGTCAAAAAAACATCCTTTCATTGTAAAATTGAACGGCTATTAAACCAAACACAGTTATGGAATCAAGGGCGGACACATGGGTCCGCCCCTACACAACAACGGTTCCAAACAGGTTATCGGGCGTTCGACATCATTCGTAGGGGCAGACCTGAGTGTCTGCCCTTTATTTAATTTCTGGCAGATAAATTTATTAGTGTAGAAATACAGTTCCGCCCTTAAGTGATACCTAATTTATATCAGCATATATTTTTGGCTGATATATCTAAGCTGCCTGTGCGGCAGTGAACGAAGATCCGCAAGATTGCCTTGTTAATTGTCGCGTGCTAACATTTGTACATACACCTAAACCGAGGTTTATTTATGGATACTAGAATTCAATTTAGAGTTGATGAAGAAACAAAACGCCTAGCTCAACAAATGGCAGAAAGCCAAGGCCGCACACTGAGCGATGCTTGTCGAGACCTCGCAGAACAACTTGCTGACCAACAGCGTAAAACAGTATCTCATGATACTTGGTTAACTGAGCAAGTAAATTTGGCTTTTGACAAATTTGATACAGAGAGATCTGTTTTTATTGATCATGACCAAGCTAAATTAAGAATGACAGAACGCAAAGCTAAAATTCGAGGTAAAGGTTAATTGGTGATTTACTGGGAAGAAGAGTCTCTAAACGACCGTGAAAAAATATTTGAATTTCTGTACGATTTTAATCCAGAAGCAGCTGAAAAAACAGATGAAATCATTGAGAAAAAAGTAGAAAACCTGCTTCTACAACCGCTAATGGGTGTAGAACGTGAGAGAATTAGAGGCCGATTGCTAATAATCCCTGAAGTATCAATGATCGTATCATACTGGGTTGATAACTCCGTAATTCGTGTTATGAGAGTGCTTCATCAAAAGCAAAAGTTTCCAGCGTAATAGCAACTAACAGTAGCGGCCGTGAACGCGGTAGAATCCGAAAACTGGGCCGTACTAATTTCTAAGCTGCCTGTACGGCAGTGAACTATAGTCTAAATCAAAAAAATAAGTTACAACATAGGCTTAGATATTTGATTTTTATGGATTATTAAAGAGCTTAATTATTTTGGTTTTTTTAGCTTATTAGCTTGGGTTAACCCAATCTTCAAATATTAAATACGAAACACGTTTAAATTCTCGTATATTGTTTGTCATCAAAATACTACCAGAAGAAATTGCGTGACCTGCAATTGCTATGTCATTGACTCCAATAGGCACTCCGGCATCACTGAGTTCTTTTTTAATCCGAGCTGCTTCGTCCACTGCTGACGCATCCCAGGGTAATATTGCATCAAACCTACTGATAAATTGATCGATCCACTCAGTATGCTTTGGTGATGCTCTTTTGCCGACAGCCCCATAACGCATTTCAGCATAAGTAATTGCCGAGATAACAATTTGATGTTTTTGTGCGATTAATTGAAGTTTCTGCAAAACGTCAATTGGATGCTCTCTCATAATAAAACTACAAATACATGTATCGAACATATATCTTTTTTTCATTTTAGAACCGTCCTTGGTCTTCAACTACATTTTCTCGTTCAGTTAAGAAACCATCATCTGCTTTCTGCGTTTCAGCCAACGATAACCAACTTGGCTTAGGTGGACGAAGTATGATGGTATCCCCCTCTTTTATAATTTCCAGATCGCTCACTCCTTCGAACTCCATATCTTTAGGAAAACGTACCGCCTGATTATTGCCATTTTTGAAAATAGATACTGTTCGCATAAACACCTCTGTCTTACTTACTAGGTGTAAACAGATTAAACTCAAAGAAAGCATATGCAAAACATAAACAAGTCATCTAGTTCCTGTTTCTTAACGGGCGGACACGTGGATCCGCCCCTACATAGTGTCGGTTCCTGACAGATTATCGGGCATTCACCATCACATGTAGGGGCAGACCCGCGTGTCTGCCCTTTTTGCCTGCTGCTAGCTATCAAGTGTGCACCTAATATCTCTAGGTAAGTACAAGTTATTCTATTTAAATACGTCGAAATCGACGGGTTTAAAACCATGGCACGGTGGCGGTTTTGCTTAGGCCGTAACAATTAAACTCACCTTGAACCATTTGAGTTACATTTTTTTTCGATAAACAGCGGGAAACAAGTATTGCTAGACAGGCTTTTGGCTTGGATAAAAGGTATATATTCTGGTTCATTCATACTTTTGTAATGAGCCAGTGCTTGCTCGAAACTTTCATTGTGTCGTTTCGCCCTTCTGCGTGCCAAGCATTCTGGATTCGTTTTGAATTATTTCCTGTTGAAATTTACAAACACCTCTGTATTAGGCACTTTCTTAATACTCGTAGTATGGCAATAATCTTGTAAGCGATTTAGCCGCCGTCGATCATATCGGCTTAATACGTTTCAATTCACGCCCCTGAGTGAGGGGCGACTTGGTTCAAAATCGACTTTGCAACATTCAATCGGTTTCAATCCACGCCCCTGCGTGAGGGGCGACTATCACGTAGCTGAATCATGGGTTGAATGTGAAGTTTCAATCCACGCCCCTGCGTGAGGGGCGACTTGTTTAAGCGCTTTATATCGCTTTCATTTATCGTTTCAATCCACGCCCCTGCGTGAGGGGCGACATCTATCGCAATTGTTTTAATATGAAATATATATAGTTTCAATCCACGCCCCTGCGTGAGGGGCGACAAGTTAAAGGTTGGACATCAAAGGCATTAACCGGTTTCAATCCACGCCCCTGCGTGAGGGGCGACCTAAAGAACCCACAGCAGCGTTGGTATAATCGTATGTTTCAATCCACGCCCCTGCGTGAGGGGCGACAAAGAATATGGCTCACGAAGGAATCATGTATATGAGTTTCAATCCACGCCCCTGCGTGAGGGGCGACTGTTTTTGATTTCTTTTAATTGCTTGTGATTGTGTTTCAATCCACGCCCCTGCGTGAGGGGCGACCTATTTGAAATGGGAGGTATTGAGGCGAGCATTGGTTTCAATCCACGCCCCTGCGTGAGGGGCGACTGAGCGTTTTTAACCCTTGCGGATTGTATGACTTGTTTCAATCCACGCCCCTGCGTGAGGGGCGACAAAGCATGACTTATATGTTTTATGAGTCAGTGCCAGTTTCAATCCACGCCCCTGCGTGAGGGGCGACTTCTCATCGTCAGTCGCCCCTTGTCTTTAGTCAATGTTTCAATCCACGCCCCTGCGTGAGGGGCGACAGAAGACATGCCAGCAGCAATGCTAACAGCGATTGTTTCAATCCACGCCCCTGCGTGAGGGGCGACAGAAGACATGCCAGCAGCAATGCTAACAGCGATTGTTTCAATCCACGCCCCTGCGTGAGGGGCGACCTAAAAATATTGATTTTATGTCTTCAGTGATGGAGTTTCAATCCACGCCCCTGCGTGAGGGGCGACTTAATAAAGAAAAACTAAAAAACTTATTAAAACAGTTTCAATCCACGCCCCTGCGTGAGGGGCGACCGCCAGCTTCCCTGTAATGCTGCCATCCAGACTGTTTCAATCCACGCCCCTGCGTGAGGGGCGACAGTGGATAGCAAAGGCTTATGAAAGTGCAAAACAGTTTCAATCCACGCCCCTGCGTGAGGGGCGACATGCTTTTACTGATATTTATACCTCTGGTTATGAGTTTCAATCCACGCCCCTGCGTGAGGGGCGACTTTTTGACAGAAAAAGCACATCAAGCTTTATCTAATGTTTCAATCCACGCCCCTGCGTGAGGGGCGACACAAGAACTTTAAGAGTTCTGATTCTGCTGGTTTAGTTTCAATCCACGCCCCTGCGTGAGGGGCGACAAACAAGCGCTCCGATTGGTTATGACTACACGCGAGTTTCAATCCACGCCCCTGCGTGAGGGGCGACACAACTGAACAGGCACAACAAGCTATCTTAGGTGTTTCAATCCACGCCCCTGCGTGAGGGGCGACCCAGACAACTTCTCGTTACAATTCCGATTACATTGTTTCAATCCACGCCCCTGCGTGAGGGGCGACTCTGCCGAGACTGCCCAAGCGCATTTAGATCAAGTTTCAATCCACGCCCCTGCGTGAGGGGCGACACAAGAATTACTCGTTAAAAAGGCTGAAGAAATAGGTTTCAATCCACGCCCCTGCGTGAGGGGCGACTTTCTGGATCTGTGCCATGAACATAACCACCTTGGTTTCAATCCACGCCCCTGCGTGAGGGGCGACATGGAGCTATCAGTAAGCTTTATCCAGTTGGTAAGTTTCAATCCACGCCCCTGCGTGAGGGGCGACGTATCGGTGTTGGCGCTGGTGTTGTTGATAGATTAGTTTCAATCCACGCCCCTGCGTGAGGGGCGACCTGCTAGGTGATGGGCTTACGCTAGCAACTAAATCAAGTTTCAATCCACGCCCCTGCGTGAGGGGCGACTGCCCCAGCAGGTCCAGACATAATCAGAGTAAAGTTTCAATCCACGCCCCTGCGTGAGGGGCGACCTTATTAAGCTTTATATAATCTCTTCTAACTTGCTCGTTTCAATCCACGCCCCTGCGTGAGGGGCGACGTGCGCTGAAATCGTGCCGCCTGCTGTGCCAGCGTTTCAATCCACGCCCCTGCGTGAGGGGCGACGTGGCTGAACACCGCAAGAATACTGACTCTAATGTTTCAATCCACGCCCCTGCGTGAGGGGCGACTGCTACATCGATAGCATGAGCATAGCCATCGTCTTGTTTCAATCCACGCCCCTGCGTGAGGGGCGACCAATTCCAACTGCCAATAGCAACGGCACAACGCCGGTTTCAATCCACGCCCCTGCGTGAGGGGCGACGTGACTTACCAGTTTTAACTAAATCAACTTGTTCTGTTTCAATCCACGCCCCTGCGTGAGGGGCGACTGCTCTGCTTCAAACCTAGTAAGGCTGTGGGCAAAACAATGCTTATTCGCTAACCTAACGCAAAAAAGCACTTCAAAAGAATAGCGAAAGCTACAAAAATTTGCTAGTTCAGAAGTCACAAGCTGTGGGGGCAACTTGCTAAGGGTCTAGATTTTTAATGAGCACTGAGGGTTAGCGCATAGCTAAATCAGAAGTATATCTTTGAAAATATCAGGTGCTTGTTTGGCACCATGATGCTCTACTCGATTACGCCAGTTTTTACCTAATTTGTAAAAACGCAAGCTATCAATATTAGGGTCATAAGCATTGAATAGTTTATTCTGAAGCTGTAACCATTGATCTGGCCCAACTTCACACTCAAACACTGAATACTGCACTCGAACGCCATAGTCGAGACATATTTTTGCAATATGTCGTAATCGTTTCTGGCCATTTCCGTCCTCAAAGCTCACATCATAAGTAATCAATACCATCATAAGAATGTACCTTAGCGACTGATAAACGGAGGATATTCAGCCACATCACCGCGTATATGTGCCGCCAATAACTGTGCTTGAATATGTGGAAGCAGACCAATAGGAACTTTTTCTTTCAAGTAAGGGTGCATTATTTCTTCTTGTTTCTTCTCTTGATACGCAACCAATAGCGCTTTGCGTGTATCGTCATCCATGTTCACCGCACCAGACGACTCTGTTGTAAAACCTTTCACTGAAATCTGTTTTCGATTTATTAAAGCCAGTACCAGCCTATCGACACAACTCGCCCTAAACTCTTCCAATAAATCTTGTGCCAAGCTATCACGTCCTGGTCTATCAACATGCAGAAAACCCACCTGAGGATCTAAGCCAACGCCTTGTAATGCAGCTGAAACATCTTGTCCAAAAATACTATAAAGAAAAGACATCATCGCATTTACTGGATCTTTAGGAGGTCGTCGATTCCGTCCTTCAAATTTGAAGTCAGAGTTACGCAAGAATTGGCTAAATACAGAAAAGTAAACCGAAGCCGCCTCTCCTTCTATGCCACGAAGACTATCTATTTCTCGACAGTTTCGAGCTTGTTCCAAGCTATGCTTTAGCCGTGATATAGCTCTTTCTAACTGAGAGGTATTTTCATAATTTCTAACTTGACGTTGTAATACCGCACGACTATTCACAATTTTTGCTGCAATAATATTTCGCGCTATTGGTAAGGGGGCTTTTTCGGAAAGCTTATATTGAGCACGACGAAGCAATACATTACCACTTTGCTTGCCCTGCATTCGCGCAAGAAAGCGGCCATATTCGGTAAAAAATGCCAAACCAATATTTTTCTCAGCACAAAAACCGAGTAAAAATGGTGACACCATGACATTACCAAAACAAAAAATGCTTTTAATAGAATGAACAGGTAACTGCAATAATTTTTTCCTGTCGCACTCTATAACAATCGTTTCTCGCTCTTTATGGACGTAAGTCTTTTGTTTTGTGATGTACAGACTATTCTGGAGCTTTTTCATCAATATCCTTGAAAATATTAGCCATATAATCTCGACTTTTATCTTGATTCGACCAGCGTGGGTTGCAGTCATCCAACAAAGAACAAGCATTGCAATGTTTTCCATACACGGCTTTAGGCGTGTTTAAAGAATCAAATAATTCTGCAACTTGAGCAATCACCTCAATTGTTTTAGCTCTTAGAATTTCGTTTATATCAACTTGCTCACGTTTTCGTGAACGCCAATACCAAAGTGCACCTTCTTCAATTTTAATGCCTAGCATTTCCTCAAGGCACAAAACCTGTGCGCATAGTTGAATTCGATCCCAATCATCTGGTTTTGAACTACCTTTTTTATATTCAACAGGGGTGCGCTTACCTGTCACTAACTCTATTTCTAGCAAATCGAGCTTTCCAACCAAACGTAATTTTGGCGCATTCACATGAACATTACGTTCGAAACGAATACCTTTACGAGTCTCAGGTTCTCCCCTATCAACACGTTCATGCAGGATATTGCCCTTTGCAGTATGCCAATTATCTGCCCATACCTGTTCATTGTGTATCAATGCACATTGGCGAGGGCAATAAGCGTAATGCTGCAAAGCTGATAAGGGGATGGACTTTAACGCTTCCATATCAATCTAAATTCACTTAAGCCGCGTAAGGAATAACTTCGACTTCTGCTTTAGACAGAAGTGCTTTTTCAGACAGTTTCATAATTTGTGCACTGACTTCTTCTGATAGGTAATATTCTCCACAATTTTGGCAAATAGCCGCAGGAACATGTTTAACTAAAATAGTCGAATCACCACGAGTCAAGCTAACGGTCGTTAGACCTTCCGCGGTTTCACCCATTTTACAAATTACGCAGTTCATAACGTCCTCCTAGTTTTAAAGTCCTCTAACCATAATTCCAAGCTCGGAATATAGGCAGTAATGATATAACAAGCATAGTCCTGAGTATTTTGAGAGGCAACTACATGTAGCGGCCTCATATTTACCCAACCAAGAATTAATCTACTTGGGTAGGGCCTATCTTCAGGGTATTCTGCTATTAATTCGTAATCTTCTAATACCTTTTTTACATCTGCTATTTCAATATTTCTAGAGAACATACGCTGTAAAGCATGGCCACTAAATGTGGTTGAAACACATTTCATAAAAACATCCTTGTTTTAGTATAAACCCATCGAATTCGATGGGTTTAAATATGGCTATTTTGCCGTAATTAAAAGCCGTCGATGATTTCCTCGACGGTTACGCCTTTTTCGTTCAAGCCATTCGTTTCTATATTTATTTGGTAATCATCGTATCCACTTGCAGAGGAACCTGTTTCACCCTTCACACGAGATATAGTCACTCGCTCAAACAATTTGTGGGCGGGCATATTGCCTAGCGCATCTTTGTGCTTAAAAACCACAAGCTTTCTAGCCACCATTTCACCACGAGCTGCAGACCTGTCATGCTCAAACATCATCCGTAATGATCCCCATAACTTCTGTAAATCATCTTCTGAAAAACCCGTTTTTTCAGCAAGTTTTGCTGAAATAAATCCATGACAACGATATAGGCCGTAAGGAATTATATGTTTACGCCCCATCGTGCGGTTATCACCCTGCTGGTCCTCAGCTTCCTTTTCAGTAGTCACAGCCATACGCGTGATAGATATTTCTAGTGGTACAATCGGGTCTTCCGATTTTGCAAATGTTAATTGCACAGGCCCACGCACTTGCCCACTATTAATATTTGTAGTCATAACCGCGCCAAATGAGCGTACATCAAAGAAATTTGCACACATCCAGTCAGTAACAGCTCTAGCCGTTTCAATATCTTTAGGTAATTTCTTATCAATGGGTTTAATATCCAAAGCGTCATAAGCTTTTTTATTTTGGTTATTGAGAACTGATTTTTCTTTTACGTAAATCTCACACCCTTGTGTTTCCGGCTCGGATATCTCAATAAAATTCCTTATCTTCCTCTTTAAACATACATCTGTAACCAAGCCCTTACTTGATTCTGGGTCAAGACGCGGCAAGTTCCCTGCATCAGGATCCCCATTGGGGTTTCCATTTGTCACATCGAACAGGTATACAAATTCGTAACGATTTCCTATAGACATTATTTTCTCCGTTTAACTAGCTTGATCATTATTGTTAGAGTTTTCAGTATTTGGCTTTGAGAACTGGTATTCCCTCTGATGGTAATAACCAATTCCAAACCTTCCCTGCGAATCAATTGAAAAGTGCTTCGGGTACTCTGTTGGTATTTTGTCAATAATTGAAGAGAGTTCTTTTTCATAGTGAATAGCAAGCCCCGGTTTTTTCTTCCTTATCTTTGACAGGTGATTTTTACTACCTGAAAGTAATCGCGGGAAAACAGAATATGGCACCGTCGATGCAGAACCAAAATAGCGGTCAGCTATCGTTGCATTTGCTCCTGGTATTGCTATGGACTGAATTTTTTCCAGCACAGCAAAAAGCCTTCCAAGTTGATATCCTTCATTTTCAGAATACTCATCCAAACTCATTGACACGTCCTCTTTATTAAATTGATCCCTACTTAACACTGCCTTCATCATGGCAACTCTCAAACCGCTTATTCGTCCATCTGAACGAATACGCAACAATATTTGCGTTAATATTGATCGAGGATAGGCGCTTCCCGTAATAATTGAACGCATTAATTCTCCCGCCAAATGAGCGGGAACTTCATCTGACTTCGGTGCTTTCCCTGATCTATATGGTACTAATTGCACTAAGAGCTGCCAGATAGAAGGAGGTGATTTCCAAGGCAGCGGGCTTAACGATAAGTCTGTATAATGCTGATGGATATTTTCACCCAACTCACCAAATGTTGTATCCAGCCAATATCGAATAGAAAGTCGAGAAGCATTGGGCGCTAGACCTAGTATGTAGAACTTTGTTTTTGGATCGATATTGGGAGCTACCAAATTAAGAGCACGCCCCGATGCAACTTGCTCAACTAACGGCCTTATCTGAGCGGCTTCACTATCATCAGTAGGGTTAACTGTTTGCATGAAAAGCTGCTCCGCGAATTCACATTGCTCTTTGTTATCAGTCTCTGCCCAAAAAACCGTACTGGCATCACCCACGCTAAAGCACCGCCTATGATTTCTATTTAACAAATAATTTAAGGCTGTTGTGTACTTAAAAGCCGATAGGTCTGAAACAGGCGCATTATTGCCTTGAGACTTACCATAAGACTCGTAGGAATCGGCATTGAACGAAACGATTGAGCCACCAGAGCTTTGCCCACCATAAACACCTTTGATGGCAGGGTGTAATCGAGCAATTTTCTCTCGCTTACCAGAAACAAGGCATGTTCCTAAAACTGCATCATTACTTTCACTCAGATGCTTCAACCAAGTTTCTTTTGATAACTCTCGATCATGTAAATATCTTCGATCATCACACTCAAACTGAAAAACTATATTCCATGCAAGTAATTCTGAATGACGTGGCAACAACTCAAACTGTTTCGGGTCCCAAGTACGAAGGAATTTCAAAAACGCTTGAAGACCGTCATCTTCAACTTTATCTAACAACTCTATATGTGCCTGTTTGAATACCTCAAAAGTTTCATTTGATTCAACCCAAGGCTGTTCTTTTGCTGTTTTTTTATCCGGGTTAGATTGAACACCCAAAACATAAGCTGATTTATCCCAAAGGAAATTAGATTTTGGCCCTGAAGTGCGTATCACTGGCTGAGGGACAGCCATCTGCTTGGGAACGGTTTTCTTGCCCGATGCATCTTCATAAGGAAATACATCCAGCAATTCACCTTCACGAGAAATAAGTAGTACGCTGCCAATTTTTTGCTCACTAAATCCATACGCAGGAACCTTAGGACGCCCAGAATCAGGGTCATTTTCACTAGCCAAACGATCATAATACTGGTTCAATGCCGTAAGTATCACGACAGCACCTCCTGTGATTCAAAGCGAGGTACTTTGATGACTCCGCCTGTCATCAACGCCCTATAAAAATGCGGTTCTTTATTATTCTCAAAATCAATATCGTGAAGCATCCAACCTAAGTCTTTATCCACTTCACCTTCGCCCAAGCTAGAAACTGGCAACGAATCATTTTCAACAATAGAGAAATGGGCTGGAAACTCCCGTGTCCCCATGTAAGGCTGATGAAAACACTGCCCCTTTTTTGTTCTCCGATTAAAAATATCTAGATGTTTGCCTTCGTTATCGTCAGCACTCGCCTTCTCAGTCAACTCAAAATGGGCACTCACGATATAAGACACATTTTTTAAAATGGTTGCTGCACGCTGTTGGCGCTCTTTTCCATCGTCCACTAAAATAAATAAATTCTCAGTAGATTTTTTTTTCATCGCAGTGCTGACATTTCGTGCAGAAATTTTACTGGCAACCTCATTACGCCTTACCGACTCAAACCGAATGGGCTTCAAAACTTGAATCTCGTCAACTACCCAGCGAATAGCAGGTTTCCAATGTATCGCCTCCAATATTCCTCTGGCAGCAGAAGGTGTTATTACATCGTAAGATACTCGCTCAACTTTCATTTCAGGGCGCGTAAAACAAGCATACTCACCCCAAATATGCAGTTTTATTCCATAAGCCATGCTCTTTTCTCCAATCCACGCCCCTACAAGAGGAGCGATATTTCTCGAAATTATTTGATAGTTTCAATCCACACCCCTGCAAGAGGAGCGACAAACTAGTTTATTAGGTTTAATCACTACACCATCGAAGCTACCCCTACCATACCGATCATCACACCGATTAAATAAGCAATAACTCTTGGCGATAAATAAAAAGATCCAAAAAACTTAAAATAGATCTTTCCTTCTTTATCTTGCCCTAACTGGCATACACAGCGATTTTGCATTTCTCAAGTCTCCCAAACCAGCTTGGAAGGAACAATAACACAGCTTATTCTTCTATCATATAATTTCTAACAAAATAAATTTTCAGTTCTCAGGAAATGCGGATTATTCCAACTAAAACCAGCTGATTTGCAATATAAATCTGGATTAATCAAGAGCATAAATTGATCCCCAAAACGCTCCGACTGAATAGCCTCAATAACATGTTCGTATTTGAGCATATCAAAAATATTCCGTGGCACTTGCACCAAATAAGGCTGTAATTCACGATGTAAATCTCCCACGCACTCAGAGAATCGTAACTTTTTAACTAGCTTCTCCACGACTGCATCATACTGGCAAATAATGGGCAGCATGATGCTCTCGATAATTCGATACTCTTTAGCGATATTTTGAAAAGGAAAAGACAAATCTTTAAAGTGCTCGCTGTGCATTTTTAGTAAGTATTTAGCATCTAACTCATCTTCCTTACGCCAATAAACGTCATTAAAATAAGCTTTCATAGCCGCGGGAGACAATAAGCTAGATTCATGTCGACGCAAAACTTGACGCATACTGGCTGCGAATTGCTCAACATCAGAAGGTGGCTTCCACTCAGGCGATTTAAATATTAAAACCTCACTTTCATCTTTTGACCATTTCGCTTCTCGATTGCAACGGCCAGCCGCTTGTGCAATGGAATCCAATCCGGCTTCTGCTCGCATGACCATGGGAAAGCTAATATCTACCCCCGCCTCAATCAAGGATGTCGCAATGACTTTGCATTGCTCACCCGCTTTCAGTTTCTCCCTAATTTCATCTAGTATTTCTGAACGATGCTTAGCACACATTAGTGTCGTCAGATGATACAGCCCATTTCTTTCGATACCTTCAATGTTGAATAACTCTCGCGCATGTCGACGAGAATTCACAATAACTAAGATCTGTTCACGACTATTAATCATTTCAACTAACTCAAGATCAGTGAGTTCCCCAACATATCTCACAGTTGTTCGATCCAAAGCTTTATATAAATCATTTGGGTTCGGTGCTATCTCTCGCACCTTTTCTCTTTCAAAGCCATTCTCAAAATCAGGAGTTAATAGAGAAGGCTGAGTGGCTGTACAAAGCACAATAGAACATTTGTAATTTCGTGCCAGCTCTTCAATAGCTACCATAGTTGGGCGTAATAACTTCAAAGGCAACATTTGAGCCTCATCGAGAATAATCACACTACCAGCTATATTATGGAGTTTCCTGCACCGAGAAGTTCTATCTGAAAACAATGATTCAAAAAACTGAACTGCAGTTGTAATTACAATAGGTGCATCCCAATTTTCCATCGCTAATTTCAACTTATCTTTCGTTGCATCCTTTACATCAAATTTTGAGTCGTCAAATGCGCTATGGTGCTCCAAAACAATCTCATCACCCAACACTGAAAATGCTTTTCGGAATTCATTGGCGTTCTGTTCAATAATGCTTGTGAAAGGAATAACGTAAATCACGCGCCTCATGTCATAAGCTTCCGCGTGATTTAATGCAAATGCCATAGATGCAAACGTTTTTCCTCCACCAGTCGGGACAGTCATGGAAAACAGCCCAGATTCCAAACTTGATTGATCTATTGCGTAGTCAAGAATTTTTCTTCGTGTAACATTGATATCACTATCTGGCTTTCTACAAAAAATGCTGTGAGCCAAGTAGGCCTCAAAAGTATTTTTTAGTAACTCTATCGAAAATATATTCCCACGCTTCACATCATCATTCTTTAGTTGCTTATAAAACTTTTCCGTATCTAAATAATCAGCATCTACTAGGCAAGAAAAAATCATACGAATTAAAAAAGCCGTCTGAAAACCTTGTTGATGCTCTCTGGATTTAAACTGTGGAAACGTCAACAAATCTGGAAGTGCTATTTCATTCTTCCACACAGCATCTAGTTCTGGAATTTCTTTTTTCAACCGATATTCAAGAGTTGAACGACCATCCCCTATATCTAAACCATTAGCCAAACCGGCATGATGACCCGCTACGACATAGCTCAACACTCTGCCTAATCGGCCATATTTTTCTAAAGCAACCTTTGCACCAGCGGTAGCATGATCAACTCTTGGCCCACCCTCTAGACGATTCTGAAATGCTACTGTGTATTTACCCAAGTCATGAAGCAAGCCTGCAACATCTGCCAGAGCTTCTGCTCCAAAAACAGCGCCATTTGCTTTAGCAAGCTGCCCTACCGACACAAGGTGGTCATCTAAAGCCTGCCAATCAGACTTATCATGTTTCTCACCTGAATGTGCATAATATTTCTTTTGCATTAGTTCACCATATGTATTTTCTGGGCATAAAAGCTACTGTAGCGCCCCATTCTTGAAATAAGTTCAATTACATTTGTGGACTCAATCCACTGCTTAGAAATAAGACTAAAACTAGTAAAACTGCACCTTTTTTAAATTCGTCGAATTACACGGATTTAAAGTTCGGGTTATTTAATGCTCAAATATTCTGAGAATATCCTATAGTGTTCCGATTTCATTTTTCTACCTTGAAAAGTGGGCAATTGACACCTTTCCCAAACACCTTACCCTTCACAGCCAACACCAACAATACTGTAAATTTACACATGTACAATTTTTGAACATATCAATTCATGCGGTAGGGTTTTAAGCTTTACTCATCATCTCCAATCAAGCCATCTAAGGCGCCAGGCGCGACGACTACCTTGTACTTTTTTCGAAGTTTCAGCACCTTGGGGTCGAAGTTGTCTAGAATATCCCGGTGCGTTTCCTGCAACCAATGCTTTGCGGCGTTTAGCTCTTTCTTTTCCTGCTCGGTAACTGTTGCGTAATCTACTTTTAACGTTTCGAAGTCTTCTAAAAAATATCGCCAGCGGATTTGCCTGAGAGCAGCTTCGTTGTTGAAAATGAAATTCCTGTGCTTTTCGTCAACTTGATCGTCATCTACGCTGAATACGGCTGGGTCGGAATGACAGAATTCTTGACTAAGTTCTTGCCATCGCTGCTGCACATAGCGATGCCAGCGATACTTCAATTCTTCCAGCTGCTTTTCCAAACCATTAGCTTGGATTTCGATATCCCATAGATAACCCCCCCTTAACGGTTTTACCCTGGTCTTTGCCATCCACATATTCATGAGGAATGAGGGTTTGAATTAGATCACTCCCTTTGTCTTCCAACATGCACGTTAGATAGCCAGCTAGTGAATAAAAGTTGGCATAATAAAATTGGTCTTTAATGATTAGCCTGACCCACAGCTGAAAACGAAAGGCAAAATAATCGCGTTTTTGATAAGCAGAAAACTCTTCTGCATTCACCTTTTCCTGAAACAAATAGTCTTGGTAGTCGTAAGCATAAAGTGTGTCGTAATCGAGTAGGCTGGTATTTTCTGCTATCGATTCATTCAGATAAATCATGTCTTGTCCGATACCCTGAGTAAGCAGTTTGGCCCAGTTAAGCGGATTGAGCTGGGCAATGGCTAAGTCGTTCCAGATATCACCGGCATTTAGTGCTGTACAAGAAATACCCATCAATTCCTTAAGTAGCACGCTATCGACACGATTTCTCGAGTCTGGACCCATAGTGGCTCGAAACAATTCTTGGCGATCTGCTGACCATGAATAGTAAGACGAATTTGCAGCAATTAGCGCTTTGCGTGCAGCGGATTGAATTCTTTTACCTTCCATTAAAATATTATTTTCCATGCTTTTATTTTCTCCCTTGATTTAACACACGACATTACCCAAGCACTCTAACCCTACCCAACAAAACCAACAATACTGTAAATTTATACATGTACAATTATTGAACACATCAATCCATGCGGTAGGGTTTTAAGCTTTTCCAACAATCACTATCGATAATAATCTGCTGGCCTTCTGGCTTATGGTGATAATTATCGAGGCGTTTTTGTTGCCGACAGGCCTGGATTATTTGGCGGACTAATTCGGTGTTGATATTGCGAATAGGTGCGGGGATAAGATCTAGATAAGGGTGGTTTGGGCTTTCGCCAAAGAAACTTAAATATTCTTCAAGCGTGCCTTGAGTATAGTGTGCTTGAAAATACCGATACGCTTCTGTCGCCTTCATTGATCATCCTTGAAATTATTTTTTTAATTTTTAAATCTTTTGTAGGGGCAGACCCACGTGTCTGCCCTTGGTCGAGTGGTCTGGGCATTTCGGCGGACATGCATCATCAGGGCGGACACGCGGGTCCGCCCCTACGGGTGTTGTTTTTAATATTTATCCGAATGTTTGGAGCGTTGGCCTATTACCGATAGTGCCGCTACTCGGTAGGCTTCTGCTAAGGTGGGAAAGTTGAAGATGCTTTCGACAAAGATATCGACGTCGGCGTTCGATAACATGGCCATTTGGCCAATATGGATCAGTTCAGTCGCGCCCTCGCCTACAATTTGCACGCCAAGTATTTTTTCACCTTGCGGGTCGCAAATAATTTTCAGCATACCATCACGTATGCCATTTATTTGGCCTCGTGAGATTTCCTCGAACTTGGCTTTGCCTATAATAATCTCACCAAGTTCACTGCGTGCCTGTCGCTCTGTCATGCCCACAGCGGATAATTCTGGAATACTATAAATACCCGTTGGAATCATTTTACTCATGGGGCCAACGCCAATACCCAAGGCATTACAGCTTGCTCTGCGACCTTGTTCCATAGAAGCCGACGCTAAAGACGGTGGGCCAATCACATCACCTGCGGCATAAATATGTGCAACCGTTGTTTGCAGCATATCATCCACACTGATGTTGCCCATTTCATTCACTTGTAAGCCGGCATTTTCTAAATGTAAATCCTGTACGTTGGCCATTCGGCCTGCGGCACACAACAACTTGGCTGACTTGATGATGGTGCCGTCATCGCAATGTGTCACCACTTGCGATAAACCATCCCATTCTACTTTGCTGACGTTCTTTTCACCGAGCCAAGTGCCTCCCATTTCGGTAAAAGACTCGACAAAGGTGCTGGTTAAATCAGCATCCATAAAGCCAATCGGTAAGGGGTAACGATCAATCATGGTGACTTTCACACCCAATGCCTGGAAGATAGACGCATACTCACTGGCAATTACGCCGCCACCTAAAACAGTTAAGCTGCGTGGCAAATAAAGCATGGTCAGAATGGAGTCGCTATCGAATATATTTTCATGATCGACTGGAATGTTGTCGGGCGTCCGTGGAATTGAGCCCGATGCAATCACAATTGAATTAGCATGAAAACGTTCTGGCTCACCTCTGACTTTCATCACGTTTATTTCGTTCGGGGAAATAAATTTAGCCCGGCCATGAACGCGTTCAATATTATTCCGTTTGATTTGATTGACCATAAAACCATCATGCGCTTTCAGGACACGATTTAACCTGTCGATGAGGGTCGACATTTCGGTGTCTTCAGCCAATTCAAAATTACATAAAGAGGCATTCTTACGCATATTCTTCACGCGCAATGCATTTTCACGTAGTGTTTTACTGGGGATAGTACCTCTATGAACACACGCGCCCCCTAAACTTTGGTCGCGTTCAACTAGGGCAACGGTTTTACCTGCTTTTGCTGCTTGTACGGCGGCTTTTTGGCCTGCAGGGCCGCTACCGATCACCAATACATCTACTTTTTTTAGATCACTCACTGTCTCATTGCCTCCATGCCTGCCACAACTTTATCCATTTGTGCTTTTAACACTTCGATTTCATCGGCATATAAATTTAAGGCGGCGAAGACTTCATCGTCTAACACGGTTTCGATACTACACTCACCTGCGTCTTTACAGGCCAAGGTATCGCGTGCAAGCTTGTCAGCGGCATGGACCACCATGGCTTGATCCCGATGTGTTTTTGCTTGTTCGTAATTCTGATAGAACTGAACAGATTCTTGTACAATCACCGGCATTTTCCAGTTTTCAACAATCACAGCGCCAAAGGGAATATGAAAGTGCTCTTCCAAGGCGAATGCTTCTGTTTCATCAATCGATTCACCGCTTGCAGTCAAGTGTTCAGATATCGCTTGTAGTACAACGGGTCGGCCAATGCTATGAAGCAAACCACAGAGGAAAGAGGCTTCAACATTCTTCTTACTGATACGCGCCACTTCTTTGCCCCAATGGGCTGTTGCGAGTGCATGATCCCAAATACCGACTAAGCGTTTATCGAATTGCGGCGCTTTAAACATTTTACTGTTGATCGAAGCCGCGAGTGCGATCTCTGTAATCAAGGCCATACCTAAACGCGCAATAGCTTGTTGCAAAGACACCATCGAAGCATTCGGAGTATAGGCAGCGGAATTAGCAATACGCATAACATGTGCCGATAAACCTTGATCGCCTTGAATTAACTTTGCCAACTGGGCGGCATCTGAATCTGGGTCGTTTGATAAGGCGAGTACCCGGCTAGCTACATCGGGCAGCATGGGTACATCGAAGGATTTATTGGCGAGCAGTTTTGTTAAGAGCACTGCCATTTTCTGGCTGCTTGCGCTCATTGATTCAATATCAAGACTTGTCATTGAATTCTGAAGAAGTTGTTGTTCCACCTTGTATTTTCCACCTGAAATAGTTGTATTTATAGATCTGGATCAAGTAAGTGTAGACCAGCTTTTATAAGTGTGCGGTGCAATCAAAATAATCATCTAAACTTAAAGGATATGAATGGTATTTTGGAGTAGTGCTTTTTGATTTCGAACAGACAAGAATTAACCGATGCTTTAGCTCACCCGTGTCATTACGAACACAAACACTTAGGACAAATTCTCTTTCAAACGGGAATCATTAATGCAAGACAGCTGAAAGAAGCGATCACCGAACAAACAATACACGCACCTAATGAACGTTTGGGGGCTATTTTTAAGCGCATGGGTTTTGCCTCAGACCATCAAATACGCAATGCCTTGTCATGCTGTTTAGAAATTCCATATGTACATTTGACTGAGTTCGATATTGACCCTGAGGTGCTAAAACATATTCCTGCTGAATTTGCGCGAACACATTCACTTATCCCGTTAATGTTCCATAAAGATCGCTTAGTTGTGGCGATGGAAGACCCGTCTAATTCTGAAACATTGAACATGCTTCATTTTATGTCCGGCCATGTTATTGAACATGTTCTAGGCGTTTCTGAAGAAATTGATTATGCAATTTCTCAGCATTACGGCACATCAGATATCGAAGATGTATTGAATACGCTGCCCATAAACACGCACTCAAATAACTGGGAACAACAACAAGCCATTAAGCTTGCGACCGATCGGCCTACCGTACGTTTGATAAACAACCTGATTCTGGATGCTGTCACTAGAAAAGCATCAGATATTCATATTAGGCCGGCTGCTCAGTCAGTCGACATTCTGTTTCGTATAGATGGTAGCTTAATCAAAATACGTACCTTCGATAAAAAAATGCTGCCTGCTGCCGTTGCTCGAATTAAAATAATTTCGGGCATGAATATCGCAGAACACAGATTACCTCAGGATGGACGTTCGAAGACACGACATAAAGACCATGATATAGACCTGCGCGTGTCTGTTATGCCGACCATTCATGGCGAAAGCGTGGTACTGCGTATTCTAGACACATCTACCAGCCTTAAAAACATTAATACCATTGGCTTCAGCCCAAACGATGCCGAGCTATTTTCACAACTTGTCAATAAAAACAGCGGCTTAATACTGGTGACAGGGCCAACAGGTTCTGGAAAATCGACGACTCTCTATGCAGCTCTTCAGGAAATCAAAAAACGCGAGATAAACATTATTACGGTGGAAGATCCTGTGGAATATCATATAGAGAATATTTTACAAATCCAGGTTAACCCGTCGATAGACTACACCTTTGCTCGCGCGCTTAAGAACATTTTAAGGCATGACCCCGACGCAATCATGATTGGTGAAATTAGAGATTCAGAAACCGCTAACATGGCGGTTGAAAGTTCATTAACCGGGCATTTGGTTTTATCCACATTGCATACCAACAGTGCGGCTGCAACCATCACTCGCTTGCTGGAAATTGGCATTCAATCCTACTTGTTAAACTCAACCTTACTGGCTGTATTAGCGCAGCGTTTAGTGAAACGTAACTGCCCTCACTGCTTGGAGCAAGAAGCCGCCCCTGCCGTTGTCCGTAAGGCGCTAAACATTTCTGCTGATGAAGTATTCTATAAAGGAAAAGGCTGCGATGCCTGCCATGGAACAGGCCATGCGGGTAGACTAGCCACTTATGAACTACTAGAAATAACATCAGAAATACGCGACTTAATTCAACCTAAAGCAAATACAACAGAGATAGAAAAAGCAGCCATTACTTGTGGCATGAAACCCTTAACAGAACACGCATTAAGCTTAGCGCGTCAGCAGTTAACGTCGCTAGAGGAAGTGTATCGGGTTCGGCTAAGTTAAGGTCGCGCCTTGATCTGCTTGCTTTTTGTTATTTAGAAATACCACGAGGTCTTCTTTTGGCATGGGTTTGGCAAAGTAATAACCTTGGAAAACATCACAGCCATGCGCAGCCAAACGATCGGCCTGCGCTTTATTTTCTACGCCTTCTGCGACAACGGGTATGGATAAACTCTTGCATAAGTAAATAATACTTTTTGCCAGAAGCCAGTCATTTTCATCTGTTAGAATATCATTCACGAAACTACGGTCAATTTTTAACTCGTTAATGGGTAGTTTGCTTAAAACACTGAGTGAAGAGTAGCCTGTACCAAAATCATCTAATGAAATATAAACCCCTAACAACCTTGCTTGCTCGAGAATATCTTTTGCCCGTATCAGGTCATCAATAAATAAACTCTCGGTGACCTCAAGCATAAAGGTGATAGCTTGCCCTTGATATTGCTTAAGCAAATTTTCAAGATGCGTCGTAAAATCGTCATTAAATAGCTGGGATACAGATAAGTTAACAGACACACGTAACTTGTGTGTTAAGCCGCATCGATCTGACACTTCATGCCCGTCTTTTAAAGCTTGCTCCATCACGAAACGGCCTATTTCATTGATCAAACCGCTAGATTCGGCAACAGGAATAAAGATATCCGGAGGCACAAAACCAAGTCGCGGGTTATTCCATCGAAGTAACGCTTCGATGCCTAACACATGATAAGAATAGGCATCTACCTGAGGCTGATAGACAACAGAAAACTCCTTATTCTCTAGCGCTGTAAGGAGCTCATGCTCAATATCGGAAGCTTGTTTGGTTTTCGCTTCGAGCTCTTCGGTATAGAAGCCGATATTACGTTGTTTCCGCTTCGCTTCGTACATCGCCATATCAGCTTTACGTAATAACTCATCGAGTGTTTCCCCATCACTGGGCGCAAACGAAATCCCCATTGAGGCAAAAATTGAGAATTCCAAGTGATCTATATGGATTGTTTTTGCCAGATTTTTTGAAAACTCTTCACATTTTTTAAGCAAAACAGATTCATTGGTGACAGGGCTCAAAATAATAAACTCATCACCACCCTGCCGTGCACACAAACTATCTGAAAAGAATGTAGTAAGCCTGTCAGCAGCAGCACATAGAATCTTGTCACCCGTCGTGTGGCCATAAATATCATTACAGGTTTTAAAATTGTTTAAATCCAAATACAGTAGAGAATGTTCTCGTAAATGGCTTGTAGACCACTCTTGGTAATGATTCACAAGATAGCGTCGGTTGGGAAGTTTAGTCAGTGGGTCATGTTCCACCTGATATTGTAATGATACTTTCGCTTGCCAATGATTTTTAATATTATTTCTGAATAACAAATACAAGCCAAAATTAAAAAATAACAGAAATACGATCGACCATGAAACTGGCGAGAACAGCCTCTCAAAAAGAACGACATAACTCGTTGCGGTAACAATATAATAGTTGTATTTAGTGTTATAACTAACTGTCTGAATGAATGATTTTCCATCTTTGCCTGGGCCAACATAGGACAAAAACAGGCCTTTCGTTTGAATATCCTCAAGTGTTTTACCCGTCTGTTCATAAGCCATCTTTAGAATAATTTCAAATTTAGCGTCTGAAAGAGGTTTAGCTATCCATTCCGGGTAGTCATCCGGACTAATAAATGTAGCAAACTGTCTATATAAATCTTTCCTTAATACCAATAATCTCAGCTTTTCGGGTAAAGAGTTTCCTAACCATTCAGTTTCTAAGTCATCTAGCTTTAGACCGACGGTCATCACCCCAGTCACCGCACCCGACTCATTTCTAATCGCTATTTGCAATGGCACCACCCACTTTTTGGCGTTAGGCATAAAGTAGCTACGCCCCATGACTAGTTGGTGGCTTTTTAAAGCTTCTAGAAACGTATCTTTCGCTTTAGGATTATCTTTTAAATTAATTAACTCATGATGATTAAGGCTCTCGGATGTCAGAATTAATTTACCTTGGCTATTAGCTAAGCCTATACCCGCTAATTCACTATGATTCGCCATCATACTCTCTAGCAACTTTTTTGCGGCAAGCTGCTTATTGTCTGATAACTGAGTCAATAGCTGTGAGCCCACCACACTCAAAAATACTTCGTATTTATCCAGATAATTTAAAATAGAATTTGCTATCAATTTATTAGTATAGCTTTGCTGGGATATGGCCTCGGCTTTTATATCGAGCCACTTTACGTTCAAAAACGTGCCCGCTGCCAAGCACGAAAAGAAGACAATAAAAGTGTATGTACGCCAAAGCGATTTATTTGAGTTTTTTTGCATAGTTTTACTATAGCTCATTTTTTAAAGTGAGCTTTTTTTTACAAGGAAACTTCCGACATCACTTTTTAGAATAAATGCCTTCATCTACTCGTTTTTAGACGACCATTTTTTAAATAGTTTGGGTAAATTCAAGACATCAGGCACTTTGATTGGCGCAATAAGCAGGAGTATTTTTTTAAGATAAAAGAAGTAACGTGTTCTTTTATACCAGAAATACTGATTCAGCTTTTTACTCATACCTTCATAACCCAAAGTCATGAGTTCTTTAAACTCTTTTTCATTGCCCAAACGACTAAAGTGAGCCAAATCCATCGATAGAATTAAATCTGCTTTTCTTATCTGCTCTTTTGTTCGCAGGTCTATGGCGATATCGATGGCATTTCCCATAATAGCAATAAGGTCTTTCGGTTCTTGATAGTGCGGAAAACCATTCAAATTAACCGCAATGGTAATACCGGCACCCATTTTATCGAGAACAGATACGGGAACATTTTCTGTAATACCCCCATCCACTAGGGTTCTGCCATGGATTTCAATGGGAATAAACACTCCCGGTACAGCCATCGATGCACAGACCGCATCAGCAAGTTTACCTTTTGTGAGCGTCACTTGTTCGCCTGTTGCAATGTCGGTCGCGCAAATAGCCAAGGGGATACGCGCTTGCTCAATGCAAACGTCACCAATATCTCTTTCGATCATTTCTTTGATTGATTTCGTTGAGAAAATACCCTGCTTTTGGAGTTTGAAACCAATTAATGAAGAGAAGCTCATATCAGCAGAAACTGCTTCTAAGGTATCAATGCTTTTACCAAAGGCATAATAACTGGCAACCAGAGCACCAATGCTTGTGCCTGATATATACTCAATTTTTAAGCCATTTTCTTCCATCGCCTTGAGGACACCAATATGAGCAATGCCTTTTGCGGCGCCTCCGCCAAGCGCTAAACCAATTTTTCGATTGAATGGGTTTAGTTTCATAGCACTTTCCTAACGTGGTTTACTTGAGTTTTATATACGCTTGATTCGCCCCTTCGACCCTTCAATAAAGTCAGGGCCAGCAATTTCAAGAATCAGGAGAGACGCTGTTTTTCATATTTTCTAGACGTTGAAGCGGATAGATGTCATACCGGCAACTTTTTCCAAGAATTTGGTGCGCGGGTTGCTGGCCTTTTATGCTCTCACCTTTTCTTGGGCGCTTCACCACAACACGGTAACGTGCTTTTTGTAAGGCGATATCGAGTAATTCGGCATCATCGGTTGTTTCACCTACTAAAGAGTGAAACAGCCGCATTTCCTTTTTAACCAAGGCTGTTTTATCAGTATGTGGGTACATCGGGTCTAAGTAGATCACATCGGCAACTTTTTCAGTCTGAGCGGTTAACCATGTGCACGCATCAACCGACTTTAAACTCATTCGACCGGTAATATCCCGTACATCACTCGTTTCACTTTCTTTTAAAGCCACACGAAGCAATTCAGCAATGATGGGTGAACGTTCCAGAAGTGTCAATTGACAGCCTAAGGATGCCAAGACAAATGCATCCTGAGCCAGCCCTGCCGTCGCATCTAAAACACTTGGACAAACCCCTCTATTGAGGCCGACTGCCTTGGCGATCATTTGCCCCTTACCACCACCAAACTTTAAACGGTGGCTGGTTTTGCCTTGTAAAAACGAGGCCGTGACAGGGCCAGGAGCGGCTTTACCGGTTTGTATAATATTTGCAAGTAAACCTTGGTAGACAAAGACAAAAGGAAATTCCAACTGAGTAGGGTCAGGCAGGTCCTTGTATGAAAAAAAACACAGCTGCAAACGTTCAGAAAATTGTTTGGCGACAGACAACACAGAGTCATCCGCAGCAAATACACACAGACTTGTCGATAGGTTTTGGGGATAAGAAACAGGTGTGGCAATCATAAAAGCAGGCTTAGAATTAACAATAATTAGATGTATAAATCGATTCCGACCAACTCACCTTCTTCATATTGTTTGGCGGCGTCAATCGTTTGTTGGTAAGAGTTAACAGCTTGCTGCCCTTTGAGCGGTGCACTTTCTAGCGAGTTAAGGCGCTGAAAACGTTCAGCTTGGACCGCTTCACCCTTCTTGATAAATTCAGCGGAATTAACACGAATAGTGTCATCTTGAGTTTGTTTATTCTCTGGCGTATTTTTATTATCTGTAGACGGCTGATTAGGAGCAGGCAGCCTCGACTGGCGTTCAGCCTGACTGGCAGGTGTCAGTATCGGTGACTGAAACCTTGATGTTAGCAATGAATTAGACAGATCCATCTTGGACGCCCCCGTTAAACAGACTCTTAGTGTAGTGAAACCTGTAATATTTAGTCTAGTTAAAATTAACGTTTCCGCTCAAAAAATCACCAAAGTTAACACTTGGGATAATTTAAGCAGCTTAGCTTTACCTGATTATCGACCAGGAAGTTTATTCCAGGTCACGGTATCCCTTACATAACTTGGTAAGGCTTTATTCAACTCACCGGGCTTACCTTCAGACATGGCGGTTTCGGCAAGAAAGGCAATAGTGTCGGCATTTGCGTGTGCATTCGGATCAATCTTACTGATAAGTTGCAATACCGAGCTATCTAATAATTCAATACCGCTTCCGATTCCAGATAGCGTCTCATTAGACACTAAAGCTAAACATTCGCTTGGCAAGCTTACCAATTCAGGCGAGTTCACTTGTTCCTTGGTTAAAGCCGTCACGGTGTAACGCGTGAACCGAAGCCCCTGTTCTTCTACACGATCTTCAAACACCTTAAAAAGCCCCCAGTATACCTCGCCCATTCGTGCATCGGTACACGCCAAGACAACAGGAGACTTATCTTTGAGATAACCTTGTAAAGCCAGGGCTTTTAAATTTGAAATCGCATAAATAGGCACATCTAAACCATACGCCAAACCCTGCGCAACACCCGCTGCGATTCTAATGCCGGTAAATGAACCCGGCCCCGCACCAAAGGCGATGGCATCGACGTCATCTAACTGCAAACTTCGCTCTGTTAATTCCTGCTTCATAAGCGGTAACATAAGTTGCGTGTGTTTTCTGGGGGCATGCTCAGAACGCAGGCTCATCAGATGTTGATGAGACACTGCAACAGAGCAATTTTCAGAAGAACTATCAAGTGCAAGAATTGTTTTCATAAGGTCTTTTACTAAGGCAAAAAAATACCAGCCAAGAGAGCCTGACTGGTTTACATCGCGTAATATTAACGCGCTAGCTATTCATCAAGACTATCATCAAACTATGCATCCAAGCCTGTTACGATCTGGGCGCGAATATCAGCCATTTCACCAACACCGTTCACCATCACATATCGAGGTGCATTGTCACCGCCTTCTTCAGCGGCAGCAGAGTAGTATTCAACCAAGGGGGATGTTTGTGAATGATAGACCCCTAAACGTTTGCGGATTGTTTCTTCTTGATCATCTTCACGCTGGATCAAGGCATCACCCGTTTCATTATCTTTCCCCGGTACTGTAGGTGGATTGTGATCAACATGATAAATACGGCCACTTGCCTCATGAACACGGCGACCACTTAGACGTTTTATAATTTCTTCGTCAGGTACATTTATTTCAACAACCGCATCAATATTGATATTACGCTTCTTCAATGCTTCTGCTTGAGGAATAGTCCGTGGAAAACCATCGAAAAGATAACCACCTTTACAGTCTTCTTCTTTTGTTCGCTCTTCAATTAATTCGATAATGGTTTCATCAGACACCAAACCACCCGAGGCCATCACTTCTTTTACTTTAAGGCCTAATGGCGAACCTGCTTTAACGGCCGCTCTTAACATATCCCCGGTTGATATTTGTGGAATGCCATATTTTTCAGTCAGAAACTGGGCTTGTGTGCCTTTGCCAGCGCCTGGTGCACCTAATAAAATTAATTTCATAAACGGATTGCTCCTGATAATTTAAATAAAAAGAAAATTCTGTTGTTAGAAAAGGTATATATAGAACCTTTTCTTTTGATTTGTTAAGCCCTTATCACACTTGCCAAATAAGCCCTATAGAACGAAAGCACAGATACCAAAGCGCTTTCAAGGCCTTATAAAACAGCATATAAATGAATCATCATCGACATGCTAAGAGAGAATATATTCCCAGACTTTATGCTGCTTAAATACTCAATATTGATACCGCCATTATGCGTAGAAATGGATAAGCAAAACGCGGCATTATACGTCCATGCGCCAGCAAGTGAAAGTCCGCCAAGCCAGACTAGCTAAGTTTAGCCATTAAAAGAAGAATCGCTACCAAGAATTTGATAGAAAAAGAACAACGTGCTTCACATTGAAATAAATCGCTATGCCGCCATATTAGCAATCATCGCGTCAAGGCTGTGGCACTGTTCGATACAGGCCTCCATTAGCTGCTGAGCCTGACTTTCTTGAATACCCAGCTTATCTAGCAAGGGGCCGGATTCATAATTAATCGGTTCATCCCCTACCCCATGCTGTGCTAAATAATAATTCGCTAATTGCACCAGACTCACATAGTTATCATGCGCACCGGAATAGTTTGCATGGTTATGCTTGGCAGCCACCATAATACTGGTCTCTGGCAGCCCCCATATTTTTAACAAACTGGCGCCAACTGGAGCATGGCCAATAGCGATAATATCTTGTGCTCCCCCCATACCGAAGACTTGATCTTCTATTTCTTGCATGCTCGCGTCGGGGTTTGTTTCACGAAGCCTATTAAGCATTTTAAATTCAGGTGGAAATAAATGCCCTAAAAGCAGTAAACCAAAGTTATGCAATAGACCTGATAAATACGCTTGTTTATCATCAATTAATAAATCAGGGTTCGCGAGTAACGCTAAAGCCTGCGACAACACAGCATTATATAAAGCATGTTGCCAGAATTTTGTTAAACCGAAAGGCCCATCTTGAGGAATATTAAACGCCTTCGCAGCCGAAATACCCATGGCAAGTTGGGCAACACGGTCGAAACCAAGCACTATATTCACCGCATCTTTCACAGAACTAAGCTCGCCACGATAAGCAAACAAAGCAGAACGCGCATAACGCATTACTTGCGCTGTAAGACTAGGGTCACGTTCTATCAACTCTGCCAGTTGAAAAACATCTGACTCAGGGTCTGACGTTAAGTGCATAATTCGCACTGCGGTTTCTGGCATAGGAGGCAACTGGTGCAAGCGTTGTAATTTTCGTGTCACGCTATCTAAGGTGTTAGGTGTGTCAGATGAGCGATCAGGAGCCGCCAACTTTTCAACCTGGTCAGGCCATACTGCAATATGCCCCTTCACAGCACCCCGCATGGCTAAACGAAATGCCATGCCAGGGATTTTTAGTAAGGTACTTGAACAACCGCTTGCTGAAAAAACCGTTTCATTTTCCAACATATCAATATCAATAATCACAGGTAAACCATAGGCCATCGCCAAAGCAGGAAAGGCACCGGGTTCACAATCTGAAAATAATTTATTGGTCATTTCTTTAGAAAGCGTTTGAAAGTTTCTACCCAAGGTTTGATTTAATACCGCCAAATTTAAATCAGCCAAAAAGGGGATCACAGCCACTACCGGGCCAGTTCGGTCAATAAGTGCAACACATTTCGCACATAATTCAGGGATAGCACTGGCTTGTTCAATCGCCTGCGCAAAGTCTTGGCTGCGTGGGTGATGAACAGGCTGGCACAAAATACCTTTTCGATTGATAAACTGACTTAATTTAGCGGCTACTGGCACGGTACTCTACTCGTTGAAACAGGTGGACATAAGTTTGCCTTTAAAGTGTAGCCCTTCTGCTATCTTTCGCACTGCCAGCGTTCACATTAAGCCCTTATATTATTAAGTATTTTGTTAAACCACGTAATGTTTTGTAGAGGCTAACCTGTGTGTCCGCCCGAATAAAAACGGATAGAGGTGAAATCAACCCGTATTACGAATACCCGCAGCAATCCCTGCCATGGTGACTTTTAAGGCCATTTCCACTCGATTTTTACGCGCATAAGGCATGTCTGGCGCCTCTGGATTTTCATTAGCCAAACGGTCTCGCCTCAATAGCTCTGCCTGTAAGTAATGCAAGGGATCTGTATACGGGTTTCTCACATTTAACGAGCCTCTAAGCTGCGGGTTATCGACTTGAAGCTGAGACTGTTTTTTGACTTCATTAACACGGTCGATCATATCTAGAAAGCGATGCCGCAAGGTATGCCCTAGCGGCTTGTATTGCTCTGCAACTAATAGCTGATCATAGTAACGCGCAATACGCGCATCACCTTTGGCCACGACCATTTCCAACATATCTATATGGGTTTTGAAGAAAGGCCACGCGTCAAACATTTCATCTAGAACCTTCGCTTTGTCAGAATTTAAAACACGCTTTAAGGCTTCATCGCTCCCGAGCCATGCCGGTAGCATTAAGCGGATTTGCGTCCAGGCAAAAATCCAGGGAATGGCTCTTAGACTTTCCACGCCCCCCGTTGCTTTTCGTCTTGCCGGACGACTGCCCAGAGCTAATTTTCCTAACTCTTGTTCAGGCGTTACAGACCGAAAATACGGTACAAAGTCCGGATTTTCTCTGACAGTTGCTCGATAAGACGTTAAGGCGTCATTGGTCATTTCTTTCATCAAGGCACGCCACTCAGGTTTTGGTTCTGGCGGCGGCAGCAAACTAGCTTCAATGACCGCATTTAAATAAAGCTTCAAACTCTGCTTGGCCACCGTCGGCATACCAAATTTAAACCGAATCATTTCGCCTTGCTCTGTTATTCGAAAACTTCCGGCAACTGAACCGGGAGGCTGAGATAATATGGCTCTGTTCGCGGGGCCACCACCGCGGCCAACCGTACCGCCTCGGCCATGAAATAAAGTCAGCTTCACGGCATGCTTTGTCGCCACAGCCACTAAAGATTCCTGTGCTTGATATTGCGCCCATGCCGCGGCCATCTGCCCTGCGTCTTTGGCCGAATCAGAATAACCAATCATGACTTGTTGCGCCTGACTGCAATAGCCTAAATACCATGGAATGGATAAGAGCGCATCAATTGCATCGTTTGCACCTGACAGGTCATCCAAGGTTTCAAATAAGGGAACGACCCCCATATTATGTTCAATACCCGACTCTTTCAGCAGCAAAATTACCGTCAAGACATCCGACGGCAAACTTGCCATCGATATCACATAAGAACCTAGGGCTTCAGCAGGTTGCGCGGCGACCACGCTGCAAGTCGCCAGCACTTCTCTCACTTCATCACTACAAGGCCAAACTTGAGGAATCAGCGGGCGTTTGTTTTGTAATTCTTTAATCAGAAAAGTTTGTTTATCTTGCTCTTCCCACGTTGCGAAATCACCTAAACCCAAATACTGGGTTAATTCCGACATCACATTTAAATGGCGTTCCGAGTCTTGCCTGATATCCAGTTTGAGTAACGGCAAGCCAAAGCAGCTCGCACGTCGAATGGTATCCAGCAACAAGCCATTGGCAACACTGTGCATACCCTTTTCCATGAGCGAGCGATAGCACATCATTAAAGGCTCAAGCAGCTCTTCGTTTGTTAACAGCGCATCACCGGGTTCGGCTAATTCACCTTTTGCTAATTTTGCCGACCAATCCATCGTTGCCAGCAAGCGTTTTCTTACGTTGGCTAAAATCAATCGATAAGGCTCATCACGGTTACGTTTAAATGCATCACGATGAATCGATGCCGCTTTGACCAGTTCCTCTGAAGCATCCCACATAGAAAGCTCATTGGTGAGTTCACGTATATCCCGAAGATATAGATCAGCCGCCATCCAACGACTTAGACTTAAGACTTCTTGGGTAAGTGAAGCGGTAACATTCGGATTGCCATCACGATCACCGCCCATCCAGGATGTGAACTTTATGGGGCTGAAGTCCGGTGGCATGCTATGGCCAAATTTTTCCTGCAAAGCAATATCAAACTCTTTAAGGAAAGCGGGCAAGGCTTGCCAAAGGCTATTTTCAATCACTGCAAAGCCCCATTTAGCTTCGTCTACGGCTGAAGGTCGGTCTTGTCGGATTTCATCTGAATGCCAAGCTTCACAGACCAGTCGATTCAAGCGTTCCAGAATATCCTTGCGCTCTTTTTCACTTAGATCCTGCCTGTCTTTGGCGGCAAGGCACTCCGTCATCGCATCATATTTCATAATCAAGGTGCGGCGAGTGACTTCAGTCGGATGTGCAGTTAACACGAACTCGATAGATAAATCGTCTAATAAACTCGCTAAATCGTTTTTACTGCTGCCGCTATTTTTTAGACGCTCCAATAACGCATCAAAGGTTTCAAGGCCGCTTTCCTGATCGGTACGATTTCTACGTACCCCATGGTATTGCTCGGCAATGTTTGCCAAATTGAGGAATTGATTAAACGCTCGCGCAACAAAAAACACTTCATCATCACCAAGATCTTTAAGCAAACCGACTAGTTCCGGGCTTGCGTCACCAGAAAGCTCTTCTCTATCGAGTTTCGCTGTAGAACGAATGGCTTCCACCTTATCGAGAAAGCCCTGACCCAAATGTTCTTTAATGTTTTGGCCTAACAATTCACCAAGCAACCGAACATTTTCACGTAGTTCCGGGTGTAGTTCTTCCATACCATCCTCTTTTATTCATTTGTTGTGTCGGTGCTAAGGTCTTAATTTATTTGAGATAACCTTGCAATATTACTCAAGCCACTTAAAAAAATGTGCTTTATATTTTTTTAATCTAAAAATCACTGGTTAATTTAGTTTAGTAACAATTCCACACAATTCTATGTACGTCAAACACCTAGCCTTCGCTAAACTTTAAATAAGTGAGGTGATTTTTGACATAGGTCAAGTTTTGATCGGGCACATTATCCAAAAAAGCACCTTCTATCTATCTGCTAACCCGTTCGCAATAGATCGACAATACGTCACAGAACACTGCTATGAAAAGGAAAAGGACAAAGCCAATGAAAATTAAATCTCTAGCTGACTGCTGGGAAAAGCAAGCAAAGGCGACACTCACTTCTGAAGAATTTGCATTAAGATTGCCTCTCGAAGATGCCGCTAAAATTAATGCACTGACAGAAATGTACCCGAAACGATCCAGAAGCGAGCTATTAGGTGAACTTATCTCTGCTGCGCTAGAAGAACTCGAAACCGCGATGCCTTATGTATCGGGCGATAAAATAATTGCCCACGATGAAATGGGCGATCCACTCTACGAAGATGCAGGCCCAACCCCCACATTCATAAATCTGAGCAAAAAACACCTAATCCTTTTAAAACAACAGGATAAAAAAGCCGCCAATGCTTAAATCCGTTTGTACAACCGTTTCAGCTTGCGGGTGTCCAAAACTATATTCGTGATGATTGACGCAGACCTTGGGTCTGCGTTAAATTACTGTCTAACATTAAAAATAAAAACTAATATTGCGACTCTTTATTATTTTGACTAAACAAATATAAGAATAGCAATACACCAAAAGCGCATAAAAACTCATGCCAATAATTTTTTCACGCAAATGGATTCGCTCGAAGCTACTTCTTATTACCTCGTTTTTATGGATTCCTCTCGCACTACACGCCTCTATCGGACTTGCCAAAACCGAGCAAGATATCAAAGCCGCGTATCTCTACAACTTTATGAAGTTTATCGTATGGCCAAGTTTTGAAGGGCAGTCCGAATTTAATCTTTGCGTGATTGGTGACGACCCGTCCAATGAAGCCATCAAAATGCTCGAATCAAAACAGCTTCATAATCTCAAGCTGCATGTCGAATATTTATATACCTTAAACAACAACACAAAATGCCACGCTGTATTTATTGGAGAATCTGAAAACAAGTTTATCGACAAAATCATCAAGTTTTATTCAGATACACCCACGCTCACGGTGAGCAGCACGGATGGCTTTATTCATAGAGGCGGGATGATAGGTTTTATCACCCTAGGCAATATTATTCGCTTTGATATCAACTTAAAACAAGCCAGAGACACCCAGCTTTCAATTAGCTCCAAGTTACTTGAACTTGCTAATCAGGTTGAACAATAATATGACTAAATTTAAAGACTTACCCATTCGAACCAAACTAATCAGTTTTATCATGATTAGTGCGCTTTTAAGTGTCTTTATTCTAAGCTCGGTATTTATTGTCCAGCGCTATGATTCGTTTAAGCTGCAAATTAGTGATGAATTCTCAACCATTACCCAGATTATTGCTGACAGATCTAATGCCGCGATACTTTTTGAAGATACTCAAGCCCTGAGTGAAACCCTGTCAAGTTTGGCCTTACACCCTCAGGTTACCTTAGCGTGTACGTATAACGCTGAAAACACCCTGCTAGCTAAATATGTGGCGCGAACGAATAATCAAACAAAATGCCCACCAAAACCTTTCATCATTGAGGATCATTTTAACAAAGATTACTTCCATATTGCCGAACCCATTAATGTAAACGGTGAAGCTAGCGGCTTTGTTTACATTCAAGCATCGACTTCAAAACTTACTAACGACGTAATAACCACCACAGTTTCTGCCTTAACCTTGTCAGCATTGGTTATTTTCTTAGCCTTTAATTTTGCCCGTTATATTCAACGTTACATTTCAAACCCGCTAATCGAGCTTCAGCGTGCAACAGAAAACGTTAGCTTGGAAAGCCAAATAATGCCGAGCGTAAATAAACACAATGACGATGAAATTGGTGCTCTGGTCGATGCGTTCAACAAAATGATTAAAACCATAGCCAAGCAAAATGAAATTATTGTGGCCCATACCGACAACTTGGAGCAAGAAGTCGATGAACGAACAAAAGAGTTAGCGTTGGCAAATAAAGAGCTGGAAGCCTTTAGTTACTCGGTCTCACATGATTTAAAAGCCCCTCTTCGAACCATTGAAGGCTTTAGTCTGGCACTCGAAGAGGACTATGGCGAACAGCTGGATGACACCGCGTTACATTACTTAAGCAGAGTACGTGCAGGCAGCGCAAAAATGTCGCAATTAATCAGTAATCTATTGCAATTATCGCGCGTTACACGCTTGGAATTGAATAAGCAAAATATTGATATCAGCGCCTTATCACAAAAAATTCTTGCTGAATTAAAATCAGATAATAGCGAGCGCAATACTGACATTCATATTCACAACAATCTAATCGCAACAGGAGACCCCCTTTTAGTTGAAATCCTTCTCGATAACCTAATATCCAATGCGTGGAAGTACAGCCAAAAAGAGCCCTTGGCAAAAATTGAAATTGGTAGCCATAATCACTTGGGTAATACTGTTTTTTACATAAAAGACAATGGTGCAGGCTTCGACATGAAGTATGCCAACCAGTTATTTAAACCTTTCAACCGCCTGCATTCAGCAGAAGAATTCGATGGAACAGGCATCGGCCTGGCAACCGTGGCTCGTATTATTGAACGACATCACGGTAAAATCTGGGCAAACTCTGAAAAAAATAAAGGCACCACATTTTACTTTACACTCTTCCCACCAAGTTCGAATAGTGCAGAAGGTGAAGTTAAATTTGTGGCTCAGTACAAAAAAATATAAGCCCTTGATTGTATTTACTAGTTTTTACCCTAAACTCATAAATACACTGACTAAAAACACAAACCACTACCCAAATGTAGGTATTTAAAAACACCTATATATTCAGGGTAATGACAACAAAACGTCAGAAAAATACTCAAATTATTCACACAAACGGCTTATTCAAATATAGCTTTAAGCCCCTACACTAAGAAAGATTCGTATGTATAATATTTTAATCGTTGATGACTCTGAAGACGATGCTGTATTGCTGTTACGCGAACTCAAGAAAAATGGGTTAACTATTCATTCGCAACGTGTTGAATCCGATGTCAGCCTAAGAAAGTGCCTTATCGATGGTGACTGGGATCTCATCATTTCAGACCACAACCTCCCTGGCTATTCATCAACCGAAGCACTCCAGACCATTCGAGAACTAAATAGTGACATACCGGTTATTATTGTCTCGGGCGAAATTTCAGAATTAGACGCGATAAAAAACATGCGGCGCGGTGCGCAAGACTATGTCATGAAAGATAATCTGGCCCGCTTGATCCCCGCCATAGAACGTGAAATTAAAGAAAGCGAAGTTCGCCACGAAAAGCGCAAGGTTGAACAAGATTTAGAACACCTCGCCTATCATGACCAATTAACAGGCCTGGCCAACAGAGAACACTTCGAACACTTTTTACAAACTACCATAGAGCACGCGACACACGACCAGCCAGAACATGCGCTTATGTCTCTGGATCTAGACCAGTTTAAAATCATTAACGATACCTGCGGCCACTTTGCGGGCGACGAGTTATTAAAACAAGTATCTTTAATTTTGATCAGACAAACCAAAGACAAAGACAAAGTGGCCAGAATGGGCGCTGATGAGTTTGCTGTTCTTCTCAACCACACCTCACAAGAACAAGCACTTCAAATTGCCCGACATATTCAAGCCTCCATTCGCGATTTAAACTTCACATGGGACCACAAAACATTCAGTACCAGCATTAGTATTGGTGTGGTGAGTATTTCCGAAAACACGTCATCTGTTGTTAATACCCTAAGTTGTGCCGATATGGCGTGTAATGCCGCCAAAGATAAAGGCCATGACGGTATTCAATGGTTTAATGAAGATGACCCCGAATACCTTAAACGTCGTAGTGAAATGCACTGGGTCAGTAAAATCAAACAAGGCATTGCTGATGATCAATTTGTACTGCATTTCCAAACGATGGCCGGTTTACAATCTCACTGCTTAGGCTTGCATGGTGAATTTTTAGTCCGTCTGAATGAGACGGATCATTTAGTTTATCCAGGTGAATTTATTCCCGCCGCCGAGCGGTATAAACTAATGCCAAAGCTAGACCGCTGGGTGGTGGAAAATGCTTTTAAATACCTAGCAGAATCTGGCCTAGGTTTTAAAGATGAAGGCACCTTCTTTATCAACTTGTCGGGCAGTTCTTTAAGTGACAAAGCATTCTTTAACGATATACGCAGCCTACTTGCTAAATACCAAATCAACCCCCAACGCATTTGTTTAGAAATCACTGAAACCTCTGCCATTGATAACTTTCAATCAGCGGTAGAATTTATTACCGAAATTCGCGATGAAGGTTTCAAGTTTGCTTTGGATGATTTTGGTGCAGGCATGAGCTCCTTCTCATACTTAAAAAAGATCCCTGTCGATTACCTGAAAATCGATGGCAGCTTTGTGCTTAACTTACTCACCGATCCAATAGACAGGGGTATTGTTGAAGCCTGTAACGGCATAAGCCATGCCGCTGGCCTGCAAACCATTGCAGAGTTTGTTGAGAATCAGGAAACCGCCGATGCCTTGAAGTTAATCGGCGTCGACTTTGCGCAAGGTTTTGGTATAGAAAGACCCGGGCCGCTTAGGTAAATACCAACCCAAACACAACGCCATTCGACCAACCCGTAGGGGCGCACCTGCGTGTGCGCCCTGATGAAACAACACCCATGATACAAGGGCAGACACACGGGTCTGCCCCTACAGAAAACCATACACAACACCAAAAAAACAACGAGCAACTCTTAGATAAAAAATGACACGTTTCCATTTCTGTCTATACTTAAAACAAATAATAAAAAAGCCGAATAAAAACATAAAAAATTAGCAGAAAATCGCTCCTTACCCTGGAGAATTTCGTGAACATAAAAAAAATAATACTCACTCATAAAATAAACCTAACGACACCTTTTATACTTGCCAGCCTGTTGCAAGCGAACATTGCCTTGGCTGAAAATGATTCCTTATGGGACATGTCACTCGAAGAGTTAGGCCAAATTCGTGTTACTACCTTAGCAAGCGGAACCGCTACCCCATTAGATAAAGCAGCGGCCGTGGCCACGGTGATAACAGAAGATGACATTATTGCCATGGGGGCACGCGATATTGAAGAGGTATTAGAAACTGTACCGGGTATGCATATCAGCAGAAACCCGATTGATTACACTCCTAAATATAATATTCGCGGCATCACTTCAGCGTATGGCGCTCAAACACTTATTTTAATCAACGGCATACCC
>TARA_R110002072_G_scaffold21664_3_pt1 | contig 60267 bp, 60 predicted proteins | sample TARA_R110002072 | Tara Oceans TARA_R110002072 (sample SAMEA4397118) | marine metagenome | biome: Polar Biome; feature: [SRF] surface water layer (ENVO:00010504); material: water (ENVO:00002006), including particulate matter (ENVO:01000060) such as... | depth 5 m | reverse complement strand
ATAGACCATCCTCCCAGCAACGTAGCCCACCTTAACAAACGAAAATACACTCGTTTACTCCAACATGTGGGGTAAGGAAATAGGGATGTGTGGGGTAGTAAACGGATTATATATTTAGGCTTTTACAATACTATTTGATTTTTCATTTTTCATTTTTAGAATATTATTGCAGTTTTGCATCAAAGCCAAATTTGAATGTCCATTCTATTTAGAGGTCTCCGCATTGTTAATTCTGATGGTTTATCACAACCAAAAGATTACGTTTTTGAAAAGGGAGAATTTACACTTGTTGCCAACAACAATTCATCAGGATTTAATAAAGAAGTCAATGCAAATGGTTGGCTCTTGTCTGCTGGTTGGATAGATCTCAGATGTAGTATGGGGGAACCAGGTCATGAATACAAGGAATCAATAGAAAGTCTTGCTGATTCTTTGATAGCCAGTGGTTTCTCTGCTGCAGTGATCTTGCCCAACACTGACCCTGTAATTCAATCAAAGGGTGATGTAGACTTTGTTCTAAATCGAGCTAAGCGGTACACTCCTGAATTTTTAATCCAGGGCGCAGTAACTAAAAACACTGACGGAGAAAATCTCACTGAGATTCTAGATATGCACCATCAGTCTGGAGTGTCTGTATTTGGTGAAGGAATAAAGCCTTTGTCGAATGGTGACCGTTACATGAAGATCCTTCAATATCTACAGAAGTTCAATGGCGTTCTTTTTGACCATGCGTATGATCCTTTGTTAGCAATTTTTGGGCATATGCATGAGGGTGAAAACTCTACCATGTTAGGTATAAAGGGGCTTCCAAATCTAGCTGAGGATGTCGCCATCCAGAGGAATCTTGAGATTCTTCGATATGCTGGAGGACGTGTGCATTTTCAAACAATCAATACAGCAAAGGGTGTCGATCTAATCAGGCACGCAAAAGCAGAGGGACTAAATGTGACCGCCGATGTGTCGATTTACCAATTGTTATTTTCTGATGGAGATTTGATGAATTTTGACCCAAATCTTAAAGTATTACCTCCTTTTAGAGGAGACTCTGATCGGAATGCTTTATTGGAAGGGCTTAAGGACGGGACAATAGATGCTTTGGTGAGTAATCATCAACCAGAAGATAGGGATTCTAAGTTTATGGAATTTGACTTAGCGAATTTTGGAATGGTTGGTTTGCAAACGTTTCTTCCAGCTCTTGTTTTGTTAGAAAAAGAAATGGGCTGGGATTTATTGATTGAGAAAATCACATCAGGTCCAGAATCAATTTTGCCTCATAACCTGACTAAATCTTGGACAATTTTTGATCCAGAAGCTGTGTGGACTTTCAATGAGAAATCAAACAAGTCTCTTTCTTCTAATTCTCCGTGGTATGGAAATCAGTTGAAAGGTCAAGTCAAATACGTAATTCAAAAAGAACAATTAATTGAAGTAAATGTATAGGTTCTTTAGTTCAGCATACAAGTTTGGTGGAATCGCCGGAGCTTTAAGTATTATAGCATTTCTCACTCTTTCTTTTTTCTACCCAGATCCTACAAATCTTAACTTGGTGTTTGGCTACGTCATTACTCCTGTAGCTATATTTCTTGCAATTAAGTTTTTCAAGGAATACAGTAATACCGGCTATCTTTCTTTTGCAGAAGGAATGTCAGTAGGGTTTGTTGCATATATGTTGGAGGCTATTATCTCCTTGGTAGGAATATGGCTAATATTGCTAATACATCCTGATTTGTTTGATCAGGTTAAGCTCTCGAAGCTTGATGTATTGGCCAATAGTAAGGAATCCATTGTCGCTCAAGTAGGAGAGAATTCATTTGATATGACATTAGAAAGTATCAAAAATATGATTCCCTGGGATATAGCCTTGAATGACGCGCTATGGAAAATCATCCCTGGTCTTTTTTTTACTATTATTATTTCAATTATTTTAAGAAAAAATCCTAACTAACAATCTTATGGAAGAGCAACAATCTCCTTTTCAGGCTGCTATTAAGCCTGGACTTACTATCGGTTTGGTGTCCTTGGCACTAACTTTTATAGCATATTTTATTGATTCTAGCTTGTTAGGATCCGCTTGGTTCGGACTAGTGGCTCTTGTCATGTTTTTTGTGTTGATTATATATTTTGGGACACAGTATAGAACTGAATTAGGAGGTTTCATGAGTTTTGGAACTGCATTTAATTTCAGCTTCGTTACTATGGTGATTTCGGGTTTGATTAGCTTAATAGGCCAACTCCTTTTGTTTCATGTGATTGATCCTTCACTTGCTGGGGTATTGGCAGATCAAGCATTTGAAACTAGTTTGTCCATGATGGAAAAATTCGGTCAAGATCCTGATGCGATGGATCCTGCCATGCTTGAAGAAATTAGAAAAAGTACCGCTGGAAGCTTTACTTTAGCTGGTCAAATAAAGAGTTTTGGTGTAGGACTTATTGTGTATGCAATTATTGCCTTAATTTTGGGAGCAATCCTAAAGAAGAGAGACAAGTCTCTCGATTATTAAATTATGACCCAAATTTCAGTTGTAGTTCCTGTATTTAACGAAGAGGAGTCTCTGCCTGAATTAACTCATTGGATTAGCCGTGTCATGAATGATCACGGCTTTTCTTATGAATTGATTTATATAAATGACGGAAGCTCGGATAATTCATGGGCTATTATTAATTCACTTTCCCAAGAATCTAATAAGGTAAAGGGTATCAATTTTACCAGGAATTATGGGAAGTCTGCGGCATTGGATGCCGGTTTTAAAAAAGCCTGTGGTGATGTCGTAATTACCATGGATTCGGACCTACAAGATAGCCCAGACGAAATACCTGGCCTTTATGTAATGATCACAGAAGGGAAATTCGATGTGGTGTCTGGTTGGAAAAAAGAACGCCATGATCCTTTAGGGAAGACTATACCATCACGATTTTTCAATGGAGTGACACGCTGGATCTCTGGAATTAAACTGCATGATTTTAATTGTGGATTGAAAGCCTATCGGCTTAAAGTAGTGAAGAACATACATATCTACGGAGAAATGCATAGATACATCCCCTTACTTGCTAAGTGGAATGGGTTTGGGAAGATAGGAGAGAAAGTTGTGCAGCATCAAGCTAGAAAATACGGTTATTCAAAGTTTGGCATAGAGCGATTTTTGAATGGTTTTCTAGATTTGATTTCCGTTTCTTTTGTACACAGGTACAAAAAGAAGCCGATGCACTTTTTTGGATTTTTAGGAAGCTTTTCTTTTTTCACAGGTTTTGTAATCACTTGTTGGTTGATTTTCGAAAAAGTATATGGCTTAAGTAAAGGACATAAAGTAAGAGAAATTACCGATCAGCCTCTTTTCTTTTTGGCACTGGTGGCGTTAATTATAGGGGTGCAGTTATTTGTAACTGGATTTATAGCCGAGTTAATGACCTCTAACCAGTCCAAAGAAGCTGAATATAAAATTGACGAGGAGATTAACTTCGATTTCTGATGAAGTTCTCGGTAATCATACCGGTTTTCAATCGACCAGACGAATTGCGTGAGTTACTTGATAGTCTCAGCAATCAGAGTTTCACAGACTTCGAGGTTGTTGTGATCGAGGATGGCTCTACCATTGATTCGAGTGATGTAATCACTAGATTCGAAACTCGACTCCAAATTCAGTATTTAGTACAGCAGAACACCGGGCAAGGATTTGCTAGAAATAATGGAATGAAAATCTCCAATGGTGAGTTTTTTGTTATTCTAGATTCTGACGTGATTTTACCAAAAGATTATTTGCAGCACCTAGCAAGTGCTATTGAAAGCAGAGAGCTTGATGCTTTTGGAGGACCCGATGCTGCGGATCAGGATTTTTCAGGGTTGCAAAAAGCAATGGATTTTGCAATGACTTCCTTTTGGACTACAGGTGGAATTCGTGGAAAAATGAAAGATCCTGCCAAATACCAAGCTCGTGGGTTCAATATGGGAGTATCGCGAAAAGTATTTGAAACGACTGCTGGTTTTGTAGATCCAAATCAAGGAGAGGACATAGAATGGAGTATTCGTATAAAGAAAGCGGGGTATAAGCTTGAATTGGTAAAGGATGCTTTCGTATATCACAAACGTAAAAACACGCTTAGATCATTTGCCAAGCAAGCCTTTTCATTTGGGAGGAATCGAGTGAATGTGTCAAGGTTCCATCCGGGAGCTATAAAGTTGGTTCACTGGCTGCCAACAGCTTTTTTGCTGTTTTGTCTAACCATTCTTTTTTTATTTTTTATAAATAAACCTCTATTTCAACTCAGTATAGGTGTGTTTATTACCTGGAGTGTATGCGTTGTTATTTCTTCTGCAGGGCAAAATAAGTCAGCTAAAGTCGGGGTTTTAAGTTGGTTTACTTCAGTTTTGCAGCTTTGGTCCTATGGACTTGGATTACCTTTGGAACTTTTAAGGAAATACGTAAAAGGTTAATTGCCTTTTTTACAAACAAAGATCACTTCTTCAGGTGGGAGTGCATTTTGCTTAACAATCGCTGAAGAGATTTCTTTTACAAAATGGTTTTCCTCTATTAGTAATCCTGATTTTCTCAAACGGACAGCATAGTCTTTTCCAAATTTTCGGACATGATCTCTCTGGCCAAACATGCGTTCGCGTTCTGCGGGGTCAGTGACTTTCTTGTCCTCTAACGTCTTTTCGATAGGATAGACGGGTGATTGAAGTATCCCCCATCCGCTTGGCTTCAATACACGATTGAACTCAGCACAGGCCTTTATGTCATCCTCTACATGTTCCAATACATGGTTACAAAAAACTACATCAAAGCTGTTTTCTGGGAAAGGAATGTCGTGAACATCCATTTTAACTTTAGCTAGCGGGGATTCTATATCGGCAGTGATGTAATCTAAGTTTTTCAAACTTTCAAATCTTTCAATGAAACAATGCTCGGGTGCTACATGTAGCACTCGAAGCGGCGTGGTGAAAAAGTCGGACTTTTCTTTTAGGAAAAGCCACATCAGACGATGACGTTCGAGTGACAAGCAATTAGGGCAAAGCGCATTTGCTCTCGCTATCCGACCATAAGGAAGAAATTTCTTATAGCTATGATCACATACAGGACAAGTCACATCTTTACCCGAATTCATCTTAGCAAATACTTTCATCACTAAAGGGCTAACGCGCTGTAATAACGGCCTTGGGATGTAACGAATAACAAAACTGATAATTGATTTCATGGTTGATTGTAATCTGACTGCAAGTTACGCAAAGGGTGAAAAGGAGTGTAATTAAAGTGAATGTTTTGCTTTTTTAGATTTTTTATGAATTCTAGTACAATAACTTTCTTGTTTGTGGGGAATCAATCAGTATTTTAGTTGAAGTGAATAATTCTTTCTTTACTACGCAAAAATTGGCCTTTATGAAGATCAGGAGATTACTTTTTTTACAATCGCTTTTTACACTATTTATTCTGGAAGGAGCTTCCAATTATGCACAAGCTCAAGAAACGAAAACTTTTACTTTAGAGGAAGTGGTTCAGCATGCAAAGGACAATTCTGCCTATGCACTTCGAGTAAAGACTATAAAAGAGAATAGCTATTGGCAATACAGACTTTTCAAGTCGGAATACAACCCACAATTAAGACTGAATGGAACAATTCCTCAATATTCCCAATCGTACAGTCAAATCACACAGCCTGATGGTTCCATTGAATTTATTGAAGTAAAGCAGAATCTCATGGATTTGGGTTTGGGGCTGCAGCAGGTGATAGGGGCTACTGGAGGGACTATTTCAGTTAATACTTCTACCAACAGGTTTGATAACTTTCGTCCATTTCCGGGTGAACCTCAAACCAGGTATTCAGGAGTACCTGTAAGTGTGGCATTACAACAGCCAATATTTGCTTATAATCGATTCAAATGGGATAAAAAGATTGAGCCTTTATTGTATGAAGAGAGCAAACGTGAATATGTGGCGGAGATGGAAGGGGTTTCCGTTTATGTGACCCAATTGTATTTTGATTATTTAATTGCGCAGGTTAATGCAGAGATTGCTACAACGAATCAAAAGAATACGGAGGATATTTTCTCCATAGAAAAGAAACGGAATGAAATGGGAGTCACTCCTGAAGATGAGCTTTTGCAAATAGAATTACAGGTGCTAAACGCTCAGCAGGCAAGGGCAGAGGCGCAACTATCTTTAGAAAAGACAGCATTTGCAATGAATTCATTCATCGGGTTGAATCAATCATCTAAGTTGAACCTAGTTTCTCCTGTTGATATTCCGGATTTTGAAGTAGATGTAGACCGTGCTATTGAGCTTGCTTTTCAAAACAGAGCTGAGGCAATTGGCTTTGATCGACAGAAAACTGTGGCTGAATCTCAAGTAGCTCAGGCAAAAGGAGGGCGTTTCCAAGTACTACTAAATGCTAGGTATGGATACAATAATGCTGCTTTAAATTTTTCTGATATTTATCAGGATCCTAACACTCAGGCGCTTGTAAGCATTGGGCTTTCTGTTCCGATATTGGACTGGGGAAGAAACAAGGCCAGAATGTCTATGGCAATGGCTAACCAAGAGCTAGTAGAATATACTGTAGACCAGGAGTTGATTAATTTTCAACAAGAAGTTTTCACTCAAGTGAAAACTTTCATAATGATCAAGGATCGTCTACTAGTGAGTAAAGTGTCAGATGAAGTTGCTCAGCGTAGGTACGACATCGCGCTAAAAAGATACCAGACAGGGAATGTGACTATAACCAATCTAAATATTGCACAAAATGAAAAAGACTCTAATAAAAGAGCCTTTTACACTTCCTTGAAGGAATTTTGGGTCGCATATTACGAGCTGAGATCCCTCACTTTATATGATTTCGAAAAAGAGGAATTGCTCTATAGACCTGAGCTAGATTAGTACTGAGTGTTTAGGAGTTCTTTCTAATATATTCCTCTAACTTTCGGATCTTCTTATCAAGCTTTTCAATTGACTTAGATTGCTTACCCATTTTCTTGGTGATTTTCTCTACATCATTTGGAGAGAGCTTTCCTGCGGCATTCTTTTTATCATAGTCAGCTCTTGTTTTCGCAAGTTTTTCAACAGCTTTCCTGTGACTCTCTGTGTACTTTTCGAGCTGAATTTTTGATTTTTCTAATTTCTCTTGAGTTTTCGCATCTACAGCTGAAGTACTTACAGATTGGGCAATAACCTCAGATGGTGATAGGTAAATCAAGCCACCTAAAAGTATAAATGCAAAGATTAGTTTTTTCATAATTATAGTGATTTATGTTATAAAGATACAACAGATAAATACTCGATCTGGTTTATTCTAAATTTGAATTACCTGATTCTCCCTTCGGTAATCGCCCTGCTTTTTTAAGCGATTCACGGATGATCCATTCGAGTTGACCATTGGTACTACGGAACTCATCTGCGGCCCATTTTTCGATCGCTTTCATCATGTTCTCATCCAGCCGTAGTGCAAATGCTTTCTTCTTAGGCATAGCTTATTCCTCCATCCAGTTTTTCATAAAGTCTGTCAATTCCTTAGACTTCATCGTTCCAATCAATATTTTTTTCTTTTCCCCCACATCCATAATAATACCTTCATCTCCCAGTACTGAATATGCCTTGGTGGTTTTGTTTCCCTTAATTCCCCATCCTCCGTAATCTGAAATTGGACTGTATTTAATTACCTCAACTGAGTTAATCATCGCTTTAGGGTATTGTCTCCATTTCAGAATGAAGGGCAGATATCTAAACGATATTCTATTATCGTCAATTCTAGTTTCCAGCTTTAGGTTGAGAATTAAGCCAAGGATTAAGGCCATTGTGCCGAGAACAACTCCTAATGCAATTGCCATTTCATGCTTATCGTCTGACGTGGCGTATAGGACAATCAATAATATCACTATTGGTACTTCGGTCAAGATGATAAAATACATAACCCATGTGCCTATATAAGTTTGGCTTTCTTTGAAAATCCGATTAGCCATTGCTATTGATTTAGTGTCCCAACGTTAAGCACTGGAGTAGCACTCTTGTCTGAGCAAAGTACCACCATAAGGTTAGAAACCATCACTGCTTTTTTCTCATCATCAAATTCAATGATTTCTTTCATCTTGAGATCGGCTAGAGCCATTTCTACCATGCCAACAGCACCTTCAACTATCTTCTGACGAGCAGCTACAATTGCTGTGGCTTGCTGTCTTTGGAGCATTGCCGAGGCGATTTCCGAAGAATAAGCCAGGTGTGAAATTCTAGCTTCTATCACTTTGATTCCTGCATGATTCAGTCTATCGCTAATTTCTTTTTCCAAGGAATGATTAACCTCTTCTACTCCAGATCTTAATGTGATTTCAGCCTCTTCAGCCTCAAAATTATCATAAGGATAAAGTCCTGCCATTTTTCGAATCGCTGCATCAGATTGTAAGTGGACGAAATTTTCGTAATCATCTACATCAAAGGTAGCCTTGAATGTGTCTTCTACTTGCCAAACAACGATAGTTCCGATCATCACTGGATTACCAATTTTGTCATTTACTTTCACTGGTTTGTTTTCGAAGTTTCTCACACGAAGAGATATTTTCTTCTTTGTCATGAAAGGATTGACCCAGTAAAAGCCATTAGCTTTCACGCTTCCTTTATAGTTACCAAAAAGTAACAGGACCATCGATTTATTTGGTTCTACGATAAAGAACCCTCCAAGACAGATAAGCGCTGTCACCACAGATAAAATGCCGATTACTATCATGATTTGCTGTATAAAAAGTGCAACTGCAAAAATGATAAGCCCAAGAACGAACAGGATCATGAAATATCCTGACATAGGTTTAGTTACTTTTTCCATATTGTTATGATGTTAAAATGATATCATATTGAATTACGGTAAAGTTTGTTAATTGTTCAAATTTTAACAAAAAAAATACCCCGATGGTGGTCGGGGTATCTGATTAAGTGCGGTTTTGTTATTTCTTCGTAAAGAGCGAATCGACAAATTCCTTCCGATTGAAAATCTGTAAGTCAGTCATTTTCTCTCCTACGCCTATGTATTTGACGGGAATTTTGAATTGATCAGATATGCCGATTACTACACCACCTTTGGCTGTACCATCAAGTTTGGTGATGGCAAGAGCAGTGATTTCGGTGACTTTCGTGAATTCCTTAGCCTGAATAAATGCATTCTGTCCTGTGGATCCATCTAATACCAGTAAAATCTCGTGAGGAGCATCAGGTATAAATTTCTGCATGACGCGTTTAATTTTTCCAAGCTCGTTCATCAGGTTGACCTTTGTGTGAAGTCGGCCTGCAGTATCGATGATTACTACATCGGCATTAGTGTCCACTCCTTGCTTCACGGCATCAAATGCTACAGAAGCTGGATCAGTATTCATGCCGTGGGAAACTACAGGCACGCCAACTCTTTCCCCCCAGAGAATCAATTGATCTACAGCCGCAGCTCTAAAAGTATCTGCAGCTCCAAGAATTACAGACTTTCCAGCCGACTTGAAAAGGTTGGCAAGTTTTCCGATGGTGGTAGTTTTACCAACTCCATTGACACCTACTACCATGATCACATAAGGTTTTTTTTCTTCTGGAAGGTCGAAGTCAAAGAGATCCTGTGAGTTATTTTCTTTGAGAAGGTTCTCGATTTCTTCCTTAAGAATTACATCAAGCTCAGCCGTATTGACATATTTGTCTTTAGCTACTCGCTCTTCGATTCTTCGGATGACCTTAATAGTAGTATCTACACCTACATCGGAGGTGATTAGAATTTCTTCCAATTCATCCAAAACCTCATCGTCCACTTTGGACTTGCCTACAACGGCTTTACTGAGTTTTGTGAATATATTTTCGCTTGATTTCTGAAGGCCTTGATCGAGGCTTTCTTTCTTATCTTTTGAAAAGAAACCAAAGATTCCCATACTTATGCTTTTTAAAAGTGGAATATAACGAAAAAGTCCCTGCTGACCGATGGACAGAGGGACTAGAATGCCTTATGCTGCGATGTGCAACTTATTTTTTCAAGGTTTCCTGTACCAGAGGGGAAGGAACCATTTCTTCTCTGAAGGTATAGGCGCCAGTCTTCTCAGATCTTACCGCCTTGATGATTTTGGCGTAAGATACGCCACCTTCTTTTTTAAGGGTTGCTACTACTTTCTTAGCCATGGTTTTGTCGTTTTAACGGAATTTCTTCCGAGCTAAATTACTTAATTTCTTTATGAACAGTTACTTTCTTCATGATTGGGTTGAATTTCTTCAATTCCAATCTCTCAGTAGTATTTTTTCTATTCTTGGTAGTGATGTATCTTGAAGTACCTGGCAAGCCAGAAGCTTTATGCTCCGTGCATTCCATAATCACTTGTACTCTGTTGCCTTTCTTAGCCATCTTTTATTGATTTTAGGGTCGTGACCTTGATTATCTGATTACAATCATCCCGTTATCCTGAGCTTCTTTCAAAACTGCAGTGATACCTTTCTTATTGATAGTCTTCAATGCCTTAGTACAAACTTTCAAAGTGATCCATGCATCTTCTTCTGGAACGTAGAACGTCTTCTTATGAAGATTAGGGTAGAACCTACGCTTAGTTTTGTTGTTTGCATGGGAGACGTTGTTACCTACTCGAGGTCTTTTTCCGGTAATGTCACAAACTTTTGCCATGGTAATGTATAGTAAATTGTATCCGTTTCTGTAATGAGTCTGCAAATATCGGAACTTTTCGGGGATTTGCAACAATGCCTTTCAAAAATATTCTCTTTTATCTCAGTCTTTTGGATAAGGACAGTTTTTACAGCCGCTTCCGCAGCAATAACCCCGTTTTAAGTGATATTTTTTTGTGAAAACCATGAGTCCTTGCTCATTGAAATAAAAGTCTTCCGAACTTAATGCGGATGTTGGGAGAGGCTTCTTGCTGTCTTTCATGGTTGGGGTAATGGCATTTGCTATATTTGAACTTGACGAGTCCATATAATACAGAACACAAAATTACGAAAAACATGCAGACTATCACTTCGAGTAAGCAAGCAATAGAATTAGAAGATAAATACGGTGCACATAATTATCATCCATTACCCGTGGTGTTGGCAAGAGGAGAGGGAGTCTTTCTTTGGGATGTAGAGGGAAAGCGTTATTACGATTTCTTATCTGCCTATTCTGCCGTGAATCAAGGACATTGCCATCCACGCATTAAGGATGCTTTAATAGAGCAGGCGGGTACTTTGACGTTAACGTCCCGTGCTTTTCATAATGATGTGCTAGGCCCATTCGAGAAATATATCTCAGATTATTTCGGTTTTGACAAAGTGCTTCCGATGAATACAGGAGCCGAAGGAGTGGAGACAGCTATTAAGGTTGCAAGAAAATGGGGCTACGAGAGAAAAGGTGTTGATGAAAATCGAGCTAAGATCATTGTGGCTGAAAATAACTTCCACGGGAGGACTACGACAATCATCTCGTTCTCTAACGATGAAAATGCCCGTAAGAACTTTGGGCCCTATACAGCTGGGTTTGTCAAAATTCCTTACGATGATATATATGCGCTAAAAGCTGTTCTAGCTGATCCGGATGTGGTTGCGTTTTTAGTAGAGCCGATTCAAGGTGAGGCTGGAGTGTATGTGCCAGGGCCTGATTACTTGAAGGAAGCGAAAGCTGCCTGTGAGGAAAAGAATGTGTTGTTTATAGCAGATGAAATCCAAACGGGAATAGCCCGAACAGGGAAATTACTTGCTGTTGACCATGAAAATGTACGTCCTGATATTTTGATTTTGGGGAAAGCAGTTTCAGGAGGGTTCTATCCGGTGTCACTTGTTTTGGCAGATGATGCAGTGATGAATGTAATCAAGCCAGGTCAGCACGGTTCTACTTTTGGGGGGAATCCACTTGGAGCACGTGTAGCAATGACAGCTTTGGAAGTAGTGAAAGATGAGAAATTGGCTGAAAATGCAGAGAAACTTGGTGAATTGTTTAGGCTAAGAATGCAGAAACTAGTGGAGAAATCAGATCTCGTGAAGCTCGTTAGAGGAAAAGGATTACTAAATGCTGTTGTGATCAATGATACTGAAGAAAGTAGTACTGCTTGGGATATATGTGTGGCTTTGAAAGATAATGGCCTTTTGGCGAAGCCAACCCATGGTAATATTATTCGCTTTGCGCCGCCTCTTGTGATGACTGAAGAGCAGATACATGAGTGTTGTGATATTATAGAGAAGACAATTGCTTCTTTTGAAAAGTAGAGTAGCGTACTTATTATCCTGAATTAGCCCTACCTTGTTTTTGGAACTTGGGAGGGTTTTTTATTGTCTTATGCTTAATTTTGCAACTCTAAAAACTGAACCAATACATGTTAAAAGCTGTCATTTTTGATATGGATGGAGTGATTTGTCATACCAATCCATTTCATTCCATTGCCTTCCAGCAATTTTTTGCGAAGCGAGATCTGAACCCTACTCAAGCTGAATATGCTGAGCATATGTACGGGAAAAATAACGGATATATTCTGAGCCATTTCTTAGGTAGAAAGATAGAGGGGGAGGAATTGGCTTTGCTTGAAGATGAGAAAGAAGGGTTGTTCAGGGAGATATATAAGTCAGAAGTAAATCCAATTTCAGGTTTTATCGAGTTTTTTGCGCAGCTGAAATCTGCCGATGTGCTCACCGCTGTAGCTACATCTGCTCCAAGGGCGAATTTGGATTTGATTATTGGTACACTTGGAATTGGGAGGCTAATGCAATCTCAGCTTGCTTCAGAAGATGTGTCAAATCATAAGCCCGATCCTGAAGTTTATTTAAAAAGTGCTGCCATACTTGGAGTGAGGCCTGAGAACTGTTTGGTATTTGAAGATTCCTTTTCAGGTGCCAGTGCTGGGTTAAATGCTGGTATGAAAGTAGTTGGCGTGCTTTCTAGTCATACAATTGATGAATTGCCAAAATGTGACTTATATATAGAAGATTACAAAAAATTAGATCTTAATCAGATTCAACAACTTTTCAAATAAATCATGCTAAGAAGACCTAGAAGAAATCGAAAATCTGAAGCAGTACGAAACCTTGTAGAGGAGACTAGTCTCTCTGTCAAGGATTTGATATTCCCAATGTTCTTGGTGGACGGAGTGAAGAAAAGTGTGGCTGTTGATTCCATGCCTGGGATTTATAGGTACTCTATAGATACCATGCTTAGAGAAATAGAGTCTTGTATGAAGTTGGGGATTCAGGCGTTTGATGTGTTTCCGGCTTATCCGGATAGTTTGAAAGATGCTATTGCGTCAGAAAGTTATAATCCAGAGACGTTTTACTTGAAGGCGCTTCGCGAAATCAAAAAGGAGTTTCCTGAAGTTTGTTTGATGTCCGATGTGGCAATGGATCCTTATAGTAGCGATGGACATGATGGCTTGGTGAAGAATGGTAAAATATTGAATGATGAGACGCTGGAGATTTTGGCGAGGATGTCATTGGCTCAAGCAGACGCTGGCGTAGATATTATAGGTCCCTCGGATATGATGGATGGTCGAGTGGGTTACATACGTGAGTTGTTGGACGAAAGCGGGTTTACTGATACTTCTATCATGTCTTATACTGCGAAGTATGCTAGTGCCTTTTATGGGCCTTTCAGGGATGCATTAGATTCTGCACCTAAATTCGGTGACAAAAAAACCTATCAAATGAATCCTGCCAATTCTCAGGAGGCATTGATAGAAGGGGGATTGGATACAGAAGAAGGAGCTGATTTTCTAATGGTAAAGCCGGCACTTTCTTATTTAGATATTATAAAGTTGCTTAATGACAACTTTCCCTTGCCGATAGCTGCATATAATGTGTCAGGAGAGTATAGTATGGTGAAGGCTTCTGCGGAAAAAGGATGGATTGATAACGATCGAGCAATGCTTGAAATTTTGTTGAGTATTAAACGAGCAGGAGCGAAGGTGATTCTGACCTACTTTGCCAAAGAATATGCAAGTTTGGTGAAATAGGATAGTAGTATTTACATGTTGAGTTAAAAACCGGGTAATTCCGGTTTTTTTTATGTCTATGGTTATTTAAGTGATCAGTTTTATTAGAAAATTCTCTAATTATTTGAGTGTAGGGTAAAATAAATGTCAAATTTCTAAATATTTATATTTTTCGCAAAATTGATCTGTTTGATTAAAATCCTGTTTTTTCTGTTTTTTAAGAATATTGTTCCAAAAGCGTATGGTTTTTTTTAGGAATGTTCTGAATCGCCGTATTAGCAATCGGTTTCGTAAAATTTTATAGATACTGACCGAATAATATTTTCCTAAATGTCAGGTTTAAAAAAGAGCTTGTTTTTATTAATTTTTTGTAAAAAATGTAAAAAATGGATTCAAAATGACACCAAAAAAGACTTTTTGATATCTATTTTGTAATTATGGATTTGTTTTTTTAGTAATAATATAATTACATTCGATTATTGATTATTCAAACAAACCTATCTTAAATTCTGAAAAACGTTTAAAAAACTATATCTAACCTATGAACTATTTCGTACCTCTGTTGGCCCAAGATGCGGCCGCGACAATGGACTTGTCAGCCGAGATTTCACAGAATCTCTTTACCACAAACAATGTTTGGATGATGCTTTCCACAGCCTTGGTGTTTATTATGCACTTAGGGTTTGCAGGAGTTGAAGCTGGATTTGGCCAGGCCAAAAACACAGTAAACATTCTGTTTAAGAATACGATCACCCCTATTATTGGGATTTTATCCTATGCTTTTGTTGGGTTTTACCTGATGTACCCTGGTTTTGAAACTCCAGGCTGGTTGAGTTTTGATTTTGCTGGCTGGAATATGTTTTGGTTTTCACCTGCCGATGCCGACGTGACAGTAGGTTATGCAGGTGGCGGTTATACATACTGGACTGATTTTCTGTTTCAAGCGATGTTTGCAGCTACTGCTGCTACGATTGTTTCTGGTGCTATAGCTGAGCGAGTGAAGCTGTGGGCCTATCTAGTATTTACTTTATTATATGTAGGTATCGTCTATCCTATAATTGGAAGCTGGAAATGGGGCGGTGGAGCATTAGATGCTATGGGATTCTATGACTTTGCAGGAAGTACCTTGGTTCACTCTGTTGGAGGGTGGGGAGCTCTTGCTGGTGTGATTTTGGTCGGTCCACGAATCGGTAAATATGTAAATGGTAAGACTGTCGATAAGCCAGGCTCTAGTGTTCCTCTTGCTGTAATAGGTGTGTTCTTACTTTGGCTAGGATGGTTTGGTTTCAACGGTGGTTCTGTTCTTTCCGCAGATCCTGCAATTGTATCTTTTGTTTTAGTCACTACTAGTCTTGCAGCATGTGCTGGAGGGATTGGTGGCTTTCTTGCCGGAAATATAGTTTTTAAGCGCCTGGATCTAGGGATGATCCTTAATGGTATACTAGCGGGTCTCGTTGGAATCACAGCAGGAGCTGATGTTATCAATCCTGCATCAGCAGTATTAGTAGGTTTTGTGGCTGGGATTTTAGTGGTGTATTCTGCTGTATTGCTTGATAAGCTTAAGCTGGATGATGTAGTAGGTGCTGTATCTGTCCACTTGACCTGTGGTATATGGGGAACTTTAGCCGTTGGTATTTTTTCTACAAACCCAGAGCACACATTCCTTACTCAGTTGGCTGGAGTAGCTATCTGTGGAGTAGCGGCATTCTCTGCAGCTTTCTTAATCTTCTTTGTTCTTAAAAAGACCATGGGAATCCGTGTCTCTGAGGAGCATGAGCGTAGCGGTTTAGATTCCCACGAACATGGGATTCGTGGTTATACCATCGTTTACGACGAATAGACATACAATTAGCTACCGAGGAATGAGCTGTTCTCATTCCTCGGTAGTAATAAATCACTTAGAACTATTTCAAAACCTATACCTACTTAAAACATGAAAAAAATTCAACTACTAATACTAGCATTACTAACCTTTGGAGCTTCAAGCTCTATTGCTCAAGAAGTTGAGGAGTCGTCTAAATTGACATTCTCAGGTTCTGTAGATGCTTACTTCCGTACAAACTTTAATGGTCCAAACAAGGGCGATAATTTTCAAGCCCCTGCTTCATCTTTCGGTAATCTCCCAGGGTTCTCTTTAGGTATGGCAAATATCATTGCCACTTATCAAGGAGAGAAAGTTGGGGTAGTTGCTGATCTGGTTTTTGGTCCTAGAGGAGAAGATGCCGTGTTCGGTTCGCCAATGTATGCTGGCGGAATGGCTGGTAGCTCCCAAATCGTAAATCAATTATATGTTTACTGGAACGTATCTGATGCGGTTACTTTGACGATGGGAAATTTCAATACCTTCCTTGGTTATGAGGTTATCTCTCCAACTGCAAATTTTAATTATTCTACTTCTTATATGTTCTCGTATGGGCCATTTTCCCATACTGGTTTGAAGGCTGATTTTGCACTTTCTGATAAGTGGTCTTTGATGGCTGCAGTGATGAATCCTACAGATATGACGGAATTCAATTTGGCAGGTACTTATACCTTAGGTGCTCAATTGGGGTATTCTACAGATGCTGGCAGCACCTACTTGAACTTTGTGTATGGTGATCAAGATGGTAAGCTAGACATGGATAACAGTTCGTTGATTCCAGGCCAAACTTCTATGGGAAACACTTTTCAGGTTGATTTGACTACAGGATTTAATGTTACAGAGGCGCTATATGTTGGTGTGAATACTACCTATAATACTACTGCCGCAGGTGAAATGTACAGTGGTTCTTCGGTAAGTGACTCAAGCGGAGATGGTGCTGGTTTCTATGGTTTCGCAGGCTATTTGCAGGCAACTACTTCTGATAAATTTGCTTTGGGTCTACGAGGAGAGTATTTCTCTGTATTCAATGGCGGACTTGACGGGGTGGTTGGTCTAGATGGAAATGGTGACGGTAACGTATTTGCCGTAACTCTTTCAGGAAATGCAAAGGTTAGCAAAAACCTTACGCTAATTCCTGAGTTAAGACTAGATACAATGGGGGAGAATTACTTTATGAATAATGATATGAATCCAAGCAAGAGCTTATCTTCTTTTATGTTGGCAGCAGTGTTTGCATTCTAAAAATATAAACAGGGTCTATTGTTAATTTAAAACCGGGATGAATTTCATCCTGGTTTTTTTGTTTTTAATCCTATTGGCTTAAAGTTAAGTTACTTTTTAGCCTTTTTTTATTTAAAGGCTATTGTTAGCTGAATTTCTGGTTCGATTTTAAACGTTAAAAATTATTTTTTACAGATAGTTGGGAAATATAATTTTATTATTTGAATAAAAACATTTATAAAGTATTGATTTCTTGTAACCTTTTTATGGTTTATAAGTATAGTTTAGTAAGTCTTAAATTAAACTATACTTGTCATGACAAAAGCAGTATTATTAGTCGCAATTATGATGTCCTCTACTGTAGTGTTTTCGCAAGCTACTTTGAAAGGTCCAAGAGCTAAAAATGCAACCGCCATTGAGCTAGCAGCGCATGCTTCCCCACCCGCATTCTATGTTGTTCCAATTGATATCAAGGGACCTGAAGCTAAAAATAGTAAGGTTTGGGAAGTGTCTAACAAAAGCACAAAAACTGCGTTCGTCAGAAGAAACAAAGATCTAAAAGGTCCAAAAGCAAAAAATAAAAAAGTTTGGGAGGATTAAGCTGATCCGCAGTAATGGACTCGTTAAACACTACCAATTTATAAAATCATAAAAGGCTCGGAATATTCCGAGCCTTTTATGATTAAAGATCTTGTTCTCTTTCGAGCATTAGGATAGCTGATTGAGAGACGATGAAATACTTTTGACTTTCATAAACTATCTCATGTGCTCCGGATAGTAAAAAGATAGCTAAGTCACCTTCCTTCGCCTGAAGGGGAATATACTTTACTTGATCTTCTTTGTCCATCCATGATTCCTGATTTTCAGAAGGCATAGGAATCGGATAGCCAGGACCGGCTTTAATAATATAACCTTGCTGTACTTTCTCTTTTTCCTGAACTCCTGGAGGTAAGTATAGACCTGAGCCAGTTTTGTCATTTGGCTTTTTCAAGCGTATTAAAACTCGGTCGCCTACCACGATGAGCTTTTTCAGTTTATTGTCAGCAGTTAGTTGCATTTTTTGAGATTTTCAGAATCTTTGGGAGCTTAAAATAACTTATTCTATTATTAATTATGTCCTAAACAAAGAACGGCATCTGTATCACTACAGATGCCGTCTATGTTAGATAAGTCTAAGCTTACTTCTTCTCTTCGCTTACTTCTTCATAATCTACATCTGAAACACCATCTCCGGTAGTTCCAGAATCTGCTCCTGCATCAGGACCAGCTTGTGCTCCTTCGGCTCCAGCAGCATTGTACATTTCTGTAGAAGCAGCTTCCCATGCTTTATTCAATCCTTCCATTGCGGAATCAATTCCATCAAGGTTCTGAGATTGATGAGCAGTTTTCAGCTCCTCTAAAGCTGAGCTAATAGCAGTTTTATTTCCATCAGAAAGTTTATCTCCGTATTCTTTCAACTGTTTCTCAGTTTGGAATACCAAGCTATCTGCTTGATTCATCTTATCTACTTTCTCTTTTTCAGCTTTATCAGTCGCAGCATTTGCTTCTGCTTCAGACTTCATTCTGTCGATTTCTTCCTGAGAAAGTCCTGAAGAGGCTTCGATTTTGATCTTCTGCTCTTTGCCGGTTCCTTTGTCTTTTGCAGATACATTAAGGATACCGTTAGCATCGATGTCGAAAGTTACTTCGATCTGAGGAACGCCTCTTTGTGCTGGCGGGATGTCAGAAAGCTGGAATCTACCGATGCTTCTGTTATCCTTAGCCATCGGACGCTCACCTTGTAGTACATGGATATCCACAGCAGGCTGATTGTCCGAAGCAGTAGAGAAAGTTTCAGATTTCTTAGTAGGAATAGTAGTGTTAGATTCGATCAATTTGGTCAATACTCCACCCATTGTTTCGATACCTAGAGAAAGAGGAGTCACGTCCAAAAGAAGGACATCTTTCACTTCACCTGTCAATACTCCACCTTGGATTGCAGCACCGATTGCTACTACTTCATCAGGGTTTACACCTTTAGAAGGCTTTTTACCGAAGAATTTCTCAACTTCTTCCTGGATTTTAGGGATTCTAGTAGAACCACCAACCAAGATTACTTCGTCAATATCTGAAGGAGTCATACCTGCGTCAGCCAAAGCTTTCTTGCATGGTTCCATAGATCTTTTAACAAGATCTTCAGTAAGTTGCTCGAACTTCGATCTGCTCAATGTTCTCACCAAGTGCTTAGGACCTGTTTGAGTTGCAGTGATATAAGGCAAGTTGATTTCTGTGGATGCAGAGCTAGAAAGTTCGATTTTAGCTTTTTCAGAAGCTTCTTTCAATCTCTGAAGTGCCATTGGATCTAATCTAAGATCGATTTGCTCTTCAGACATAAACTCTTCAGCTAACCAGTTCATTACTACTTGGTCAAAGTCATCACCACCTAAGTGAACGTCACCGTTGGTAGATTTTACTTCGAAAATACCGTCTCCAAGCTCTAGCACTGAGATATCAAATGTACCACCACCAAGGTCATACACCGCTATTTTCATGTCTTGATGCTTCTTGTCCATCCCGTATGCCAAAGCCGCAGCAGTTGGTTCGTTGATGATACGCTTCACTTCTAGACCAGCGATCTGTCCAGCTTCTTTAGTAGCTTGACGCTCAGAATCATTGAAGTAAGCAGGTACAGTAATTACCGCTTCAGTGACTGTTTGTCCCAAGAAATCCTCTGCCGTAGTCTTCATTTTCTGAAGAATCATTGCAGAAAGCTCTTGTGGAGTATATGATCTGTCACCAATTCTCACTGTGATAGTGTCGTTGGTTCCTTTTTCTACTTTGTATGAGGCATGTTTTTTCTCTGCAGAAACTTCAGAGAATTTTTTACCCATAAATCTTTTAACAGAAGAAATAGTGTTTTGCGGGTTGGTTATCGCTTGACGCTTTGCAGGATCACCTACTTTACGCTCACCGTTTCCGTTGTCAAGGAAAGCCACAATAGAAGGTGTGGTTCTTCTTCCCTCACTGTTTTGAATGACTACAGGTTCGTTACCTTCCATCACTGCTACGCAGGAGTTGGTTGTTCCTAAGTCAATGCCGATGATTTTTCCCATGATTATATAATTTTAAGTTGTTTCGTATTTATACTACTCCCCTTCTTCAAGGGATGTGCCATCTGGGGATTTTGGTGCTTTTGTGTCAGATTGGCAGTTCTATTGACATGAGTAGGATCAAAAAACTACTGAATTGTCATTTATCCATTCTGCAAAAATCTCCAAACTGGCAGTTTATGAGAAAAATGAACCTGCCATTGCAACCACTTGGCTGACTTTTGCATCTATTAAGTAGAATGAAGCTTTTTTTAAAGGGAAATATGAAAGAACGATGCCGATGGAGCCTAGTGGTTTTGCTAGGAATGGGAATTCTAACTGCCAATAGAGAATTCGAACTATTGCCTTCGATATGGACATATATCAAAGGAATTATCCTTGCCATTGCAAATTTTTTAATTTGAAACAAGATTTTCGATTTGAGAGACTTATTTTTAAAGTATGCCAGACTCTCTGATTATTCAAGACCTATACATTTATCCGATTAAATCCCTTGCTGGAATACGTCTTACTGAGGCTAAAGTGGAGGAAAGAGGATTTGAACTTGATCGTCGCTGGATGCTAATTGATGAAAGTGGACGGTTTCTCTCCCAGAGAACTTTCCCGATCATGGCTTTGCTACGAGCGGAGATTGGGGAGGATTCGCTTTCTGTCTATCATAGTTCTAATCCACGTGAGTCGATACACATCCCATTTACCGAAGAAGGAGAGGAGATTTCTTCTGTGACAGTCTGGGATGATGATATGCCTGCTCGATTGGTGAATTCTCAAATCGATGAGTGGTTTAGCAAGGTACTTGGCATGAATGTTCGTCTGGTGAAAATGCCATTGTCTACGGAAAGAAAAGTGGACCCGAAATATGCGGTGAATGGGGAGTCGGTGAGTTTCGCAGATGGCATGCCTTATTTGCTTATCGGTCAGAAATCCTTGGAGGACCTAAATAAAAAGTTAGAAGAGCCTGTTCCCATGAATCGCTTTCGACCCAACATTGTCTTTTCTGGTGGGGAGGCATTTATCGAGGATTCTTGGAGGAGAATACAAATTGGTGAATTGGATTTGCAGGTAGTCAAGCCTTGCGCTCGCTGTGTGATGATCACAGTGGATCAAAATACCGGTATCAAAGCCGCTGAACCACTAAAGACTTTGGCTTCCTATAGAAGAGAAGGTAAAAAAGTGCTTTTCGGACAAAATGTGGTTGCATTGTCAAGCGGAGTCATCAAAGTTGGTGATGAACTTAAGGTGAATTGATTCCGAATAAATATTCAATAAAGAGGTTTATAAAGATTGGCCTTAAAAAGAAAATCCTGCTTCTCTAGAAGCAGGAAAATACTGTGGACTCCCCCGGAAAACTCCGTGTTCACCGCGGTTAATCTATTTGAATTCTTTTACGGTCTGTATAAATACTTTGACCATTTCAGGATTAATATCTGGATAAACCCCATGGCCAAGATTAGCTATGTGTCTTGTGCCTCTGAATTGCTCCATCATAGCGATGGTAGCCTCGCGCACCTGGTCGGCAGTTCCGTAAAGAGCCGCAGGGTCTAGATTTCCTTGTAACGTTTTGTCAGAACCGATGAGTTTTCGTGATTCAGCGATTCCCATATTCCAATCCAATCCTATTGTCTCGCAATTCAATTTTGCCATTTCTTCTCTTGCAAAGAATGCTCCTTTTGCAAAAACAGTTTTTGGCACAGTCGTGATCGCATCACAGATCTGAGCGATATATGGCATTGAGAATTCAGCGTATTGCTTTGGGCCAAGAATCCCAGCCCAACTGTCAAATAGCTGCACTAATTGAGCGCCGGCTTCGATCTGAGCTTTAAGATAATAGATCGTGCTGTCAGTGATCATCTGAAGCAATTTGTGCGAAAATGCTGGTTGAGTATAAAGCATCTCTCTTGCTGCAGAGAATGTTTTGCTGCCATGACCTTCTACCATGTAGGAGAAAATAGTCCATGGCGCGCCTGCAAAACCGATCAAAGGCACACGGCCATCTAATGCTTTCTTTGTAATGCTAATAGCGTCAGTGACATACTGTAGTTCAGATCCGTCAGAGACATGAAGCTTCTTCAAATCAGCTTCCGATTTGACTGTATTAGGAAAAAGTGGACCTCTTTTCTCTACCATTTCGTAGGGTAATCCCATAGCTTCAGGGATCACTAGAATATCTGAAAAGATAATCGCAGCATCCACTCCCAGTAAATCCACTGGTTGGATGGTTACTTCAGCAGCAAGTTCAGGAGTCTGAGCAAGCTCGATGAATCCACTTACGCTTTCTCTTACTTTTCTATATTCAGGCAAAATTCTTCCAGCTTGGCGCATCAGCCATACAGGAGTTCTTTCTGTTGTTTCGCCTTTGGCGGCTCGAAGTAGGAGGTCGTTTTTCAAATGCATGGTGCAAAGATAAGCGCCAAATTATTTTTGGCAGGCAAAATAACCACATAAAAAAACTGGATCTATGTAAGACATTGATCCAGCTTGTAGTATTCAGTTGGTTTAGATTAATATTTTCTGAGAATTATTTCAATTCTATTCGCTTAAAGTCTTCGTCTGTCAGTCCTAGAAGTTTGGTAACAGCATCGTAATCAGTCAGATCAAGTCTAGCATTAGTGGAAGCAAAATCTCCAGGTAGAACTACTACACGGAAAACCTGATTATCCGTCCAATCTGCACTAAGTGTGCTCAGGTCTAAATTCCCGTCTAAGAATATACTGAAATCGCTACTAGTGAAATCGTAATTATAAACTAAGATCCCTCCTTGTTGGAAATAAGCAGTTTGAGGCATAGCTCTCCAAATAGGAGTATTTCCGTCTACTTCCCATAAAACGAATGAAAGCACCACGTCACTATCTACAATTACAGGGTTGAATTGAAAGATTTCACTGTAATTATTGGCAGCATTGAAATTTACTTCAACTTCAAAAACTTCAGAAACTATATTTATCCCAGGTTCACCTTCTGGTCCCTGTACTCCCTGAGGCCCTTCTGGTCCTTCACAAGCTTGGAATACTACCAGCCCAAAAAGAGCCAAGATTAATGTGTTTATATTTTTCATAGGAGTAGTTTGTTAAGGTTAGTAAGATGTTTTCACGAATTGTGCCATTAAATGGTTGGTTTAAATTCCTTAACAATTTTTCACTTGATAGGCGCTATGACCTGAATTTCGCTTTTAGAGACGATTTTGTCTATATAAACACCACTAAGCTCCAGTTTATTCTCTCTAGCATATTCGCTCAACTTTTCCTTCACCGTCTCTGGACTAGGCATTACCCACTTGTTACTTTGAATTTTTGCAAGTAAGTAGCTGTCATTTTCGAAGGATCGAAATTCAAGATCATCAATTGGTAGGATTTGATTAATTCCTACAAAAACAATCATGGTGTCAAGTTTACCAGCAGGCTCCACTTCATAGATAGTATGGAGATGACTTCCTGGATGAACACCTTTTTGAGACTCCATTTTATTGAAAATCTCTCCCAACTCTTCATTTGCAGGAGTACCTCTGTATGTTAATCCAGCAAGATTCTCAGGCTTGTTCTCTACAAGTTGGATTTCGATAGGTGCGTTTCCTCCCAGTTTTTTGAAGCCCCAAAAACCAATAATTATTAGAATTGATAAGACCCCAATGGCCAATATGAGTTTTTTCTTCATTCTTAGAAAAGATAGCGAACGCCGATACCACCCTGTGCTTTCATGTGTCCAACGCGATCAATCAACTCCAAAAAGAATCCTGCTTCTCCGAAAATAGAGATAGGAACATCGTCAAAATAATACTCCGCACCCACAAATACCTCTGGTCCAAAATCAACGTTAGTCCTGTTGTCTACCCTTATCGCTGAGCCTGTCCCAGTTTGCCCGTCCGTATAGTTATAAGATACTTTGGTTGTTCTCAGCTGTACACCAACTCCTCCATAACCCAATAGGTAGCCTTCGGTGATTCCAAAAACGTCAGTGATATCCTCGTGGTAAGCAGAGCGTACATTGAAGGACACCCCTTTCTTTGCACTATGAGAAATATAGAATGCGTTGGATTGTGGGAGATTGCTTTCAAAATCTCTTTGATAATAACTCGCACCATTAATCCCGGCAGTTCCTATCATTCCTTCGATAGAAATGTACTCCGAGATGAAATCTTTGTAGGTAATTGAAAGAGGCTCACCTAGACGGATTCCTACTCCTCTTTCCTGTGCAAAACTGATAAATGGCAATAATACCAAAAGGGTAATTAATCTGTATTTCATATGATTATAGGTTGTCTTTTATAGGCCATCCCGATAGCTATCGGGAGGAATCCAGTATCGAATTGTCGTTTCGATGTGTTGCGCTTGCGTCGTGCTGGATTTCACTTGATATATGGTTTTTGTAATAGAAGTCAAAAATCAGGCTAGATAGCCATTGTTTTAAGTTGCATTTGATGCAATTGCGTGTAGTATCCGCCTAATTCCAGTAAGTAATCGTGCGTGCCTGTTTCTACGATTTCTCCTTTATTGAGAACAATAATTTTATCTGCTTTTTGAATAGTAGATAGTCTATGCGCAATTACGATGGAAGTCCTTCCTGTCATCATTGTCTCTATAGATTCTTGGATCAATTCCTCCGTTTCTGTATCCACAGATGAGGTAGCCTCATCCAGGATGATGATTTCAGGATTGTAAACCATCGCTCTGACAAAAGAGATTAATTGTCGCTGACCAACAGAAAGTGTAGCGCCGCGCTCCATTACATTGTAATCAAGCCCGCCAGGTAGTCTTTCGATAAATCTTTTTGCCCCAGCTAGCTCCGCCGCATACATCACTTGCTCACGGGTGATATCTGGATTACCTAACGTGATATTGTAGAAAATTGTATTGGAAAAAAGGAAAACATCCTGTAAAACGACGCCAATATGCTTACGCAAAGTATCTAGTTCAAATTCCCGAATATCATGTCCGTCTATAGAAATATGACCTTTATTGATCTCGTAAAACCTGGAAATCAAGTTGATGATGGAAGATTTACCAGCTCCAGTTGCACCTACCAATGCTACTGTTTGACCAGATTCTACTTCGAAACTGATGTCTTTTAGCACATAGTCTTCGTCCACATACGCAAACCATACATTTTCAAGCTTGATATTTCCGCTTACTTTTTCAGGCTTATAGTCACCTTCATTCGCAATATGCTCCTTGCTTTCAAGTAATCTGAAAATACGGGAAGAACTCACTACCCCCATCTGTAATGTATTGAAACGATCAGCAATCATCCGGATAGGTCTGAAGAAAAGCTGTAAGTACATGATGAAAGAGATCAAAACACCGATTTCAATATCCATTCCCAATACACCTACAGCTCCGTACCAAACTACTAAGCCAATTCCTATTGCCTGTATGATTTCAGCTACTGGGAAGTAAATGGAATAATAAAGAACAGATCTGATGTGTGCTCTTCTATGCTCCTTGTTTATTTCTTTAAACTTTTCGAACTCCCGATCTTCTCTGTTGAAAATCTGCACGATATTCATACCCGTGATGTGTTCCTGAAGAAAAGAATTCAGATTGGATACTGCATTTCTCACATCATTGAAGGTTACCTTGATTTTCTCCTTAAATACATAAGTAGAAATAATCATCAGCGGCAAGGTGCATAAGCTCACTAGCGTAAGTTTCCAGTCAATGTAAAACATGACGCCAAGGATAGTGACCAACTGTAGAAGGTCTCCGATTATCGCTGCCAATCCTTCAGAAAACACGTCCGCCAGCGTTTCTATATCAGAAATATTCCGAGTTACCAATCTTCCAATCGGAGTATTGTCAAAGAATTTTAAGCGAAGCTTAAGCAGATGCTTATAGAGCTTTACTCGGATGTCGCGGATAATTACCTGTCCAATCCAGCCAGAATAATAGGTGTGTGCCCACTGCACCAACGCTTGGATGATCATCAATCCTACGAGTAGATAGATGATCTTCAACAAACCTGCTGCGTCGCCCACAGCTACATAGTCATCAATCGCAACCTGAATGAAGTAAGGGCGAGTTGGTGCCAAAATGGCAAGAGCGATGGTTAGAAAGATCAGAAAATAGAACTGAGGTTTGTATGGCTTTACAAAACCGTATAGCTGCTTGAGTACTTTCGAATCGACGATTTCGCCGGATGATGTTTTTTCTTGTTCTAGGCTCAAGGTAAACTAGTCTAAATAAATGTCTTCTGAATATTCAACTCGGCTGAAAAACAAGCCACTGGCGGGGGCTGATTTCCCTGCGTTTTCTCGATTTCGTGATTCTATAATTTGGTGCATCTCTTCAGGTTCCCTTTTTCCAAGTCCAACGGAAACAAGTGTTCCCACGATTGCCCTTACCATTCCACGCAAAAATCGGTTCGCAGTTATATGAAATTGCAATTCACCGTCTTTTTGTTCCCAATGAGCCGATTTTATTTCACAGCGAAAATGTTTTACCGCCGTATGTATTTTACTGAAGCACTCAAAATCATTGTGTTCCAATAGGATTTTAGCCGCCTCATTCATTCTATCTATGTCTGGATTGAAGTAATGTCTCCACACATAATCTTCTATAAAAGGACTTTTTTGCAAAATCATTCTATAAACATAAGATCTGTTCTTGGCGCTGAATCTTGCATGAGCATTTGCCTTGACTTCTCTAATCGAATTAATAGATATGTCTTTGGGTAAAATCCCATTGATCGCGCGTAGAAATTTTTCTCTATCAATATCCTGATCCGTCTCAAAATGGCAAACTTGAGAATAGGCATGCACTCCCGTGTCTGTACGGCCAGATCCCATCACAGAGATTGGATTTCTGAAGTAGGTAGAAAGACCAGCTTCCAAGGCCTCTTGGACCGTATATGCATTTTCTTGGATTTGCCAACCATGATAGCGTGTGCCTTTGTAGCTTACGTCCAGGAAATATCTTTTGCTCTCACTCATACGGCTGCAAAGATACTATTCCCAATCAAATCACGGCGAGAAACCTGCTTTCCTTGGTAATGAAGTCATAAGACCTTTTCTTTGCCAAAAAATCAGAAAGAAATGATCCAGCGCTTACAATCAATTTTCCTTTTCCTAGTGGCCGTTGCCATGGGATTGACATTGGGCTTAGACCTGTGGGTACAACAAGTAGCAGATTCCGACGAAATCTGGAAGATGAATGCTTTATTTATGAACCAGATTGATGCTTCAGGAGAAGTGCTTCAGTCTTCTTCCAATTGGTATATTGCAGCTTTAGCCTCATTTGTAGGCCTTATGGCTATTATCTCGATCTTCCAATATAGAAACCTTGGCAGGCAGATGATGCTAAATATGGTCAATTCGCTTTTCATGGTTGGATTGGTTGCAATTGTTTTTTTGATCACAAGTGGAGTGAACTCAGAAATCTCGGCTGCCGATAATGGTACATATGAAATTGGTTTCTGGGCCATTTTAGTAGCTATGGTTTGTAATATGCTTGCCAATCGCTTCATCAGAAAAGATGTGGCTTTACTTAAATCTGTGGACAGAATCAGGTAGGATAGAATTTAGATATAAGAATCAAGACATTAGATTTACGTCATTGCGAGCGACGAAGGAGCGAAGCAATCTCAAAGAAACATAAAACCAAAAAAGCCAGCAAATCGCTGGCTTTTTTGGTTTGTTAACCTGCTTCTCCAGAAGTAGGTGTTAAGTTTTTTCTACCAAAATCTCACACCCACTGTAGGGTAGAATGTTTTGAAATTCTCCGTGGCAATGATGCCCACTTGGATGGACATATTCTTATTTAATTTACGCTTGTAGAATGCTTGTGCAGTAGTGCCCGTGAAAAGTTGACTTTTGCTTTCATTGACTAATATCCCTATACCAAACATATTGGCAGTGTTGGATTTTGGGTCACTTTTGTCCCATCTATATTCAAGGTTTGCAAACCAATTGCTATTGACTTTGATGTTCCCCTCTATTCTTTCAGGAAAAAATACTTTATTCGTGAAGGATGCTCCGATATCAAATTTCCGGAAGATAAACATCATTCTACCGCCGACTACTGGCGTGAATTCTCCTCCTGTAAAGTCCATTCCTATCACCGCGCTCAGCTCGAGTTGATCCACATAGGGAAGGTATTCTCTTTCCAAATCTAGGATGACCGCTTCAGTTTGGGTTTGTGGATATTCCTCACTGAGGCGATAAACTAAGGTTTGGAATTCAGGAAATTTGGTGGTTTTCTTTAATATCAAACTGAATTTTTCTTCCAAATCGCTGAGTTCATATTCTGTATGGTTAAACAATAGGAGTAGTTTACCTTCATTTGGAAAGTCAAAAACAAGGGTGTCCGTTACAGGAAAGTCCTCATTCAATTTTTCCAAATTATTGCCAAAGGGTTTGTTTTCGATTTCTTGTGCTATGGTTTGGGAAGCACATAGCAGTGCCAGGCAAGAAACTAGTAGGATTCTTTTCATGATGCTTTTATTTATAAGATTCTGGTAGTTACTGTTTTTTAAAGTTGATTTTGATCGAGTTGGAAGTTTCGTCCACTCGTCCGATCTGACGTTCGGTGATGTCTTCTAGAGCTCCAGAGCCAAAGCTCGTTCTAAGCTTTTTTTTGTCTTGAAAACCCCATGAGATTTGAACCTTGTGAAGTGTTTGCGGTGCAGCCTGTTCAGGTACTGGAGGAATAATGATTTCTGATATTAAAGTGTTTTCAATAGTTAAATCGGGTAAGTCCAGCGCAGGAATCTCGATAGGAGCAGGCGTAATTCTAGTAGGTTCCGTCAGTTGAGAAGTAGGCGTATTCGGTTTTTCAACTTCAATTAGCTCGAGATTCATTGAAGCTGGATCCACCTTAATGAGCGGATTTATATCAGTGTTGTTGAGATCAGGGGTTTCAACTGCGGCCTTAGTTATCAACGGAGTTTCTACGTCTTTTTTTCCAAATTCTAAATAGGCAAGCCCTGAAAGTGCTAAGATCAAGGCTGTCGAAGCCGTTGCCGTTCCATATTTCCAAAGAGGAACAGGAGTCTTTCGATCCAATTCACTTCCAATAGCATTCCAGAGATCAGCTTTTGGCATTCGTTCTGGAAGATTAGCAGCATGATTTTTTACCTGTGAATCAAAATCCTTCCGCAGCTGAATCTTACTCCATAAATCTGGTTTTGGGCTAAATTCGTTCATGCCTGAAGTAGTTTAGTGATTCGCTTTTTCAAGAGTGTTTTCGCATAATTCAACTGTGACTTCGAAGTGTTTTCTGAAATTCCCAGCATATTCGACGCTTCTCGATGGGAATAGCCTTCCACTGACAAAAGAAGAAATACGGCTCTTGCTCCAGCTGGAAGACTTCCTATAGCCTGATCGAGCATCTCTGCATCAAACCAAGAATCAAAGCCTTTACTAGATTCTAAGTCGACTTCCTCAATTGGTTCGAAATAGATTTTCTTTTTGCTCTGCAAAATCGCCTTGCGAATTGTGATCGTTTTCATCCAGCCAATCAGCGCTTCGGGATGCTTTAACGTGTGAATTTTTTGGAAAATCTCTACATATGAATCCTGCAACACATCATTTGCTTCGTCCTCGTCATTGACGATTCGATAGCAAGCCGAGTAAAGCATTCCTTTGGTTAATTCAAAAAGCTGAAACTGCGCTGACCTGTCGCCTTTGAGGACGTTTGTGATCAGGTTAGTATCTAGTTTTTGATTGTTCATAAAATTGCTTCTGTCTTAAAGAGTCGAGCTAATCCAAAAAGGTTGGAATGCCCTCAATGTTTTTTCGGACCGGAGAGCATTTTACAAAAACTTTTCTGGCTCAAGGAAATAGTGGTAATTTCAAGCATTGCTTTTTGCAGATATTAACCATTAGTATATGAAACTCGAAACACTCGCCATACACGGAGGAAATATTGTCTCTGATTCCGAAAAGCCAGTTGTGCAGCCGATCACGCTGAGTACCACTTTTATTCATCAGCCTGAGTCGATGATCTATGCTCGCGCAAATAACCCCAACCGTCATGCTTTGGAGCAATTGCTGGCAGGTTTGGAGAAAGGTGCGGACGCAGCTGCTTTTTCTTCTGGAAATGCGGCGGGAGTTTCTGTGTTCCAAGCGTTGGAACCGGGCTCACATTTGATCGCTCCAGATGATATGTACCACGGCTTGAAAAATGCGATTCTTTCTATTTTCAAAGGAGTCTTGGAAGCCACTTTTGTGGATATGACGGATTTAGAGAATGTGGAAAAAGCGTTCCAGTCTAATACGAAGTTGGTATGGATAGAAACGCCTTCAAATCCCTTACTGAAAATCACAGACATACGTGCAGTAGCGAAATTGGCAAAAGCTAAGGGAGCAATGGTTGCATGTGATAACACGTTTGCTACACCAGTTTTTCAAAATCCTCTTGATCTAGGAGCTGATGTCGTGATGCATTCAAGTACCAAGTATTTTGGAGGACACTCGGATATTTTAGGAGGAGCTTTGATTACAAAAAGCGAAGATGAGTTCTGGGCGAAAGTGAAAAATGTGCAGATCGGTGGAGGAGCAGTGCCATCGCCGATGGATTGTTACTATTTGTGTAGAAGCATCAAGACTTTGCCTTATCGGATGAAAGGTCATGCGGAGCACGCAATGGTGCTGGCGAATTTCCTTTCAAATCATTCCGCTGTTGAAAAGGTCTATTATCCGGGATTGAAAGCTCATCCTGGACATGAAATCGCCGCAAGTCAGATGACAGGTTTTGGAGGAGTAGTTTCCTTTCAGGTGAAAGGCGGAGCAGAAGTGGCGGATCGAGCGATCTCCAAACTCAAGTATTTTATCAATGCAACCAGTCTTGGTGGAGTGGAAAGTTTAATAGAAAGAAGAGCCGCTTCGGAAGGACCAGACACGTTGACGCCGCAGAATCTGATCCGAGTTTCGGTAGGTTTGGAGCATTTGGATGATTTGCTGGAGGATATGGAAAACGCCTTAGCTTAAATCATTTTAGGTCCCAATCGTCTATTGCTTTTCTGTGAACTGAGCCAGGTACAGTTCCGATAAATTCAATATTCACACCATCCAAGTCTTTGGTGGTTCCTATGTGGATCCCTGTCAAGGCGCTAATTCTGGGGCCATTGATGTCCAATCCCAATTCTCGAAGATGAGCTAAAAGAGATTCGGTTCCACTGGTTTCCAAGCCGAAATGCTCAAGTCCAGCTGGTCTATTTGCTGTCGCGGGTACAAGTTCTATAAAGGTGCTTTTACTCACTTGGAAATAGGAAAATGCAGGGTTTCCCTTGTCATCTTTGTATTCAATAGCCAATGGGAAACCTAAGGTGTCCCTATAATAACTGACTGATTTCTCAAAATCCTCCGCTACGATAGCGATATGGTTGATGCCTAGAATTTCTCCTTTCTCATCAGCATGCAACTTCGTTCCTACGGCTATTCCAGCTGTTAGACCAATGGCAAGAAAGAGAACTGCGCTGAGGGTTTTTGGAAGAGTCAGTTTCATGTTAAGAGGTTTTGGGTTTGTTAGTAGGGGAATATAAAAAATACTAATCAATAATCCCTTATGCCCATATCCATCACTCACACCATAACAGTTTTCTAGGCAGATGTTTCCATTTCTGACTGATAAAACGCCATAGCTGATTTCGTCTATATTACTTTAAACCTCAAATTTCACCATTTTAAATTCTCACCCCGCCCAGCCTTCTCTGTCCAAACTCCTATACTGTATTGCTTCGGCGAGATGCTCGACTTTGATGTCTTCAGACCCTGAGATGTCTGCGATGGTTCGCGCTACTTTCAGAATTCGATCATAGGCTCTGGCCGATAATCCTAAACGCTCCATGGCAGTTTTCAGCAGCATCTTTCCAGCTTCATTGATCTGACAGATTTGCTTGGTGATATGCGATGGCATCATAGCATTGCAGAAAACTTCGGGATTGTCCTTGAATCGCTCCTTTTGACGCTCTCTGCCTTGTATCACACGCACACGGATTTCCTTGCTAGATTCGGTTTTTCGCGTGGAGGTCATCTCATCAAATTTCACAGGAGTAACTTCCACATGCAGATCGATACGATCCAGAAGTGGCCCCGAAATTTTGTTCAGATAGCGCTGTACGATTCCTGGACCGCAGACACATTCTTTGTCAGGGTGATTGTAATAGCCACAGGGACATGGATTCATACTGGCGATCAACATAAAATTGGCAGGGAAATCCACCGATACTTTCGCTCTAGAAATGGTTACCCTTCGTTCTTCCAGCGGCTGACGCATCACTTCTAGCACAGATCGTTTGAATTCTGGTAATTCGTCTAGAAAAAGCACTCCGTTATGAGCAAGTGATATTTCTCCAGGTTGAGGATTTCCTCCTCCACCAACTAAAGCCACATCGCTGATCGTGTGGTGAGGTGATCGGAAAGGGCGATTGGCAAGCAACGATCCGTTTTTCCCGAGTTTACCAGCCACGGAGTGAATCTTGGTAGTTTCAAGTGCTTCTATCAAAGTCAAAGGTGGAAGAATTGAAGGAAGTCGTTTGGCTAGCATGGTTTTGCCAGCTCCTGGAGGACCTATCATTATCACATTGTGTCCACCGGCTGCGGCGATTTCCATTGCACGCTTGATGTTTTCCTGACCTTGTACATCTGCAAAATCAAATTCAATGTCATCTAAGGAGTGATAAAAAATCTCTCTCGTATCCGTTACAAGTGGGATTATTTCCAATTCACCCATTAGAAAATCTATCGATTGCTGGATCGTTTCTACTGCGATGATGTCTAAGTTATTGACAATCGAGGCTTCTTTGGCGTTTTCTATGGGAAGAATAAATCCCTTAAATCCCTTTTTCCTCGCTTCAATTGCAATAGGTAAAACGCCTTTAATAGGCCGGAGATTGCCATCAAGTGATAGTTCTCCCATAATCACGTAATCTCCTAACGTAGGAAATTCCACCTGCTCGGAAGCTTGCAAGATCCCCATGGCAATGGGTAAATCATAAGCTGATCCTTCCTTACGAATATCTGCTGGAGCCAGATTAATCACGACTTTTTGTCTTGGCATCCTATAACCAAAATATTTCAAGGCACTTTCCACCCGTTGCTGAGATTCCTTCACAGCAGAGTCAGGGAGTCCAACCATGAAGAAGTTGGTGCCTTGTCCTACATTCACTTCTATTGTGATGATGTTTGCATCTACTCCAGATACTGCGCTTCCAAAAGTTTTCGCTACCATATGATATAAAAAAAGGAGGCCTGATTAGCCTCCTCAATATACTAGTTTGACAAATTTAAAATATTACTTATCCGTAATATTTTGTCTTGGAGGAAGGTTACTTTGATCCGTGTCAGTTGGAATTGTAGGTTTTGTAGTCTGATTGGTAGGGATTCTTGGATGCTCAAAATCATAGATTTTTGCTTTCAAAGAATTTGCATCAATTTCCATTTTCTTTATCGTAGAGGCCAGACTAGAGTAAGCAGCATAGCTGCTTCCCCAAGCTGCCAGAAAAAGGATAAATCCAATCAGTATAATGGTCACCATGGAATCTGATGTGATTTCATCCATTCCAAAGATTCCCCCTAGAGTATCAAAGGCTATGAAGAAAATAAGAAAAGCACCAAAATAGACCAAAAGGGCTATTTGGAGGATTTGGTGAAGTTTTTTCATGGGTTTTAAAATTAAGTTTAACGAATATACTAAACCGACTGAATACTAGAAAGTTTCTGGTACAAGCCCTCAACTTGGCTCAAATCGGTGTGAGTGCCTCTTTGCACGATTTCGCCGCGTTCGATAACCAAGATTTCATCAGCGTGCTGAATCGTGCTCAATCTATGTGCGATTACAAGAGTTGTTCTATTGCTCATCAATTTTGTCAAAGCCTCCTGCACTAAATGTTCTGATTCGGAATCCAAAGCTGAAGTTGCCTCATCCAATATCAAAATTGGAGGGTTTTTCAATACTGCTCTTGCTATACTTAAACGCTGCCGTTGCCCACCAGAGAGTTTGGAACCTCGCTCACCAATGCTAGTCTGATAGCCATCGTCCATTTTTTCAATAAACTCATGTGCATTGGCGATTTTCGCAGCTTCCAGCACTTGGGCTTCTGTGGCGCCTTCAACTCCGAAAGCGATATTATTAAAAACGGTGTCGTTAAATAGGATGGACTCTTGAGTCACTATCCCCATTAGGCTACGCAAATCATTTAGATCGAAATCTTTCAAATTATTGCCGTCGAGTAAAATTGCCCCTTGGCTAGGATCATAAAAGCGTGGCACAAGGTCAGCCAAGGTAGATTTCCCTCCGCCAGAAGGACCTACCAACGCAATGGTTTTGCCTCGATTTAGCGTAAAATTGATATTCTTCAAGACCAGTTGGTCTTCATAAGCAAAGCTTACATTTTTGAATTCAACTGAATGTTCAAACGTATTCAGAACCGAAGGAGATGCCGGAGATTTAATTTGCGAAGGAGTATCTACAACAGTGAAAACACGCTCCGCAGATGCGATTCCTCTTTGTATACTGCTTACCGCTCGAGAAATTTCTTTGGCAGGATTCAGTACTTGCGTGAAAATGATGATGTAGGTAATGAAGTCCGAAGCTCCCAAATCTGAGTTGCCGCTAAGTACCATACTACCTCCGTAAACTAGAATTCCAGCGACTACGAATACACCTAAAAACTGCGAAATGGGAGAAGCTAGCTCATTTTTACGAGCCATATTCACATTGACATCTGCATAGAAATCAGTTTCCCCATCAAACTTCTTTTTCATAAAACCTTCCGCATTGAAGGCTTTGATCACACGCATGCCGCCTAAAGTCTCGTCCAGAATATTTACAATTCTGCCCAGAGATTCCTGACTTTGCACCGCTTTTTTCTTGAGTCTTCGTGTAATTCCGCCTATGATCGCCCCAGTGATCGGGATGATTAGAATGGTAAACAGTGTCAGCTTGGCAGACATAAAAAAGAGTACTGAGAAATATAGAATAATGGTCACTGGCTCCCGAAAAACGACGCGCAGAGATTGCACAATGGTGTTTTCTACCTCTTGCACATCATTGGTCATTTTTGACATGAGATCACCTTTTCGTTCATTGGAAAAATAGCCAATGTGAAGCTTACTTACCTGCGAGAAAATGTCCATTCGCATCCGCTTGATGACCACTGCTCGCACTTTTGCTAAAACTACTCCAGATAGATAGGTGAAAAGATTTGATAGAAAAACGGAAACAACGATGATGATGCAGACATAAAAGAGGGTGCCCATTTTCCCATATTCCTCAGCCACTTGAAGAAAATTGTAATTGAACAGATGGGAGAAGTATTCTACTGAAAAGCTGAATTCGGGCTTTTCGGCATATTGAGTGAGGGAGCTTGGATCCACTTGCTCGAAAATCACATCGAAAAGTGGTTTAAGCAGCGTGAAATTCAGCAGGCCAAAAACGATGGAAAGGAAAGCGTAAATGATATAAGTAGGCACGAACTTTCCGTATGGTTTGGCATAGGAAAGGATCCGTAGATAGGTCTTCATAAACTAATATTCGTGGAATAATCTCGCAAGTTACGCAAAAATGGTAGTGGAGGTTCCTTCTTAGTAGTTGTAATCTGGTCGGATAAAGTTCCAGCGGAAGGCCACTTGCAGGTATTGCTTTGTCTCTGGACTGTCTAGATCCTGTGCAGTTCTTCTTCGGAAAGTATGGGATGCATCAATGAAGAAGTTGTGGCGAAGCATATAGCTAGCGTTAAGATTTGTTTGAATCACTTTGTTCTCAATTCCTTGGCCGATCACATTTCCAAACAATCCAGTCGGACTACCTACAAGTCTGTTTTTTAAGATATCTCCTCCCCAATTTATTGCCTCATCTGGATCTCCCCCGTACAGTTGATACATGGTTTGAAGGGTGAGATTCAGTTTCGGTATTGGTTGATAACGTATTATGCCTAGCATTTCGCGGAAATTAGCTCCTCTAGGGTGAGTAAGCGGCGTTCGCCAATTACTATAAGATTGATAATCGACCTTTTCTTGGAATGTATAGGGCCTGGCGGAATTGTATTCCAACTGCAAATCAAGATTTGAGATCTTAAAAAGGTCAATGTATTTGAAACCTGCTTGGAGCCCGTATTTGTTTCGCTTGGAGTTTTTTCCATCTTGGCCGAAAAACTCAGAGAACACAAATTCGTCTAATGCGAATTGCCCATAAAGCTGCATAGATGGATAGAGATTCCACTTATAATCCATTCCTAGCATGACTTTATCTGGAGTTCCGAGTGATTGCTCCACCCAACGGTAAAAGACAATAGGATTGTAATAATTGAAATCTGCTTTATCAGTCATTACTGATTCAAAGAATCCCAGATTAAAGTTTTTCCCAACATTTAAACCTAAACGATGAAAGGAGAACCATTTCTGTGGATATCTACCGTCGGTTGGTCTCCCTCTGTCGTAATCCACGTCGGCAGTCATCTGAGTCCAGATATTGGTCAATTGAAATTTCCATATCTGCGTGTTTAATTTCACAAACATGTAGGGATTGGAAAAGTCAGAGAGCAGAAAAGATCGATATCCCTCGCCGATAAAGTTACGGTCATGACCAACTTCTACTTGGATATGCTTAGTGACGTTGAAACTTACATGTCCCAAAGCAGAGAAATAGCTATAGCCTTCCGAATTGTATTCCTTCCAAAATCCTTCGCCAGGCACAGCTCCATTTTGTTCTGCATAGCCTTTAACCCAACTTGGGAAAAATGACTCTGAAGATGTGAAGTAGGTGTAAAAGCCAACTTTCTTGTCAATAGATCCACGTAAAACGACACCTCTAGAGAGACGGTTAGGGTTCTGGTCATTATCTGATTCGATACCACCGTTTAAATATAGAACAGGGCTTACATGGACATCAAACTCCTCACTATAATAGTGTCCCAAATCTCCAGGCCTTCTATAAATTTTTTTCAGGAAAGGTTTTTCAGACTCAGGAGTTTCTCTGCTTACAAATTCCCAATTGTCCTGACTTAAATATGCCAGATTAAAGCGATCTACACTGGTACGAATGACTGCGTCGTTTGCAATGCTGTCAAGGAATTGAGCCACATGATCTCTTCGGTAGGGTTTTGTTCCGGTGTGGAACATGGGGTTGTTATTTCCTTGGAGTATCTCATACCGCTCGATTTTATGGTAGTAATCCCGATCGAATGGTATATAACTTCCTTGTGCAAAAGTGAAAAATGGAAGCAAAAATGAGCCTATAAATATAAGCAAATGGAACTTTGGGTTGTGACTGTATGGCTTTAGCATTGGCTAAATCTAAAAAACATTCCTGAAAATGAAATACTATTAAAGAGGTTTGAAATTATAGCATTTGTCAGGAGTTTAACGATGTGTAAGTATTTTTGAATCTAAAACTGGGCAATATTTATTTTATTTTTGATGCTAAAGCCCTTCATTTGTGACTAGAAATCCCTTTTTTAAATCCTTTTGATCAATTGACTTAGAAATACTTGATAAAGATTTGGTGGATTTTCTGAAAAAGGGTAGCTTTGTGCCTCATTTGAAAGACGTACATAATAACTAGCAATAATATGAAAGCTGATATCCATCCAAACTACAGAGACGTCGTTTTCTACGACACTTCTAGCGAGTTTAAATTTCTTACGAAATCAACTATCGAAACAAGCGAAACAATCACTTGGGAAGATGGCAACGAATACCCTTTGTTTAAAGTGGAAGTGAGCTCTCAGTCTCATCCTTTCTACACTGGTAAGAAAATGATGCTTGATACTGCGGGTCGTGTTGAGAAATTCAACAGAAGATACGCTCAGAAGAAGTAATTCTTCCTTATCTCAGGCTAAAAAGTCTCCCGGAGCATGGATTCCGGGAGACTTTTTTATTTTTGCCTCATGGACTCGATTTTGTTGTTTGATGATCCCGCCATTCGCGGCTCATTGCTCCCCTTTACTTTTACCAGACCGGTGGCGGATATCCGCATCGGGATATTGAAAATCTCTGAGAAATGGGAGAGGATAGCTGGAGCTTCAGTTTCATTTCTCACCCAAGACTATCTTCAGAAGAAATTCCCTCGCAAAGCAGGGGATGCGCTGGCTATAAATGGAGCATGGCTTCCAGATAGCAGAAGTCTTAGTCTCTTAAAATCACTTTCTTCTAATCAAGCACTCTATTTCGGCAAAACTCTGATCGCTACTTATATCGGTGAAACAGAAAAGAATCTGGGTGCTGTGAAGGGCAAAGAAATCATCCAATTGGATTCAGAGCCAACACTTCTATTGAAGACTTGGAATATCTTCCAATTCAATGGCGCTGAAATCAGAAAGGATTTTGATCTGATTACTAAAGGAAGAAAATCTGCCAAGATTACCGATCCTCACACCAAATTATATTCACCTGAAAACATTTTCATCGAAGAAGGAGCCGTGATACGTGCTGCGGTTTTGAATGCTGAAAGTGGGCCGATTTATATTGGTAAAAACACAGAGATTCAAGAAGGATCATTAATTCGCGGGCCATTTGCGCTTTGCGAAAGCTCTACCATCAATATGGGAGCGAAAATAAAAGGAGATACAACCGTAGGCCCACATTGCAAAGTAGGTGGAGAAGTGTCCAACTCAGTCATCTTTGGCTTTAGCAATAAAGGTCATGAAGGCTTTTTGGGTAACTCTGTAATCGGCGAATGGTGTAATATGGGAGCTGATACAAACACCAGCAACCTGAAAAATAATTATTCTACAGTAAAATTGTGGGATTACACCGTTGGGAATTATGCGAATACGGGCTTGCAGTTTTGCGGCTTGATGATGGGAGATCATTCCAAGTGCGGCATTAATACCATGTTCAACACAGGAACTGTAATCGGAATTGGCTCCAATGTTTTTGGGCCAGGATTTCCACGTAAATTTATTCCTTCGTTTGCTTGGGGTGGAGAAGAAGGATTCTCTACCTTTTTGTTTCCAAAATTTCTAGAAACAGCAAAAGCTGTTGTGGGAAGAAGAGGACTTGAGTTGAATGCGGAAGAGCAAGAAATTTTGCGTTTGATTTTCGAAATGTCCAAAAACTATAGAATTTGGGAAACCACATCCTGATTTATTAATTCATGCAATTCGCAGATATACCGGGACTTCCCGAGACCAAAGAAAACCTAATCAATGCTGTCAAACACAATCATTTGGCGCATGCATTGTTATTTCACGGACCTGAAGGCTCCGCCAATTTGACGATGGCTCTGGCGCTGTGTACTTATTTGTACTGTGAAAAGCCCGGAGATACTGATTCCTGTGGTACCTGTTCTTCCTGCCAGCGCATGAGTAGATTGGTTGTTCCTGATTTGAACTTCGCTTTTCCTACCATCACTAAGGCGAAAGAAGATGATAAAGACGACGATGAAAAAGTAGATGTGTTGACAAGCTGGAGGAAGTTTGCGATAGAGCAACCTTATGGGAATGTCCATGATTACATCTATTTTAATACTTTCGAAAAGAAGCAATTAAATATATCTAAGGGAGCAGCGCGCAAAATCATTCAAGCCCTTTCATTGATGTCTTTCGAGGGCGGTTATAAAATCATGATGATTTGGGCACCGGAATTTCTTCACCCTTCGGCAGCAAATGCGCTACTGAAAATTCTCGAAGAGCCGCAGCCCAAAACACTTTTTATCCTGGTGACGAGCCAAGCAGACCAACTGCTCACGACTATACTTTCGAGAACTCAGAAAGTGACCATTCGTGGTTTCTCTGATGAAGAAGTGAAAAGTCACCTGATTAATAGGGGACTTGCTGATGAATCTTCTGCAGATCAGATTGCGATGCTGGCAGATGGAAACCTACGTGAAGCGTACAGATTGGTGGATCAGGTAGAAGATCTTCAGGTGAAAAAAATCAGAGAGTGGTTTTTGTCCTGCTACAAGGCAGATTTCAAAAATATTTTTGCGCTAGCAGATGATTTTCACAAGTCAGATAAAGAAGCTCAAAAGTCACTTGTGCTCACTGGGCTGAATGTCCTACGTGAGATTCTATTAAAGAATGCTGGTTTGGATCAGTTACTTCGTACGCATGATGAGGATCGTGCCTTTGTGAATAATATCAGTGGGAAAGTACTGAAGGAGGAGCACGTGGGTAAGCTTTATGAAGAATTCAACATGGCTCATTATCATTTGGAGAGAAATGGCAATGCTAAGTTTATCTTCACGGATCTTTCTATGAATGTGGCCAAATTGATGGCGAAAATCAGTTGATATGGATCGGAAAATAATTGGCAGAAAAGAAAAAGTTACGCTTCCAGAATTGGGATTAAACCTTGTCTGGGCTAAAGTGGATACTGGAGCATATACGAGTAGTATTCATGCAGAGAATCTGGAAGTGATAGAAGTTGGCGGGAAACGAGTGTTGAGGTTTCTACCCTTACTTCCTGGTCACAAATCATTTACTGGCGAGGTTGTTACCTTTGAGCATTTCAGAGAGAAAAAAGTGAAAAATTCATTCGGTCATGCTGAGGTTCGCTATTTGATCGAGACTACCTTTGAGCTTGCTGGGGAGACATATTCGGCAGAGTTCACGCTATCGGATCGGTCGAGCATGAGAAATGCTATTCTGCTCGGGAGAAAAATCCTAAGAAATCGTTTTCTTGTAGATGTGTGCAAAGTCAACTTGGCTAGACAATACAGAAAGAATTAAGTAAATACAGATTTACCTTACGAGTCAATTAAGAGACTCAAACCCTCTAAAAATTTTCTTATGAAAATTGCAATCCTTTCTAGGAACCCAAATTTATATTCTACCAGAAGACTTTTTGAAGCGATTCAAACAGCCGGACATGAAGCAATAATTGTAAATCATAGTGTTTGCGACTTGATCATCGAGCAAGAAGGACCATCTATAATTTATAAAGGTGAAAAGCTCACGGACATCGATGCGATCATCCCTAGAATTGGAGCTTCGGTTACGTTTTACGGAACCGCTGTAGTTCGCCAGTTTGAACTGATGGGTGCATTTTCGGCAGTACATTCTCAGGCAATTGTAAGAAGTAGAGATAAACTGAGAAGTCTGCAGATTCTTTCAAGCGCTGGGTTGGGGATGCCAAAGACAGCTTTTACCAACTTCTCGAAAGGTGGAGAAAAGCAAATCATAGAGCATGTAGGAGGTGCGCCACTTATTATCAAATTGCTGGAAGGAACACAGGGACTTGGAGTAGTTTTGGCTGAAACGAGGAAAGCGAGCCAATCTGTGATTGAGGCATTTCATGGACTGAAAGCGAGAATTATTGTTCAAGAATTCATCAAAGAAGCTAAGGGTGCAGATATCCGTGCATTTATAGTGAATGGAAAAGTGGTAGGTGCTATGAAGCGTCAAGGTGCTGAAGGTGAATTCAGATCCAACCTTCATCGAGGAGGAAAAGCTACCATTATTAAATTGAGCAGAGTAGAAAAAGCAGCCGCTTTGAATGCAGCAAAAGCACTTGGCCTCGATGTGGCAGGCGTAGATATGCTTCAGTCTGATAGAGGACCATTGATTTTGGAAGTGAATAGTTCTCCAGGGTTAGAAGGCATCGAGAAAGCTACAGGGATAGATATCGCAGGTGCAATCATCAAGTTTATAGAAGAAGGGGTGAATAAGCGCCCTATGAAAATATCAAGTCAATGAGTCAGTCAGTGAAAATAGGTACACGTGGAAGCAAATTAGCGCTTTGGCAGGCCTACCATGTGGAGGAGCTTTTATTAAAGGCCGGGTTGAAAGCAGAGATCGTGATTATTGATACCAAGGGCGATCAAATCCTTGATGTGTCGATTGCGAAGATTGGGAGTAAAGGAGTTTTTACTCAGGAACTAGAAGATCAATTGCTGGACGGTCGAATTGATATCGCTGTTCACAGTGCCAAGGACATGCAGTCCAATTTGCCAGAAGGCTTTGAAATTATTGCCTTCACCGAGCGTGAAAAGGAAAATGATGTGCTTGTCTCACATGACAAGTCTGTTTCGTTGAAGAAGGATATTGTTTTGGGTACTTCATCTACCCGTCGGGTTTCTACTTTGAAGCATTTTTATCCACATGTGAAAACGGTGGATGTTCGTGGGAATCTGCAGACCCGAATCCGTAAGATGGAAGAAGGGCTTTGTGACGCTTTATTACTTGCCTATGCAGGTGCTCATCGCATGGAATATGACCACATGATTGTAGCGGAATTGGATTTGGATGAGTTTACGCCAGCAGTAGGGCAAGGCTCTGTAGCCATCGAAGTAGCAGAGATTTTAGACCCTGTATTGAAGACTAAAATAGCGACAGCATGTAATCACCAGGAGACTTCCTTGAGGCTGCGTGCTGAGCGAGCATATCTTAGAGTGTTGGAAGGTGGATGTAGCATCCCTGTTTTTGCGCTAGCAAATCTAGTGGGCGATCAACTTAGCCTAAAAGGCGGAATTGTGAGTTTAGATGGAAAAGAGCGGATTTCTATTCTCGTAGAAGGAAATGCTGATCAACCAGAAAAGTTAGGGCAAGAGCTCGCGGATCAGGTTTTTGCCGCAGGTGGAAAAGTAATATTGGATCAAATTAAATTGACTTTGAATAAATGAGATTTCTAAGAAACCTACTTTTTGTCTTCCTGCTAGCAACTACAGCCGCATGTGGAGGCGAGAAAGATTACGTGATTACGATCGAGACTAGTCACGGTAATATCGTGGCGGTGCTCTTTGACGATACACCTGAGCACAAATCCAATTTCATCAAGCTGGCGGAAGCAGGAAGACTTGATTCTACCGAATTCCAACGTGTCATGAAGAATTTTATGATTCAGGGTGGAGATGTTTTTACTAAAGAAAATCTTCCGCCTCAAGACTGGCCAACTTTGCCAGCTGAAATCAGACCAAATTATTATCACCGAAAAGGCATGATAGCTGCGGCTCGTCAACCGGATGATATCAATCCAGAGCGAAGGTCAAATGGATCTCAATTTTACATCACAATTGGGAAAGTTTACAAGGAGTTGGAGCTGACTACGGATATGGAACAACTTCAAAAATCACTGATGAAGTATATGGAGTTGGGAAGTCAGGTAGACTTGAAAAATGAATATATCCGACTATATAACGAGCAGAAATTCGATAGCTTGACAAATTTGATTCTTTCCAAAAGAGATGAGTTAGAAGCGTCACTCAATGTGAATTTGACCAAGGATTTTACCAAAGAGCAAATTGAAGCATACACGACAGTCGGCGGAGTACCACATTTGGATAAAGAATACACGGTTTTTGGAGAAGTGATCCAAGGATTGGAAGTGGCAGAAGAAATATCTAATGTGGATACAGGCTACAGAAATAAGCCCAATGAAACTGTATATATGACAGTGAAAGTCGAGAAAATGTCCCGAAAGAAAATTGAAAAAGAATATGGCTACAGCTACCCAGATGTCAAGTAAGAAGAAAATATTTATCACCGGCGCTAATGGATTACTTGGGCAAAAGCTTGTTTCCCAATTGGTGGACAAAGGAGAGTTTCAGGTCTTAGCGAGTGGAAAAGGAGAATGCAGATTGCCCGGAGCTGGATTTGAATATGTTTCTCTAGACATCACTAATGAGATAGAAGTAGAGAATACTTTGTCTAGTATCAAGCCTGATATTATTATTCACGGTGCCGCAATGACTAATGTGGATCAGTGCGAGCTGAATCAAGAGGCTTGTTTTGACTCTAACGTCAATGCGACAGCTTACTTGATTAAAGCCGCTGAAGCATCAAACGCTCATTTTATTTTCGTCTCTACAGATTTTATTTTCTCCGGTGAGGAAGGTCCCTTGGATGAAAACGCCATTCCGGCGCCTGTTAACTATTATGGAGAGACTAAGCTGATAGGAGAAGAATTGGTAATGAAGTCCAAAACTAAGTGGGCCATAGCAAGAACTGTATTGGTATTCGGAATCGCTCATGACATGAGCCGTACCAATATTGTGCTTTGGGTGAAATCTTCTTTGGAAGCAGGTAAGGAAATTCAAGTGGTGGATGATCAGTTCAGAACGCCAACACTTGCAGAAGATCTTGCTGCAGGCTGTATTTTGATAGCAGAAAAGGAAGCGGAAGGCGTTTTTAATATTTCAGGTTCAGACTTTTTGACTCCGTATGAAATGGCACATACGACTGCGGAATTCTTTGGGCTTAATAAGGAATTAATCAAGCGTGCGGATTCGAGTACTTTTACCCAGCCAGCAAAAAGGCCTTTAAAAACAGGTTTTATCATTAAAAAAGCTCAGGAACAGCTTGGTTTTGAGCCGAAAACTTTCCGAACGGCAATTGGTATTTTGGCAAAACAAATTATCTTAGCCCGCGCTTAAAAAGCAGTTTATACACCCTAATTTAACTTTAAAATAATTTATGGCAGTTAACAACGAAACTGAAGAAAGAGGTGAGTTTGGTTCTAGTCTCGGGTTTATCATGGCAGCAGCCGGATCTGCCGTAGGTCTTGGAAATATATGGAGATTCCCGTATTTAGTTGGTGAAAATGGGGGAGGAGCATTTGTATTTGTTTATATAATTTGTGTGCTATTTATAGCCCTACCACTACTTTTAAATGAAATAGCATTAGGTAGAAAATCTGGTAAAAACCCTATTGGAGCTATACGTGAAACTGGAGGGAATAAGTTTTGGCAGCTTGCTGGGGTACTTTGTGTACTGGTTTGTTTCTTTGTTTTTAGCTACTATTCCGTTATTGCAGGTTGGACAGTAGGTTATATTATTACTGAAATAATCAATGTACCGGTAGATTTTGCTGAGTTTGTGAAGACTCCATTGTACGTGATTCCTTTGACGTTCCTATTTATCTTGATGACTATTCTCATTGTTTTGGGTGGTGTGTCTGGAGGTATAGAGAAAGCATCTAAATTTTTGATGCCTGTATTGTTTATCATCATTATTTTCATTGCAGGTAGAGCGGTAACCCTAGAAGGTGCAGGCGCTGGTATCGAATATTATTTGAAGCCTGACTTTAGTAAAATCAATCCTGCAGTTATACTACAGGCACTTGGTCAAGCCTTCTTCTCTATGTCTGTAGGTTGGGGTTTGATGATTACTTTTGGTTCTTATTTACCTAAAAAGTCTAATATCGTCCAGTCCGCTGGATGGATTGCAGGGATGGATACTTCGGTTGCTTTATTAGGTGGATTGATGGTGTTTCCAGCATTATTTGCTTTGCTTCCTGGAAAGGATCCTGCAGCTGGACCAGCCTTGGTGTTTGACGTATTGCCAAAAGTATTTGCGGCTATGCCTGGTGGGCACATCGTAGGAGCACTTTTCTTTATCCTATTGATGGTAGCAGCCCTGACATCTACTATCTCGATGCTAGAGGTTCCTGTAGCTTATATGATTGATGATAGAAAGTGGGGTAGAAAACGTGCTACTTGGACAATTGGTATTGCAGCTATGGCTCTTTCTGTTCCTTCAGCGCTATCTCAGATCCCAGGCACTTTCTTTGCCAATTTACATATCAACTTCTTTGGCAACAGACTTGAAGGCTTCTTTGGGATAATGGATTTTGTGTTCGGTACGTTTGCCGTGATCGTGATATGCTTGATGCTTGCCTTATACACAGGTTGGGCATCGAAGATTTCTGAATACGCAGATGAATTGAAATTAGGAGCGCCAGGTTTTAAAGGACCTTTCAGAATGGGATGGATGTTTTTCGTTAAATGGATATGTCCAATCGTAATCATTCTACTGATACTAAACATGGTAGGTGTCTTTGGTACTGCTCAAGCGGCATAAAACTCATCCAAATTGATATTTGAAAAGGAAGTCTTCGGGCTTCCTTTTCTTGTTTTGGGCGGTATTGCTGTATTGGCAAGGGAATTGCTAATTTTTCTTAAATTCTTTCGTTACTAAGCTTACTAAACCAATAACTATAAAGCCATGAAAAAACTCATTCTATCTCTAGCCTTGCTCGCGATCACGCTTGCTGGCTATTCACAAGGATTCTCCTTTGGCCCTAAAGTAGGACTAAGTCAGACCAGTTTGGATCTTAAAAGTGATCAATTCAAAAATGGGGAATCCAAATTCGGATACCATGTGGGCGTCTTTGCCAGAATCGGTCTTGGAGGATTATACCTTCAGCCTGAGGTGCTGTATACGCAGACTCAAGGTCAATTTACTTTTGATCCGGATGACCAGCCGATTAAAGAGTATGAGGCGGACTTCAATAGAGTAGATATTCCAGTAATGCTCGGTTTTAAAATGTTTAAGGTGCTTCGAGTTCAAGCCGGCCCGATCGCGAGTATTAATGTTAATTCAGAGCTGAAGGAAGCAGGGCAAACTGTTCAGAATGCAAACTTTAAGGATGCTACTATTGGCTATCAAGCCGGACTTGGATTGGATATTGGCAACCTGATAATAGATGCCAAATATGAAAGTTCATTGGATAAATTCAGTGGAAATGTAGGCAACTTTCAAACTGATCAGCGTACAAACCAATGGATTCTCTCAGTAGGTTTTAGACTGTTCTAAACTACACATCGCCACAAAAAAGCCCGATTGAAAATATTTTCAGTCGGGCTTTTTGTTGATTTCTTAGAAAAGAATCAATAATCATCGTTTATTTCTAACCACATTCCATCTGGATCTTGGATGTAGATTTGTCGAATTCCATCGACTCTAACCGTTACTTTTCCTTTCTCTCCCGGCCAGCTTTCGAATGGATAATTTGTGTTTTCAAGTGTTTTGATAAAAGCATCCATGTCCTTCATGCTAAAACAAAGATGATTCACTTTTGAGATTTGAGTTGGTACGTTTGGTGCCTCTATAATATGAAGCGCAGCGCCTCCTCCGATATCATACCAAGCATGCACCCCGTCTTTAAAAGGCTCTTCAATTTCTTCTAAGCCTACTATTTTCTGATAAAACTCCTTGCTGGAATTCAGGTTGCTAACGTGAACCGCGATATGATTTACTTTGATTTGGGCAAAAGTACTCATAGTGATTCCTAACAATAAAAAGGTGAATAAGGCTTTCATAGGCTTTTGGGTCATTTAAATTAATAAGACAGCCTAATGTTAGCGTATTTGGAAATGGATTGAAAATAAAATGAAATAATAAACAAGAAAGCACCCGACGAGGCGGGTGCTTTCTTGTTTATTATAAGGGAATTAAGCTTGCTATTCTTCTTCGTTGTGAAGGTCGGTAGCTAAAGCTAGTTTCTCGGCTTCATCAAATAGCTTGATGGCTTGGAGATAAACTTCATTGATGTCATTAACGACTTTATAGAAAGCGCTGTCATCATAAATCTGCCTTCCTAAATGCGCTTTCACCAAGATTTTTAGATATTCTTTAGACTTATTAAAGTCCTTAGAATCAAATTCGACTTTGTTCTTCTTGCCGTACTCTACCAATTTAGTAAGCATAGCGTCACTCACCATGTAATCCGTGTAGTACTGATCCAAAGTCATGTTTTCGAATGTGGCTTTGTTTTCATTCACATAGTCAAGAATGAATTCTCTTGAAGCATCAGAATTGAACAGCTTGCTCACATAAGCAGAAGACATGGTAGTGTCCCATGGTACGAAGTAGTCAGGCATAATTCCTCCACCACCATAGACTGTGCGCCCTTTGACGGTTTCGTATTTCAGGCTGTCATTGAACTTAACGCTATCTGCAGAGAAAAACTCTCCATGCTCATATCGCTCTAGCCAGTCTCTTTCGTATGCTTCGTAATTAGCACCATAAGGCTTTTGGATAGATCTGCCAGAAGGAGTGTAATATCTAGCAATAGTCAATCGCAACTCTGCTCCATCTGATAAATCTATAGGCATTTGCACTAATCCTTTTCCAAAGGATCTTCTACCCACGATCAAACCTCTATCATTATCTTGGATTGCTCCGGCTAGAATCTCGGAAGCGGATGCAGAACCTTCATTTACAAGGACGATTACCGGCCCTTCTTCAAACATTCCAGGTTTGAAAGCATAGGCTTTTTGATTGTACTGCTCTACTTTACCTTCTTGAGAAACGATCAATGCTTTATCGCCCAATAGCTCATCGGCCATATTGATAGCAGCACCCATATATCCACCAGGATTTCCTTGAAGGTCAATAACCAATTTCTTCATCCCTTTGCTTTTCAGGTCAGCGATGGATTCTTTGAATTCGTCGTAAGTGGTCGCTGCAAATCGGGTTACTTTGATGTATCCGATCTCATTGTTGACCATATAAGATGCGTTAATGCTGTATTGAGGGATCTTGTCGCGAGTTATCCTGTATTCGATAAGCTCTTTCTGGTTTTTACGCTTCATGTCCACGACTACCACAGAGCCTTTTGGGCCACGTAGTTTTTCGAAAACATCACGGTTAGTCACCCCGACACCTGCCATAGTCTCTCCATCTACTCGGATGATCTGGTCACCTGATTGAATGCCTAAAGCCTCAGAAGGCCCACCAGTTAGAGGAGCTACTACATAGATCGTATCACGTATAATTCCGAATTCAACTCCAATGCCGTCAAATTCTCCATCAAGCTGGGACTGTACAATAGATGCATCTTTTGCAGGTATATAGCTAGAGTGTGGATCTAGGTGCTCAAGCATTTTGGTGATACCATATTCCACCAATTCGTTGGTGTTGACACTGTCCACATAATCTCTGTTAACGTAGGTCATTATTTCCTGCAGCTTATAAAGTGCAGCCCTTAGATCATTTTGATTTCCTTTTGGCTCAGCAAAAGTTGCCCCGATCCAGATACCTGCAGATATGGCAAGCGCCAATATTATAGGAAGTCTGATTTGGGATTTGGTATTTTTAGTCTCGCTCACAGCTTTCTCTTTCAGTTGGTTATTGTCTTTATTGTTACTGTAAATTACCCAATTTTGCCCTCTTTCTGGGTAGTCATTTGATAAATCTATCAAATGTTTATACGAGGGGTGAGTATAATGGCTCAATTTATTCCCCTTTTTTCTGTTAAAAAAAATTATTTTTGCAAGATGCGAACCGAAGGCGATTTTGAAAAGGCACTTGTAGGCGACTTAGTTTCTGAAAACTATGTCTTTGCTTCTGTGTTGCATTATTTCGGAATCAGCTTCTATCAATACCCAACAGAGTCACTGGAAGTGGTTTGTAAAAAGCATAGAGTTCATTCCAGTCAACTAATAACAGAATTGGAGTCTTGGGCTCAGAGAAAAGAACCTTCCAATGAGGAGCTTTACCTGAATCCTATCGAGGTCTTGGTCGCATATTTGAAAAAGAAGCATTACTATTTTGTGCGGCAAGAATTACCTTTTCTTTCCAATATCATCTCTGGAATAGACCCAGAGCCTAAGTTTGCTTCCTTGATGGCGGACCTTCGAATTATGTTTCCATTATTTGTGGAAGATTTCATTCACCATATTCATGAAGAAGAAAGCAGGCTGTTCAAGAGGATAGAATTGCTTCAGGATATTGAGGAAAATAGGTTTTCGCTGAATGATGCGATCACAATTTTGGAGAGAGATCCGATTCACATGCTAGCAGATCAGCATGAGATTCATGATGATGAAATGGAGGGGATCAGAAAGTTGACTGCTGATTATTCCTTGGATGAGGATGCTCCGCTAACGATGAAAGTGCTCTATCACGAATTACAGAATTTCGAACAGGAACTTAGAATCCACGCAAAAATCGAAGACGAACTTCTTTTTCCTAAAGCTGTAGAGCTGGAAAGGGAGGCTTTGCGCCAATTCAAGAAAAAAACCAGAAAAAACTGATGCCCAGAATACTCGCGATTGACCTGGGAACCAAAAGAACCGGCCTAGCTGTTACCGATACCTTGAAAATGTTAGCTAATCCTTTGGAGACAATAGAGACGTCTACCTTGATTGATTACGTGAAAAGATACTGTGAAAAGGAAGAGGTGGATACCTTGGTTCTTGGTTATCCAACCCGATTGAATGGGCAGGACAATGAGATGACTCCAAAAGTGATCACCATGAAGGATAGGCTTTCGAAGGCTTTTCCTGATAAAAAAATAGAACTCGTCGATGAGCGGTTCACTTCTAAGATGGCCATGCAGAGCATGATTACCATGGGAAGTAAAAAGAAAGACAGAAAAGAAAAAGCCGGAAACCTGGACAAGGTGAGCGCGGCAATTATTCTACAATCCTATTTAGAGAGACAATGATTTACCCTATAGTTGCTTACGGTAACCCGATTTTGAAGAAAGAAGCCGAGGAAATTACCGAAGGAACCGAGCTCGATGAGCTGATCAAGAATATGTTTGCAACAATGGACAACGCCAGTGGCGTAGGTCTTGCAGCGCCCCAAATTAATCAGGGGATTAGTCTTTTTGTGATCGACAGCACCTTAATGCTGGATGAAGAGGATGAGGAAGTCGGTATTCGACGGGTATTTATCAATCCTATAATTTTGGATGAATATGGAGATGATTATAGTTTTGAAGAAGGCTGTTTGAGTATTCCTGAAGTTCGCGCAGAAATCACCCGTCCTGAGACCTTGACGATTGAGTATTACGATGAAAACTGGAATCTGAAAGAGGAGGAATTCTCAGGAATGACCGCTCGTGTGATTCAGCACGAGTATGATCACTTGGAAGGAATTCTATTTGTGGATTATTTGAAAGGCCTCAAGAAACGACTGGTGAAATCTAAACTGATCGATGTCAGTAAAGGCAAGATCTCCACAGATTACCGAATGATCTATCCTCTGAAATGATCAAAACTCCCCAACTCAAAATAGCGCTGGTACAAACCAACCTTTATTGGAAAAATAAAGTGGCAAATCTGGCGATGCTGGAAGAGAAAATGTGGGAGATAGCTAATGAAGTGGATTTGATTATCCTGCCTGAAATGTTCCCGACGGGATTTAGCATGGATGCGGCTGAACTTGCTGAGCCGATGAATCTGAACGTTTGCAAGTGGATGGTTCAAATGGCAACGCAAAAGAAAACAACTATTACTGGGAGCGCGATCATCCAAGTAGCTGGTAAGTACTATAATCGCCTGCTTTGGGTAAGTCCAGATGGAACAATTCAGCATTACGACAAGCGACATCTTTTTCGGATGGCGGATGAGGATCAGTCTTTTTCAGCAGGAGAAAGCTTCCCGATTTTCGAGCTGAGTGGCTGGAAAATCTGTCCTCAGGTTTGTTATGATCTGAGATTTCCTATCTGGTCTAGAAATAGAATGATCGACGGGAAACTGGCTTACGATCTGATTTTTTATGTGGCGTCATGGCCTGCGGCTAGAGTTTCAGCTTGGGATGCACTTTTGCCTGCCAGAGCGATTGAAAATTTGGCTTATTCCATAGGAGTGAATCGAGTAGACGAAGACGGCAATGGGATAAAGTATAACGGACATTCTGCTGCTTATGACTACAAAGGTAATCAGATTGAGTTTTTAGGGGAAAGTGAAAAGATCACTGTATTGACTTTGGATGCAGAGGAACTCGATTCCTATAGAGAGAAATTTCCAGCTTGGATGGATTCGGATGACTTTGTTGTCAAATAAAATCTATGCTTCCTTTCTACTTGAAAAAGTAAAAACCGTCTTTATGTATGCTGAACATTAGCATGGACGACACTTCGGTCACCCGTCTTCTGTCTTCGGTCTGAACAAACAAAGGAAAGAAGGAGATTGATGAAGTAGAGTGCTTTAATATCAAGTAATCCTTTTTTCAGACACTCAGTACTTTACGCGAGCGGAATTTGAAACAAGGATATTTTGCGTATTTTAGCCCCAATATTTTAAGACCCTGTTTCCTCTTTTTTCCAATCCAAATACATTTTGAAATGGATCTGACCTAGCTAGGTCAATTGAAGGCTCAGGGTATAACATGTCTTTTTAGAACTCTTAAAACCATGAGTAACCAAACTCCAAAAATCCTTTATACGCTGACTGACGAAGCTCCGGCTTTAGCTACGTATTCCTTATTGCCGATTGTAGAAGCATTTACTAAATCTGCCGGTGTATCGGTAGAGACTCGTGATATTTCTCTTTCCGCCAGAATCATCTCTAATTTCTCTGCATTCCTGACACCAGAACAGCAGATGCCAGATACTTTGGCAGAATTAGGTGATATCGCAAAAACTCCAGAAGCAAATATTGTAAAGCTTCCGAATATCTCTGCATCTGTTCCACAGCTTAAAGCTGCGATCAAGGAACTTCAGTCTCAGGGATATGCCCTTCCTGAATATCCGGAAGAGCCAAAAACTGAAGAAGAGAAAAGCATAAAAAGCAAATACGACAAGATCAAAGGTTCTGCAGTGAACCCTGTGCTTCGTGAGGGTAATTCTGACCGAAGAGCACCGCTAGCAGTGAAAGAATACGCCAGAAAGCATCCACACTCCATGGGTAAATGGTCTGCTGATTCTAAAACTCATGTGGATAGCATGACAGAGGGAGATTTTTACGGTAGTGAAAAATCCCATACTATGGCTGATGCAGCTATTATTTCTATTGAGTTGCATGGAGCAGATGGAAGAAAAGAGATACTTAAGTCTGGCTTGAATATACTTGCTGGTGAAGTGATCGATGCGTCTACCTTGAGTATTTCTGCTTTGACGGCATTTCTAAGAAAAGCAAAAGCTGAGGCAAAATTGCAAGGAGTTCTTTTCTCCATTCATATGAAAGCAACCATGATGAAGGTATCTGATCCTATCATCTTTGGTCATGCTGTGAAAGTGTTTTTTGAGCCTGTTTTTGCCAAGCATGCAGCTACATTTAATGAAGTTGGGATCGATGTGAATAATGGATTTGGAGATTTGATTTCCAATCTTGATAAACTTTCTATTCCAAAAAGAACCGAAGTTGAAGCTGACATAGCAGCTTGTCTTGCCGATAGCCCAGACTTAGCTATGGTGAATTCTGACAAGGGAATCACCAATCTACATGTACCAAGTGATGTGATTATCGATGCTTCTATGCCTGCGATGATCAGAACTTCTGGTCAGATGTGGAACAAGGCTGGCAAACTTCAGGATACCAAAGCGATTATTCCAGATAGATCATATGCTGGTGTATACGAAGCTACAATCAACTTCTGTAAAGCTCATGGAGCATTCGATCCATCTACTATGGGTTCTGTTCCTAACGTGGGTCTGATGGCTCAGAAAGCTGAAGAGTATGGCTCACACGATAAAACTTTTGAGGTTCCTTTTGCCGGAACTGTAAAAGTTTTGGATCAAAACGGTATTGAAATCTTCTCGCATAATGTGGAGGCTGGGGATATCTGGAGAATGTGTCAGACTAAAGATGCTCCGATTCAGGACTGGGTGAAATTAGCTGTGACGAGAGCGAGACTTTCTGCTACACCAGCTATCTTTTGGTTAGATCCAAACAGAGCGCATGATACAGAATTGATCAAAAAAGTAAATAAATACTTGCTAGATCATGATCAGACTGGATTGGAGATTTCAATCCTTTCTCCTATAGAAGCTACTAATCTTTCTTTGGCGAGAATCAAAGAAGGTATGGATACCATCTCTGTGACAGGTAACGTGTTAAGGGATTACTTAACTGACTTGTTCCCGATTCTGGAATTGGGTACTTCCGCCAAAATGCTATCTATTGTTCCGTTGATGAATGGTGGAGGTTTGTTTGAGACTGGAGCTGGAGGTTCTGCACCTAAGCATGTGGAGCAGTTTGTGAATGAAGGTCACTTGCGTTGGGATTCTTTAGGTGAGTTCCTTGCCTTGGCAGTTTCCTTGGAGCATTTGGGACAAACATTCCATAACGATAAAGCATTGCTACTGGGTGAGACGCTTGATCAGGCGACTGGCAAATGGTTGGAAAACGATAAGTCTCCAGCAAGAGTTGTAGGCAAATTGGATAATAGAGGAAGTCATTTCTACATCGCATTATATTGGGCAGAAGCTCTTGCTGCGCAAAATAAGGATGCCGATCTGAAAGCTAAGTTCACGGTGCTAGCTTCAGCATTGGAGGCACAAGAAACAACTATAGTGAATGAACTGAACGGTTCTCAAGGTGCGCCAATTAATATTGGTGGCTATTTCAAGCCAAATGCTACATTGGCTTCTGAGGCAATGAGACCAAGTGCAACACTGAATGAAGTGCTGACAACTTTGGTATAAGAGAACATTAAAGATGTAGAAAGCCATCCGAGGAATCGGATGGCTTTTTTTGTTTTTGTTTAAACCACGGTGGACACAGAGTTTAGCGTAGAGATAACAGAGTGTTTTTTTGGAAATAGAAAATCTAGCCCTCTTTACTTATCAAAATTGTATTTGCCTAAATCCGAAATCAAACCTCCAACACCCGAAGTCAGTTACGATTCCTCAAAACTCACCCCATTCGTCCGCATAAATTCCTTGATCACGGATACATGAATACATTCTCCCAAATGGATAAATGCGTAATTGTTAATTTTTTTAGTCTTACCATGTGCGACAATCTCTTTATCTTCTATGTCAAAACCTAGGTGTAAATGTTTAGTTCGGCTTTGCATTCCGCAGACTTTTCCAGAAGAGTCAAAAAGTGGCCCGCCGCTTTGTCCTCTCAGTCCGGGGGTACTCATTTCCATTCCGTAGATTTTCCCATTTTGATTCCCCAAAAATCGGGTGAGCATGCCTTCGATGGGGAATCGCGGGGAGCGCATCGCGCCAGTTTTGGTCCATTCTAAAGACTGACTTTGTGCATTCAACTGATAATTTGAAAACTCTGGAAAAGGGAATCCCAGTCTGCATAGCATTGCTCCGGGGCTGATTTCAGAATCCTCCTTTTTAAATTTGGGAACATTGTTGAACAATGTTTTGTCAAAGCCCTCGAATTTTATCAATGCGAGATCAAATTCTGGATGGAGAAAAAACCTCATGTTTTTGATTTGATCCACACAATCTACAAAGGTGATTCGCGTCTCAGACACAGTGTCTGCTTTCAACCCCAGTTTTTTTGCTAAAGAAGATCGTTGACCTCCGCTTAGATCTTTGCCTTGCTGCAAAAAGGAAGTGTATTTTTGATTGATTTGATCTGCTTGAGACAGCCATTGGGCTACATGTTTACACGTTAGTGCATAGCCTTCGTGATTGACGAAAAATAGAGTGGCGGCACCTCTTTGAATCTGAGTACTTCCAAAATTTCTGGAGATGGAATGTATCGCTCTGGTATAGCCAGCGGTTTCGAGAATTGCTTTTTCAAACATTAAAAATTGCTTAGGTAAGGCTTGAAAATAGGGAAAATCTTTGTCAAAAGTGTTTTTTCAGAATTTTTAAGAAACTATTTTTCTTCGAAATCGATTGAATGCCTGTCGCCCCTTAGATATTTTGGGCTAGCCAAATAAATGTAATAACTTAGCCATCCCTCAGGGATTTTAGGCAAAAGTGGCATGCATAATAGAGGGAATTTTAGGATTCAAACCTATACTCAAATCAAAAATAATTATGAGCAAAATTAAAGTTGGAATAAACGGATTCGGTAGAATCGGACGTTTGGCGTTCAGAGTTGCACAAGAGAGAGAAGATATCCAAGTAGTAGCGATCAATGACTTGATCGATGTAGACTACATGGCTTACATGCTTAAGTATGACTCTACTCACGGTAACTTCAAAGGTACTGTAGAGGTGGTAGATGGCGCATTGGTAGTGAACGGAAATACCATCCGTGTTACTGCTGAGAAAAGCCCAGCTAACCTTAAGTGGGGTGAAGTAGGAGCTGATTATGTAATCGAATCAACCGGTATTTTCTTGACTAAAGAAACTGCACAAGGTCACATCGATGCAGGTGCTAAGAAAGTAGTAATGTCTGCTCCATCTAAAGATGATACGCCGATGTTCGTAATGGGTGTAAACGAAGATTCTTACACTTCTGACATGATTTTCGTGTCTAACGCTTCTTGTACTACAAACTGTTTGGCTCCAATCGCCAAAGTATTGAATGACAACTGGGGAATCGAGGAAGGCTTGATGACTACAGTTCACGCGACTACTGCAACTCAAAAAACTGTTGATGGACCTTCTGCGAAGGACTGGAGAGGTGGACGTGGTGCTGGTCAAAACATCATCCCTTCTTCTACGGGAGCTGCTAAAGCGGTAGGTAAAGTTATTCCTGAGCTTAACGGTAAATTGACTGGTATGGCATTTAGAGTTCCTACTCCTGATGTTTCTGTTGTCGATTTGACAGTTAGATTGAAAAACCCTGCTACTTACGCTGAGGTTTGTGCTAAAATGAAAGAAGTTTCTGAGACTACTATGAAAGGTGTTCTTGGATATACTGAAGATCAGGTTGTTTCTAACGATTTCGTTGGAGATGCTAGAACTTCTATTTTCGATGCAGGCGCTGGTATCCAGCTTTCTGACAAATTCTTGAAAGTAGTTTCTTGGTATGACAACGAGTGGGGTTACTCTAATAAAGTAATCGACTTGGTTAGCTTCATCGCAAGCAAATAATAATTGCATTTGCAATAAACGAAGCCGTTCACGTATGTGGACGGCTTTTTTTTGTTCTGAGGGATCCCGCTTCTAGTGCTATAGTGTATGTTTCCTTATCGTTTTTTCACGCTGCGGCTGAATACTGGGACTGAATACTGTCACTGCGACTAAGTACTTATTTCATTCCCTGAGCTCGCAACAAATCATCGGTGCCCTGCAGGATTTTACTTTTGAGAATGGGGTTGTAGTCTGGGTTTGACTCCAAAAAGTCTGAGACGATTTTAGCCGCTCCTGAGGAAGTGTATTGCCCGGCAGTAGCAGATATCCATCTTTTGGGGAAAAAGATGTCTCCGGTCTTCTGAGTGTCTTCTAGGAGACGAAGAGCAAGTGGAAGATGCTTAATGGCGGATTTCTGATGCAAAGGGTGGTGAATGTAGCCACTAGCTGACAAGACCCAAGATTCCTTCTCACGGTTGGAGGCTTCGCTGAATGATTCGAAGAGCGCATCTCGCTCTGCTTCGTTTTGAGATAAAGCTGGCCTTAGAAAATCAAAACGATCAAGTTTGTCTGGATTGCTGATCCTGGTTCGTTCTTCTGTTAAGATGATGTCAGATTTTGGATGTCCATACATTGCTAATGTCATGGCTAGACTCGTGAAGTTGTCCGGATTGAGTTTCAGGTCTTTGATTTCAAGATCTTTTTTCCAGACTTGATAAAGCAGCCCTTGCCCAGTTTTAGAATATGCAAGACCGCTGTAAAGAGAGAAGATGGTTTTCTTCAGGTTGGTAGGAAGGTCTTCTTGCAATTGATTCCAAAGTTGTGATTCTAATTCAGGAAGAACTTTGTTACGTTGATCTTCGGTCAAATATTTCCAGAAAATGGTATTGATTTCAGATGAAATGAGACGAGCTAAGATCTCATTTTCTTCATTGGCTATTCCCTTTTGAAAAGTCTCAAAAGCTAGAATTGGCGCTATGTTGCCAGCTAAGGTATTTTCAAATAAGTTGATGTAAGATTGTCCGCGCATCACTTCATCTGTCAAGGCTGAAATATTAGCTAGCGAAGCCTTATCGAGTGGGAAAACTCCATAACCAAGCCCATTGCTATTGTAGAGAATAGCAGCTGGCTGTTGTTCTCCGATAGCCTCTTTCAAGTTGAGCGTTTTGCCCGTCATGGCAACGGAGAAGGTCTTGCTTTCCTCAGGATAAAAGAATGTGATGTCAAAAAGCTGCGGCCAAATTTTGTCAGAGCCATCTTCGGCCTTCTGGCTGATTAGAAATGAGCTGATCGAGCCGTCTTTGGCAAGTTCAATTTTGTCGGAGAGGATAGGTCTGCCGGATTGATTTACCCATATTTCACTCCATTGCTGAAGATCCATTTCTGTGTTTTCATCCAGAAGTTCAACCAGCTCATTCCAGTCTGCGTTGTCATTAGCATAGGTTTTTATGTATTTCTGGATGCCTTTTTGAAATGCCGTTTCACCCATGGCTTTTTCCAGCTGACGCATCATAATCGGGGCTTTGTCGTAGATGATGCTGCCATACAGGGATCCAGCATCCTTCAGGTTGGCTAGTTTCTGTCGAATTGGGTTTGTGCCATGAGTTCGGTCTTCGCCATAAGCAGACGGATAATGATTTGTAAGAAATGAAAGTTCGTGATTGATATCAGGATAAGTTGGGTTGACTAGTTTGCCAGCCATGAAGTTGGCAAATACTTCTTTCATCCATACATCTTCAAACCAATCCATCGTCACCAAGTCACCAAACCACATATGAGCTGTTTCGTGACCGATAAGCTTTGCCCGGCTAAGTAATTCTGTGTCGGTAGCATTTTCGTCCAGGAAAAGAGAGGATTCGCGGTATTGGATGGCTCCTACATGCTCCATTCCTCCGTATTGGAAAATGGGGATGGTGGCAAAATCAAATTTCTGGAATGGGAAAGGGTAGTCGGTATACTCTTCTAGAAATTCTTTCGCTTGTTGATGGAGCGTGAAAAGCTCAGGAATACTGGCGGCTATTTTTTCAGGATTGGTTTCTCTGTACAGCATCGTTTGAGCGAATTCTGATGCTGATGTTGCTTTTTGAAATTTGCCTGCAACAAAAGAAAACAAATAGGTGCTCATCAGGTCTGACTTGAAAAAGCGATGGGTGACAAATTCGCCATTTTCCTCAGAAGCCATTTCTGGTGCTCCTGCCAAGACTTCCCAGTCTTTAGGAGCTGTGATGGTCAGCGTGTAGTTCGCTTTCAAATTTGGTTGATCAAAACAGGGGAAAAGCGTGCTTGCCCGATCAGGAACTAGGAGTGTGTATAGAAAATCCTTATTTCTGTTCAGAGATAGCTCTCCGGCGAGGAAATCAATCTCGATAGTGTTGGCGCCTTTTGTAAGTGCTTCCTTGGGGATGATCAGGTGCTGGTCTTTGTGGTTGATTTCAGTTTCCTGACCATTCACCCTTAGCGAAAGTAAATGCGATGATTCCTCATGGAAATCTAATACCAAGGGATGCGATAGGTCAGATATTTCAACTTCCAGAGTTAAATGTGAACGGATGTCCTCTGATTTTTTGGAAGGGATGTTAAAAGATAAACTGTAGTGGATATCCGCAACTTGCTGTTTTCTGTATTGAGCTAACTCGAAAGAGATTCCTGGATTATAGAAATGTACGTCCGATACAGGAGTCTTGCATGAAGAGAATGTCAAAACAAAGCCAAAAAGCAGAAAGAGGTGTTTCATATTCCAACAATCAGCATATTTTGGAGGATTCGCAAGGTGAATTCCACTGGAGATGTATGTATAAGATCACATTCTCGTCACGTCTGATTTTTTAATATAGGCGCTTTTATCTTTCCAGTCCACCTCATACCAGATGTCTTTGCTGGATTTGATGTGTACACGATGCCCTGGTTCTACCATTTCTATCAGCTCACCACCCGCAGATGGCTTGCTTACAATAAACGTCGGGCTGCTGGTGATAAGACCTGTGCGCGGACCATTCAAGAAATTATTGGCCAGAAAGATTAAAACAATCAGCAGGATAGTAGGCCAGAAAGTTTGGGTTTTTTCTGTTTTACGACCAGTTATCCAACTTGTCACAATAGAGAGTACCAAGAAAAATGATAAAATGCCCACAATATAATCTTGGTATTCTGTAAGAAATATAAGGAAGCGTTGCCCGTCACTCACCTCGTAGCCGACAAGCGTGCTCTGGCCCGTTAGACTTTTGATCTTGGTAATGGCTTGTGAGTTCGGTTCCAGATCGTAGTATTTACTTAGGTAAAGCGTAGCTCGTTCATTATCTCCAATACCCTCGGTGATGAAGGCCATTTTCAGCAACATTGCCGGTGAATAAATCCCAGATTGGTAGTTAGAATCGTAAATTTCCATTGCTTCCTTGTAGCTTCTAGCATTGAACAAAGAATCTGCTTTATTTAAGTCAATTACATCTGCTTGACAATGAATACTTTGTAGAGATATCGATAAAAATATCAAAAGTTTTGTGAGAAAGATTGATTTCACGTTTGGCATTTAAAATTTGTCCCCTTATTTTTGCAGTCCAATAACGGCAATGATCTGGCAAAAAGCAAGGCTAGGGAGTCAATTTGAAAGGTTTAAAGAGACCATTTTATGGTTAAAATTTCTGAAAATTTTCAGAGCGATATGTGTCGGAAGGTTGACTTCTGGTGCTGATCGTAGAGATAGAATAAAAGTGAATAACGATTCACTAAAGAATATACAGAGTAATGATTCCTTAGCTCAGCTGGTAGAGCATCCCGATTTTATCGGGAGAGTTCCGGTTTCGAGTCAAAGAAGAAATACAACAGTGAAAAAAGTTTTACTGTTACCAATAGTGAATGATTCCTTAGCTCAGCTGGTAGAGCATCCCGATTTTATCGGGAGAGTTCCGGTTTCGAGTCAAAGAAGAAATACAACAGTGAAAAAAGTTTT
>TARA_R110002072_G_scaffold137520_1_pt1 | contig 60348 bp, 51 predicted proteins | sample TARA_R110002072 | Tara Oceans TARA_R110002072 (sample SAMEA4397118) | marine metagenome | biome: Polar Biome; feature: [SRF] surface water layer (ENVO:00010504); material: water (ENVO:00002006), including particulate matter (ENVO:01000060) such as... | depth 5 m | reverse complement strand
TCAAGGAGCGCTGCCGCTATGAATTTATTCCGGACAGCAGTGCGCGAAGGCGAGAATCCAATCGGTCTACGAACAACCTTCCAGTCTGCGCTGTAACCGCATGCCAAGCCTGGTGCTCAGCACAGAGCCCCGCAAAAACCCTAAATCGGCGCCGCAACCAAAGCCTCGTCCCGCACCGGCAACACATCCACTGCCACCGTCAGCTTGTGTTCCCCTCCCCCGGTCATCACCCCCTTGAGCGGCGTGACGTCGGCAAAATCCCGACCCCAGCCCAGGATGATGTAGCGTTCGTCCGGCACGCAGCCGTTGGTAGGATCTATCTCCAGCCAGCCCCAACCGGGAATAAACACCGCCAGCCAGGCATGGGTGGCGTCGGCGCCGAGTAGCTTCTCCTGCCCTTCCGGCGGCATGGTTTCCATATAACCACTCACGTAGCGGGCAGCCAGGCCCAGCGAGCGCAAGCAGCCGATCGCCAGGTGAGCGAAGTCCTGGCAGACGCCGCGGCGGCTGGCCAGAACTTCCTTCAGCGGCGTGGCGACTGTGGTGAAATCAGGATCGTAGACGAACTCGCTGAAAATCCGCTGATTGAGATCCAGCACCGAATCAAGCAAGTTACGGCCCGCGTAAAAGCTACTCGACGCATAGGTCGCCAGGCTTTCGTGCTGGTGAATAAAGGGCGAGTCGAGCATATACAGCCGCGCTTCAAGGCAGTCGCGATTGCTGTAACGAATATCCGCAGCCGTTTCCCGCACCGCCTGTTCCCAGGCGATGGTGGAGAAAAAATCCTGGGTGGGTCGTGGACGGGTTTCGATATCGCTGGTGACATTCACCTGCAGTTCATCGTGCAGCGATTCAAGGGAAAAATACACCACACGATTGCCAAAGAAATCCACGCGCTCGCGCATTCTCACCGGGCTAGGGGATATCTCTACCTTGGCGTTGGTGCACCACTGCCACGGCAGGTTGCGCGGCAGAATACGGGCCTCGTTGTGGCTCAGGCTGACAGGGCCGCTGTACTCATAGAGCGTGCTGTGGCGTAACTGGTATTTCATCTGCCGGAGCCCTGTTCAGGAATTATTGCTGTATTGCATGGTGACCAGCTGTCGAGGTGGTTCAACATGACTGAAATGACTGTGCGATATGGCGTTGGACAATTCCGACATCGGTTCAATCAACTGGTCCAGCAGCTCAGTCAGTGCTTCCCTGGCCTCTTCGGAGCTTTCCAGATTGGCCAGCATGTCGATGTCCACCAGGTGCAGCTTGCTGGTCGCTTCGATGATCAGGCGCTTTTCCAGATTGCGGTAGGGCGAATTACCTGGCGTCGGCAGCCGGGTGATCTGACGCTCAAGACGTTTGAGCATATAGCCGACCGAGCGCGGATTGGTTTCATCGAACAGCAGCAGATCCAGAATCGCGGAAGGATGCAATTGCGAGCGGTACCGGCGCCGATATACGGTGAAATTATCGGTGGTAGACAACACCACTTCCCACAGCGGAATGCCTGGCTGGGCGGCGGTCAGCAGGGCCAGCTTCAACAGCTGCAAGCTGCCCAGCGTGCGCTCGATAAAGCGCCCTATGTCCAGAAAACGCCAGCCGTAGTGGTGCGGCATGGTCTCGTTACAGAGCCCGAAAAAGGCTGACAGATCCAGTACCATGGCTTCCAGCAGACGCTGGCCTACTACCACACCCCGAGTGCGCGGCATGCTGTTGAAGCGCTGACGCAGACTATTGATGGCCCGCCAACTGTCATCACCCAGATGATCACGCACGGCTCGGCTGTTGCGCACGAAGTGACTGAACAGCGTCGGCAGCCCTTCTGGCTGGTCATCGGCAAACAGTAGCAGCAATCGATCTCGGGTCAGAATATGCTCGGGAGAAAAGCGCGCATGGCCGCGTGCCGCGTCCAGGTCATCTTCAAGGGTTTCAGGATCCAGGCTGATCTCCAGTGCGGCCAGCAGGTCCGGCAAAATATTGTTGTTGACCTCGTGGCGGTCATCCTGCAACAGCCGTCCCAGCGCCTCGCGCAGCAGTCGGGCGCGGGTATCCAGACGCTCGCCATAGCGGCCCATCCAGAACATGCTCTCGGCGACTCGGCAAGGCAGGTCCTTACCGTCGCGGGTGACCACAATAGGACCCTGAGCCTGGCGTAGCATACTGATATGCGGCTGTGGAACCGGGGCCAGAACCCAGACATCCTTGACGGTGCGGCTTTGCATCAGCGGCGCCCCGGGCTCACCTACCCAGGCCAAACCGCCGGGCATAACGCGAAAATTGCGCTCGTGCACAGGTTTGCCCAAATCATCAGGCTCGACGAGACTGAAAAAGCGCAGCGTGGTGTGCTGACGCTCAAGCTTTCGGGTTTGCGGATTGAATCCAGGGGTGACCGACGACACAATCGGCCGTTGCGCGGTATACAGATAAGGCCGTCGCTGCAAATCGCGGCGTAACCCGTCGATCGCTTCCAGGCTCATCTGCCCGGCTCTGAACGCTTTGCCCGGCTGGCTGATGTCGCGCAATATCCATTCGTCCAGTGACTGGCTAACCTGAGTGAGGCTTTCACCGTTGCCACACCAGAGCGTCTCGCGGCAGCGCAGCAGCAGGGTTTCGCCGAGCAACCGCTGGCACAGCCCAGGCAGGAAGGCGGCCAGCGCCGGGTGTTCAAGAATCCCCGCGCCCAGCGCGTTGGCAATGCGCACTTCGCCGTTACGTGCAGCCTGCAGCAGACCCGGCACACCTAGGAGCGAATCCGGACGCAGCTCCAGCGGGTCACACCAGGGGTCGTTGATCTGCCGGACAATCACGTCGACCTGGGTCAAACCGCCCAGAGTACGTACCGATACCTGGCCTTCACGCACGACCAGGTCATCGCCCTCGACCAGCGAGAAGTTCATGTAGTTGGCCAGCCAGGCATGTTCGAAATAGCCTGGGCTACCAGGGCCTGGCGACAGGAGAACGATATTCGGTTGCTCGCGCCCCGCCCCGGCCAAGCCGGCCAGGCAACGGTGTTGAGCCTGGTGAAAGCCGGCCAGACGGTTGATGGGCGCTTCGCGGTAGATGCTTGGCAGCGCGCGCGCCAGGGTAATGCGATTCTCCAGCGCATAACCTGCGCCGGAAGGCGACTGAGTCCAGTCACCCAGCACCAGCCACTGACCGTTCTCGTCACGAATCAGATCCGTACCATGGGAAATCAACAATGGGCGGTCTAGTTGTGATGGCGTGTCGGCTGCTGCAAACAGGTAGGCCGGATGAGTGAACACCAGCTCCGGCGGCAACAACCCTTCATTGATGACCTTGCGCTCACCGTAAAGATCATCGAGCAGATGTTCGAGCAACCGACTGCGCTGCTTGAGCCCGGCTTCGAGCCCTTCCCACTCCTGGGTGCCGATCACCCAGGGCAGGCAATCCAACCGCCAGGAGCGCAGTTGGCCCGGATCATCTTCATAGGGATTGAAGGTGACGCCGTTTTCATGCAACAGGTTCTGCGCTTCCTCACTGCGGCTGACCAGAAAATCAGCCCCCAGTGCGGAAAACTCGTTCATCAGCCCCTGCCAGTGCGCGCGCGGCTGGCGATCCTCATCAAGCAACTCGTCATGCGGGCTGCGCCCAGGTGCTGTCGGGGACACTTCCTCGGAATAGTCTCCGAGGAAGTGTTTGAGCGAGGGATCCAGATTACCCGGTAACTGCATGAGTTATATCCTGAGCGACGCCCGAAGCGGGCGCCTGTGCACTGTACCAAAAAAGCATTATAGCTCAGAGGCAGGTACGGCAGCACGTCTCAGGTCGAGTGTATGCGGATACTCCTGTCCGGGCGCCTGCTCGATCCGCTTCATCGGCCCCTGGGTGTGGCCATGCGACCAGAAGCGCGCCATGCGACGGGCCTCGGCCTCATTGGCATTGACCGGGAAGGTCTCGTAATTGCGCCCGGCCGGATGCACCACGTGATAGGTACAACCACCCAGCGAGCGGTTGTTCCAGGTATCCACCAGGTCAAACACCAGCGGTGCGTGCACTTCGATCATCGGGTGCATCGCCGACGGAGGCTGCCAGGCGCGATAACGTACAGCAGCAACACCCTCACCCGGGATACCGGTAAACTGCAGCGGCACCTTGTAGCCATTACAGGTGAGTACGTGGCGTGACGGATTGAAGTCGCTAACCTTGACCTCCATGCGCTCGACCGACGAATCCACATAACGCGCAGTGCCGCCACCGCTGACCTCTTCACCCAGTACGTGCCAGGGCTCAATCGCCTGACGCAACTCCATGCCGACGCCGTCGTAGCGTACTTCCCCACAATGCGGGAAGCGGAATTCCAGGAAGGGGGCAAACCATTCAGCCTCAAAGGCAAAACCGTGATCATTCAGATCGGCAATCACGTCACGCAGATCCTGCCAGATAAAGTGCGGCATCATCCAGCGATCGTGCAGCGCCGTGCCCCAGCGGACTAGCGGCTTGCGATAGGGCTTGGCGTAGAAGCGTGCAACCAGTGCGCGAATCAGCAACTGCTGCATCAGGCTCATCTGCGCGTGCGGAGGCATTTCAAAGCCGCGCAGCTCCAGCAAGCCGAGTCGGCCAGTAGCAGAATCGGGCGAGTAGAGTTTGTCGATACAGAACTCCGCGCGGTGGGTATTGCCGGTGATGTCTGTGAGCAAATGCCGTAGCAGGCGGTCTACCAGCCAAGCCTGTGGCACCTCGCCTTCGGGCATCTGCGACAATGCAATCTCCAGTTCATACAGCGCTTCATGACGCGCCTCATCAACCCGGGGCGCCTGACTGGTCGGGCCGATAAACAGCCCCGAGAACAGGTACGACAGGCTCGGATGGTGCTGCCAGAAGGTCAGCATGCTGGCGAGCAGGTCCGGACGCCGCAGGAACGGCGAATCTGCCGGCGTCTTGCCGCCGAGGGTAACGTGGTTGCCACCGCCGGTCCCGGTATGCCGGCCATCCAGCATAAACTTCTCTGTGCCCAGGCGCGTCAGGCGCGCTTCCTCATAGAGGATATGGGTGTTATCGACCAGATCGCGCCAACTGGACGCCGGCATGACGTTGACTTCAATCACACCCGGATCCGGCGTGATCATGAATTTTTCAATACGCGAGTCCGAAGGCGGTGCATAGCCTTCGATGCACACGGGCATTTTCAGGTGTGCTGCGGTTTGCTCGATAGATGCCAGCAGTTCCAGGTATTCCTCCAACTGGGCCAAGGGAGGCAGGAAGATGAACAGCTTGCCGTCACGTTCCTCAAGGCACAGCGCAGTACCGATGACGCCCTCCTCGCTCAGGTCCGGCAGCTGTTCCTGCCAGTCCTGGCCAGCGGCCTGATGATGGCGCCCGCCTGCCTTCCCGTCTGCGGCCTGCACTTCACTATAACGACTGGCGACTTCGCCATGTACGTCTGGCAAGGCGGGCGGCGTCTCGAACAACGAGCGCGGCTGGGGTTCGTCCAGCTTGCGCAATGGCAACGCAGACAAGGGCAAACGCAAGCCCATGGGCGAATCGCCAGGGACCAGATACAGATTCTGCCGACGCACCGGCCAGCGGCTGCTTTGCCAGCGCTGGGTGGTCAGATCGCGGGCGAGCGGCAAGGCCAGACCGCTTATCTTGTCCAACCCGCGCTCGAGTACTCGCACCAGCTTGGCGCGGCTTTCATCATCCTGCAGCTCGTCATCACTGAGCTTCACATCACTAGGCTGCTGCTGCTCCAGCCACAGGTAGTAATAGGTGTCTTCAAAGCAGGGAATCAGATAGCGCTCGTCCAGCTCCAGACGTTTGACCAGCTCAGCGGCAAAGCGCTGGACGTCCTTCTCGGTAAACTTGTAATCCTTTTCCACATCGGCCAGCCACTGATCGTCCTGCCATACCGGCTTGCCATCGCGACGCCAGTAGCAGGCCAGTGCCCAACGCGGAAGCGGTTCACCGGGGTACCACTTGCCCTGCTGGTAATGCATCAATGAATGAGGGGCGTAGTGCGGGCGAAGGCGGCGCAACAAGCGCTCGGCAAGCCCTCTTTTGGTCGGTCCCTGCGCGGCGATGGTCCATTCTGGTGCATCCATGTCGTCGATTGACACGAAAGTCGGTTCACCACCCATGGTCAGCCGCACATCCAGCTCTTCAAGTTGCTTGTCGACCTGATCGCCGAGCGCATCAATACGCAGCCATTGCTCCTCGGTGTAGGGTTTGGTGACCCGCGGATCCTCATGAATCCGAGTAACGCTCATCTTGAAATCGAATTCGACCTTGCAGGGCTCCGAGGCGCCGGTAATGGGCGCAGCGCTGGAAGGCTCTGGCGTGGCGGCCAAGGGAATATGCCCTTCTCCGGCAAACAGCCCGGATGTCGGGTCCAGCCCGATCCAGCCGGCGCCGGGGATAAATACCTCGGTCCAGGCATGCAGGTCGGTAAAGTCGACCTCGGTACCCGACGGGCCGTCCAGCGCTTTCACGTCGGCAGTCAACTGGATCAGATACCCGGAGACAAAGCGCGCTGCCAGCCCCAGGTGACGGAAAATTTCCACTAAAAGCCAGGCCGAGTCCCTGCAAGAGCCGCGCTGCAGCGTCAGGGTTTCTTCTGCACTCTGTACGCCAGGCTCCATACGAATCAGGTATTCGATGTCCTGCGACAGGCGCTGATTGATGGACACCAGAAAGTCAGCCACCACTTTGGGTTCACGGCTGATTGTCGCCAGCCAGGCCTTGAGTAACGGGCCGGGCGGCTCGGCCTCCAGATAGGGGCCCAGCTCCTTGCGCAGCGCCTTGGGGTATTCAAAGGGGATCTTCTCGGCGTAATCCTCGACAAAAAAGTCGAACGGATTAACCACTGTCATCGGTACGATCAGCTCTACATCCACGTACAGGTGATCGATTTTTTCCGGAAAAACCACCCGCGCAACATGATTGCCAAAGGGGTCCTGCTGCCAATTGATAAAGTGCTCGCCACCCTCTATTTTCAAGCTGTAGGCGTCAATCGGCGTGCGGCAATGTGGTGCGGGTTTCAGACGAATATGGTGGGCTGCAACGGCTACCGCCTTGTCAAAGTCATAACGAGTGGAATGTTTCAGCGCTACACGAATGGTCATGAATCGTTTCCCGGTGCAATGGCAAGGTTAGCCCAAGAGCATAGCAACGCCTGTGCCAAGCGCGTCGGATAAAACTCTTTTGAATAAAATGGGTCTGTGAAGAGGATAACTCTTTTGTCCAGCAGCGGTATGACAATGATGGGATCTATAAAGTCAATAATATCAATCCAGATGGCTAAAGCGGCAAATGCATATTAGGCTGGTATAGCAATTGCAGCGTTTCGTCGCATCACCCAGCACATAAGAGTGGCTTAATGAGCAAAGTTAATTGGGAAGACTACGCCTCCAAGGGTTTTTTTGACGAACTCATCACTGCTTCCGGCCAGCCACGCCCCGAAGCAGCCATGCTATGCAAATACCTCGCGGACCTGGACGCCCGCGAGCTGAGCGAACATAAAACGGCAGCTGAAGTGGCCATCCAGTTGATGGGCATCACTTTTACCGTCTACACCGAAGGCAACATGATCGACCGCGCTTGGCCCTTCGATATCGTCCCGCGGATCATCCCGCTGGCTGAATGGCAAAAGACCGAAGCCGGTCTGAAGCAGCGGGTTCAGGCGTTGAACATGTTTATCGATGACCTTTATCACGATCAGAAGGTCATCAAGGACGGGGTTTTCCCCGCAGAGATTCTTGCCAAATCGGTGAATTTCCGCCCGCAATGCGTTGGTGTGCATCCGCCACACAATATCTGGGCACACATCTGCGGTTCTGACTTGGTGCGGGACAACGATGGCACGCTCTATGTGCTGGAAGACAACCTGCGCATTCCATCCGGCGTGTCCTACATGCTGGAAAACCGCAACGTAACCAAGCGCGTATTGCCTGATCTGTTCGCTACTGGCCGTATTCAGCCAGTGGATGATTACACCTCGCAGCTCTATGACATGCTCGCTTACATGTCACCACGGCCAGGCGACGATCCGTGCATTGTGATCCTGACCCCGGGCATCTATAACTCCGCCTATTACGAACACGCCTACCTGGCGCAACAAATGGGCGTGGAAGTGGTAGAAGGCTCCGACCTGGTGGTGGGCGAGGATGACTGCGTCTATATGCGCCGCATTGATGGCCTGAGCCGAGTCGATGTGATCTATCGCCGGGTGGATGATCTGTTTATTGATCCCGAAGTATTCAATCCGGATTCGGCGCTGGGCGTCAAAGGCCTGATGCGCGCATGGCGCAAGGGCAATGTCGCCCTGGCCAACGCACCCGGCGCTGGCGTTGCCGATGACAAGGTGGTCTACGCCTTTGTACCGGCGCTGATCAAGTATTACCTCGATCAGGAACCTCTGCTGCCGAACGTGCCCAGCTACCTGTGCATGTTCGATGACGACCGCAAGTACGTGCTCGACAACCTCGACAAGCTGGTGGTCAAACCGGCTAACGAATCGGGCGGATACGGCATGCTGATCGGGCCACATTCAACGAAAAAGGAACGGGACAAATTTGCCGAGCTGATCAAGGCCGACCCTCGCAATTACATGGCCCAACCGACGTTAGCGCTTTCCACCTCCCCGGCGCTGTGCGAGAACGGTGTCGAACCGCGCCACGTCGATCTGCGGCCGTTCATCCTCTCCGGCGAAACGCCCTGGGTGACCACCGGCGGCCTGACCCGCGTGGCCTTGACCAAAGGCTCCCTGGTGGTCAACTCGTCCCAGGGTGGCGGCAGTAAAGACACCTGGATTGTCGATATGGCGGGGAACTGATCATGCTTTCAAGAGTTGCTGAAAATATCTACTGGCTGGCCCGCTATATCGAACGCGCCGAAGACACTGCCCGTTTACTGAGTGTGAACAGCCATCTACTGCTCGACCTGCCCCGCTCGACCAAACTGGGTTGGTCGGAGATCATCGCTATCACCGGTAACGATGAACTATTTGACGAGCATTACGACACCCGCGATGAAGCCAGCGTGCTGTCCTTCATGTGTGGTGATCGACGCTATTCTGGCTCGATCATCAGTTCGCTGGCCGGTGCGCGGGAGAACTTGCGTACCACACGGGAGGTTATCCCGCGTGAAATATGGGAAGAAATCAACCAGTTATATATCAATGTTCAGGAACAAGTTGAAGCGGGAATAACACCCCGCCGGCGCGATGCCTTTCTCAATCGGGTGATCCGCAGTTGCCAGACGGTCAATGGCCTGGTCGAGGGTATGCTCAGCTACACCACCGCCCGCACTTTCCTGATGATGGGCCGGCAACTGGAACGCGCAGACATGACCACGCGCATCATCGACGTGCGCTCGGCCAATCTGCTGCCCCGCAGCCCCGAGGATTTGACACCCTTTGAAAACCTGCAATGGATGAGCGTGCTCAAGTCCCTCAGCGGCTTTCAAATGTACCGGCAACATGTGCGCTTGCGTATCCGCGGGCCGGACGTATTGCAGTTTCTGCTGCAGGACCGCATGTTCCCGCGAGCAGTCGCCTGCAGCCTTGAACGGCTGGCCATTGCGCTGAAGAATCTGCCCATGCACGAACTAGCCTTGGAAGAAGTTGAAAACTGCAGGAAACATATTGCCCAAGCCGAGATCATACGTATGGCAGCAGAGCCGGATCTGCTGCACGCCTTCGTAGATGAGATTCAGATCGACTTCACTGAAGTGCATGATGCCATTCGTAAGACCTATTTTGCCCAGCCGGAAGAGGCAACCCAATCACAGGAACAATGACCTGCGCCGCTCCGGCCGCGGGGTCGGAGTGTCCCTTTCATGGATAACGACCCATGAGTTATTTTGATCAGTTGGTGCAGCGCAGTGAAGGTAGTCAGCTGTTCGATTATCACCCCCATGGCCACGTGCAGCGTTGCCAGTGCGGACAAGCGATCTTTTTCGACAATCAACTCTGTTTGAGCTGCGGCTCCGCGCTTGGCTATCACCCAGAAGAAGGCAAACTGTGCAGTATCGAGCAGGAGCCGGAGAGTGACCGCTGGGCTATTCGCTCCGAAGGCAAGCTGGCGGGCACGTCCTACACCCTGTGCGAAAACCGCTCCAGTCCGGCGCAGTGCAATTGGCTAGTGACCAAAGAAGAAAATTCACCCTTCTGCGTGGCCTGCGCGCTGAACCTGACCATTCCCGACCTGAGCATTGACCGCAATGCAGAACATTGGCACACCACTGAACAGGCCAAACGGCGTCTGATCTCACAGTTGATCATGCTAGGCCTGCCGGCTGTGTCAAAGGATCTGGATCCAAAGCAGGGTCTGGGATTTGAACTGCTACGCCAGCTACCGGATGGCCCTGCGGTGCTGACGGGCCATATGGAGGGCGTCATTACCCTCAATATTGAAGAAGCCGACCCCGCCCACCGGGAAAAAGTGCGGCAAAACATGCACGAGCCCTACCGCACCATGCTCGGGCATTTTCGCCATGAGTCCGGGCACTATTACTGGGATCGCCTGGTGATGGATACGCCCTGGTTGCCGGCATTTCGCGAGCTATTCGGCGACGAGCGTCTGGATTACAAGGAAGCGCTGGAAGAGCATTACAGCGAAGGCCCTCCGGCAGACTGGAATAACACTTTCATCAGCAGCTATGCCGCCTCTCACCCTTGGGAAGACTGGGCCGAGACCTGGGCGCACTATCTGCACATGACCGATACGCTTAACGTCGCGCTGGATTTCGGTATTCGGCTGGATACCTTGCAACTGCGAATCGACAAATTTGAGCGCAGCCAACTCGATGGTTGCGTGCAGGGTAATAGAGACCAGGACGCGTTCCTGGCCTTTATCAATCGCTGGGTGCAGCTCAGCAGCGTGCTCAATGTGCTGGCCCGCAGTATGGGCCAGGCTGATATCTATCCCTTCGTGCTCACCATCCCCAGTCTGCGCAAGCTGTACATGGTGCACAGCATCGTCGCTGACGTCGGCTGATCAGGCCGCGACTATCGGGATCCGCTCCAGCACATCGGGCAGGGGCGGCAACCCGTGTTTGGCACGGGCGCGCTGGCAATCCTCATTAGCGAGGCCGTTTTCGCCATGCCAGGCAAACTCACGGCAACTGGAAGAACGCTTCTCGTAGATATTGCAACGCACGCCCTCACCCACCAGCCCCATCAACGCAGTGCAGCGTGGGGTGGGTTGATTGGTGCCTTGCATGCAGCTCAGGTGAGGAGAGATCTGTTCCGTCAGATGTTGCGGGACCAGCCCGTCGGGGGAGTCATCCGTCTCGCCCCAGTAAAACGAAACCCTGAATGTGGCACAACAGGCGCCGCAATTCAGACAGGGTGAAGGTGCGTTCATTTCATTGCATTACTCATACTGCCAAGGAGCACGATTTGTACAACCTCTGAGAGCGCCACACAAGAGGGGCTGCAGCGCTTTTACAAGTATATTTTCGAATGCCTTATGAAACACCATAGCCGCCATCATTAGCGTCGCCCAGTGGCCGCCTAAACAGGTAACATCAGGCTTTGTCCGCTCAGCCAATGGATCACCGATGAACAGCCAGACACCCACCTCGAACGTCATAGCAGGAATGGATACCCGGCGCCTTGCACGTATTGCCGACCACCTGGAGAACGCCTACCTGCAGCCCGGCAAGCTACCCGGTGCTCTGACGCTGGTAGCACGCCGTGGCGAGATTACCTACCTGCACGCGCAAGGTCTGATGGATGTCGAGCGCAACAAGCCAGTTCAGCGCGACACTCTATTCCGCATCTATTCGATGACCAAACCGGTTACCTCCATCGCGCTGATGCAGTTGTATGAACAGGGCCGTTTTCTGCTCGATGACCCGGTTCACAAGTACATTCCTTCGTGGGCCAAGTTGCGCGTCTACAAATCCGGCATTCACCCGCAGTTTCTGACCACGGCGCCACAACGCCCGATGAGCATTCGCGATTTGCTCACGCACCAATCGGGGCTGACTTACGGCTTCATGAACCGCACCAATGTGGATGCCGCCTACCGCGCGCTGAAACTGGATGGCGGCACCGGCCATACCCTGGACAGGTTGGTCGATGAGCTCTCACGCCTGCCATTGGAGTTCTCGCCCGGCACGGCCTGGAACTACTCGGTATCGACCGACGTGGTCGGCTATCTGGTTCAGGTTCTGTCCGGCATGAGCCTGGACGAATACCTTGCTGAGCATATTTTCAAGCCCTTGGGCATGGTCGATACGGCCTTTACCGTGCCGACTGACAAGATCGAGCGTCTGGCAGCCTGCTATCAGTATCAGCCAGGTGATCAGTTCAATCTGCAGGATGATCCGGCCCACTCGGCCTTTACCCGCGCGCACGGCTATCTATCCGGCGGCGGCGGTCTGGTTTGCAGCATGGATGACTACTACCGCTTTGCCCAGGCGCTGGCCAACGGCGGCGAATATCAGGGGCAGCGCATTATTGGCCGCAAGACGCTGGAGTTCATGCGGATGAACCACCTCCCGGGCAATCAGGACCTGCCGGGTGTGTCGGTCGGGGCATTCAGTGAGACGCCCTATGAAGGTTCAGGGTTCGGCCTGGGCTTTTCGGTAAAGACCGATGTGGCCAAGTCGCAAACCAATGGTTCGGTGGGCGAATACGGCTGGGGCGGCATGGCCAGCACCAACTTCTTCATCGACCCGCAGGAGGACATGCTGATGATCTTCATGACTCAGCTGATACCCTCTTCAAGCTATCAGATCCGCCAGGAACTGCGTGCGATCATCAATGGTGCATTGGTGGACTGACCACCTGGCTGCCCGGCGCACGGGCAGCCAGGGTGCGGTCAATCGTGCTCTACCCAGATCAGCTCATCGGTATCAAAGCCCAGTGCGGCTGCGCGCTCGACAAACGCCTGCTTGTCTTCCTCGGCGATCTGCGGCTCCCGCGCCAACAGCCAGAGGTAATCGGTGTTGGGGCCAGATACCCAGGAATAGCGGTAATCTTCCTTGTCCAATCCGAAAATGCCGTAGGCACCATAGAATGGGCCAAAAAAGGACACTTTCAGGAAGCCGGTCTGTTCGTTTTCAACGAAGTAGGCCTTGCCTTCCGCTTCTTCCCACTCACCCTTCTCTTCCGAAAAGCCCCTGTTTACCACTTTGATACCGCCATCTTCACGCAGGCTGTACTCGGCAGTTACCTTGCTAAGACCTTCTTCAAATGAATGGTCAAGCCGGGCGATTTCATACCAGGTGCCCAGGTAACGATCGGCCTCAAAGCCACTGACCGGTTCCACGTTACTCGGTAATTTCACACACCCGACAAGCCCCACCCCCAAAAAACCAGCTAACAGCCACGCTTTCATCACAAACCACTCCTTTGCTGGTGCAGGTAGTCCAGCACCGCGCCCATCAATAACGTTGCCCGGTCAAGCTCATCCGCGGGGATGCTCAACAGGCGTTCGGGAGATTGGACCCATTCTTCCTGAGCCAGTTCAGCCACCGGGGTCGCTTCGACAAAGGCTTTGATCTGGCTGGATGTGGACTCAAGATGGCACTGCAAACCGATAACCCGATCACCCAGTTGAAAGGCCTGATTATCGCAGGCCCGGCTGCTCGCCAGGTGCACTGCGTCTGCGGGAAGATCAAAAGTCTCACCATGCCAATGCAGCACATTGATCTGTTCCGGGAAGGAAAACACATTGGTTTGACCGTGGTTGACCGACCGCACCGGAAACCAGCCAATTTCGCGCCGCGCATTTGGCCGCACCTGGCTGCCCATCACATTGGCTATAAGCTGTGCGCCAAGGCACACACCCAGTACGGCCTTGCCGTCATTGATCGCCTGGCGAATAAAGGCCTTCTCCGCTACCAGCCAGGGATGCTCCTGCTCGTCATTGACGCTCATCACGCCGCCCATGATGATCAGCAGATCAATGCCGGCCAGATCGGGCAAGGTTTCACCACGATGCAGGCGTGTGCAGGTGACGCTGTAATCATTGCTCTCCAGCCACGGGCGAATACTGCCTAGACGTTCAAAATCAGCGTGCTGCAGGTAGTGCGCATGCATCGGTCACCTCCAGGTTGGGTAACAGGCTCAATAGCAGGAATTGGGTGTGGAGTCCGGGCGCAGCTCACCGTCAACTTCATCGGGATCGATATCATTGAGCAGCAGCATCTCTCTGACCTGCTCGATATCGGCGAGTACCCGCTGATAGTCCTCGCCGTGGTCGAAGCGATTCACATCCATGGGCTTGGGCATGTAGGTAAAAGCAATCTTCAGCGCGGTCAGGGCATCGTCACTCATCTTGTCGCTCATAAACAGTTTCCCCTTCAAAGCCGATTTTTCAGATGCCCAAGTCTAAAGGCCGCGCTTGTCTATATCCAGCCTCGCCGCCGGAAGGCATACAGCAGGCTGCCGGAAATCGCCAGCATCAACACCATCACCGCCGGATAGCCCCAGCGCCACTGCAGCTCGGGCATGTATTCGAAGTTCATTCCGTACACCCCGGCGATAAAAGTCAGCGGCATAAACAGGGTGGCGATGATGGTCAACACCTTCATGACCTCGTTCATGCGGTTGCTGACACTGGAAAGATGCAGATCCAGCATACCTACCAGCATTTCGCGTAGGGTGTCGATGGTGTCCATGACGTGGATGGTGTGGTCGTATACATCACGCAGGAACACCCGGGTGTCTGCGCTGATCAGAGGGCTTTCATCCCGGGCCAGCCGGCTTAGCACCTCCCGCAGCGGCCAAACTGCCTTGCGCAACATCAGCATTTCCCGTTTGTAATGGTGAATGCGGCCCAAGGTGGACGGTTGGGGCTTCTCCATCAGCTCATCTTCAAGCGCTTCGATCTGGTCACCCAGATGCTCCAGAGCGAGGAAATAATGATCCACCACCGCATCGAGCAACGCATAGGCCAGATAATCAGCCTGCATTGAGCGGATCTGGCGGCCATCGCGCAGGCGGCTGCGAATCCCGTCAAACAGATCGCCTGGCTGTTCTTGCAGGGACAACACAAAATGATCGCCCAGAATCAGGCTGAGTTGCTCTGTCTGAATTTCTTCTGTCGCCGCGTCATAGTGCAGCATGCGCAGGACCAGATACAGATAGCCGTCATAGTCTTCGACCTTGGGGCGCTGGTCGACACTGAGAATGTCTTCCATTACCAGCGGATGCAGCTTGAATGCCTTTCCCAACGCTTCAATGACCTCAACCTGATGAACGCCATCCACGTTCAGCCAGGCCACATGCCCGCCATTACGCACGCGATAGTCACCAGCTTGGTCAATAAGCCGGTCAGATATCTCCTGCTGGTTGTATTCGATGATGCGAACCGCTGGCTGCTGCACCCGGGGCTCACCGAGATGAATCAGCGTCCCTGGCGCCGACCCGACCTTGCGTCCGCGCTTGACCACAAGCTTGCGCGCCATATTCATCTCCCTTTTGCCGGACAGTGTTGTGCGGACAGTGTTATCCAGACAATACAGCCATCATGCCAGAGCAGCCGCTATCTGGCATTCACCGGGTGAACCGGTTTGGATGAATACATCGCGCGATCGGCCAGGGTGAACAGCAAATCGATGTCCTGGGCGTCATCCGGGAACATCGCAACGCCAATACTCATGCCCACCGAGACCCACAGATCGCCACTCAGATGAATCGGTTGCAGCACTACCTGCTGCAACTTGTGGCGAATGACCGCCAGAGCTTCATGGTTGCTGACCGATTCGATGACCAGCACAAACTCATCACCGCCCACTCGGGCGACGGTATCGACATCGCGCAGCGACGCCTTGAGCCGATTGGCGACTTCGATCAGCACCCGGTCCCCGGCCTGGTGACCGTGCTGATCATTGATCGCCTTGAACCAGTCAAGATCGATCATCATCAGCGCAAAACTGCTGTCATTGCGTTTGGCCCTGAGCGTGGCTCCCTGCAACCTGTCGGTCAGCAGCTTGCGGTTGGCCAAACCGGTCAAGGCATCGTGATTGGCCTGTTGCTCGAGTAATCGCTTGCTGAGCGTCAACTGACTATTGGCGGCCTCAAGCGCCAGGGTGCGCTCGGCTACCCGGCTTTCCAATAAACGCTCATTTTCACGCAGTGCTACCAGCATCTCGCGGTTGACCGTCAGCGCCTCCTGCTGCGCTCGGTCCTGGGCAAGCTGGATGCCGTTGATACGGTCGGCCAGTGCCAATGACAGCAGCAGCATCTCCGCAGCAGATCCAAACAACAGCGCGTTGGCGGTAAAGGCGTTGGACGGCAATACACCCAGATTGTGCAGCGCCATCACCAGGATACTGATCAGCAGGGATATCCACGCCAGCACGAAAAAGCGGGCACCGGGCTGGCGGCGGTAAAGCGCTGCTGCGCCCATGGCCAGAGCCGTCAGCGCAAAGAGTAACGAGGTGATATTGACCACGAGCGCGGCGTAGAAATAGGAGACAAACAAGGTACAGAGGAAAGTCAGCGCATATACAGTGCCCAGCGCCGGCATTACCCAGTGCATCTTCAGCCTGCGCGGCGTACCGGCCAGGAAGCGCTGCACGAAAATAGCCCCAAATAGCCCGGCCAGAGACACGCTGGCCGTCGGCGAGAGGTGCGTCAGCAATGCGCTGTTAGGCGAAAGAAACTGGCCGACCAGCCCGGCCAGTCCGGCTTGGCCCAGTGCCAGAAACGCGACAAAAGCAACGTAAATGACGTAGAGCTTTTCGCGCAGGGAAAAGAACAGGAACAGGTTGTAAATCAACAGCCCTGCCGCCAATCCGTAATACAGGCTCAGGAATGAATAGCTGTATTGATCGTTGGCCCAGAGTGCATCCGGTTGCCAGAGGGTCACCGGTACCGACAGGGTGCCTTGCGAGCTGACCCGCAGATAAAGACTGTAACGCTTGCTCGGCTGCAACTGCAGCTCAAACAGATGATGCCGGTGCGGCAAGGCCTTGGCATTGAAGGGCAATAGATCACCCGCGTGTTGATGCTGGTATTCGCCACCCTGTTCGGCAAAATACAGATCAACCCGATCAAGCGACGCGTGCCCTACTTCCAGTAACCAGCGCTCTGGCACAGCCTCTTGGGTCGTGAACTCCAGGTGCAGCCAGACCTCGTCGCGGGTCAGGCCGAAATTGGTAGCAGATATGGATTGGGAGACCGCATCATCGAATTGATCGGATAAGGCTATCGCCTCTGGCAGGCTCAATTCTGGGCCGGCATTATGCAAAGAGGCAAAGTAGGTTGATAACGCGTAGCTGCTATGAGGGCCGATGCTTGGCGGCGGTTTGCTCTCGGCAGCAACAGCCTGGGCAGCTAGAAGAAAAAGCAGAAACATGCCGCACAGCCAATGCAGCGAGTGGCCAGATCCAACAGTGTCAGGTCGCACGCCGCCAGAGGAGGTCATGGGTTTCAACGGACCAGGAGTAGACAGGGAAAGAACTCCATTTCAATTATTGGCATCATAGCCGGTATTACACGGGCGCAGAATGATATCAAACCGCCATTTTACCCTGCCTACTACTTTAGTCTAATTACTCTATTTGTCAGCTTGCCCGCGCTGATTTAATACACCCTGGGTATCACTCTCCACCTGGTCCGGAGCAAACCATTTCAACTTGCTGTGGAGCTTGACCACTTCACCCACGATCAATAGCGTTGGCGGCTTGATTTCAGTGCTGTCGACCAATCCCGGCAAACTACTCAGAGTACCAATCAGGACCTTCTGATTGGCTGTTGTACCTTGCTGGATCAACGCCATGGGTGTATCCGGATGGCGCCCATGGCTGATCAGTTGCTGGCAAATCTCGGGCAAGCCCACCAGGCCCATGTAAAAAACCAGAGTCTGGCTCGGCGCCACCAGATCAGCCCAGGGCAGATTAGTGGTGCCATCCTTCAGGTGGCCGGTAACAAACCTTACCGACTGGGCATGGTCGCGATGCGTAAGGGGTATTCCGGCATAGGCCGAGCAACCGTTGGCGGCGGTGATGCCGGGCACGACCTGGAAAGGTATGCCATGGGCTGCCAACTCTTCGATTTCCTCCCCGCCACGGCCAAAAATAAACGGATCGCCGCCCTTCAGGCGTAACACGCGCTTGCCTTCACGGGCCAGCCGCACCAATAGCTGATTGATCTGCTCCTGCGGTACTGCGTGCTCGGCGCGCGCCTTGCCAACGTAGATGCGCTCGGCATCGCGGCGACACAGGTCGATGATCGCTGTGGGCACCAGACGGTCATAGAGCACCACATCTGCCTGCTGCATCAGGCGCAGCGCACGGAAGGTCAGCAGATCCGGATCGCCCGGGCCTGCGCCCACCAGATAGACTTCACCGCGGTACTGCTGCCCGGTCTGCTGCGACAGACGACTGGCCAGCAGATCTTCTGCAGCCTGATCCTGGCCGGCAAAGATTCGCTCGGCAATGTCGCCCTGGAACACATTCTCCCAGAACACACGGCGTTGGTTGATCTGCGGGAAGGCGGCCTTGACCTGGCCCCGGAAGCGTTTGGCCAGTTGTGCCAACTTGCCGTAGGTATGCGGGAACAGGGTCTCGATCCGAGCTCGGGTCAAGCGCGCCAACACCGGCGCATGACTGCCGCTGGATACCGCGATAATCAGGGGCGAGCGATCCACGATGGCGGGAAAAATCACCGTACAGAGGTCAGGCGCATCCACCGCGTTAACCGGCAGAAAGCGTGCCTGCGCATCAGCGGACACACGCGCATTCAACGGCTCATCGTCGGTGGCAGCGATTACCAGGTGCACGCCATGCAGATCGTCCGGCTGGTAGCCGCGCAAAATGCATTCACCGCCACCCTGCTCCACCATCTCGCGCAGTTGAGTCTCGATTTCGGGCGCCACGACACGCAGCACCGCGCCAGACTCCGACAACAAGCGCGACTTGCGCAGGGCTATCTCGCCGCCGCCGATGACCAGCACCCAGCGCCCTTGAAGGTTGTGAAACAGCGGCAAGTATTCCATATCAGCTAATGGTCTCGAGACCAGCCATATAAGGGCGCAGCACTTCCGGTACGGTAATACTGCCGTCGGCCTGCTGATAGTTTTCCAGAATCGCCACCAGGGTACGGCCGATCGCGAGCCCTGATCCGTTCAGGGTATGCACCAGCTCCGGCTTGCCGGTTTCCGGGTTCCGCCAGCGCGCCTGCATACGGCGCGCCTGGAAGTCGCCACAGCTGGAGCACGAGGAAATTTCACGGTACTTGCCCTGGGTCGGAATCCAGACTTCCAGATCGTAGGTGCAGGTCGCTCCAAAACCCATATCGCCGGTACACAGTGCCAGCACCCGGTAAGGCAGGTTGAGCAACTTGAGGATATTTTCCGCATGGCCGGTCAATTGCTCCAGCGCGTCGGCGGAGTCCTGCGGACGCACTATCTGCACCATTTCGACCTTGTCGAACTGATGCTGGCGGATCATGCCTCGCGTATCCCGGCCGGCAGAGCCTGCTTCGCTGCGGAAACAGGCGGTGTGAGCGGTCATTTTCAAAGGCAACTGATCGGCCGCGAGAATGCTCTGGCTGACGGTATTGGTCAACGTCACCTCAGCAGTCGGAATCAGATAAAGATCGCTCTGCCCTTCGCCGCGCGGAACCTTGAACAGGTCCGCCTCGAACTTCGGCAACTGACCGGTACCCTGCAGCGCCTCTGCCTGCACCAGGTAAGGGGTATAGAACTCCTCATAGCCGTGTTCATTGATGTGCAGGTCCAGCATGAACTGCCCCAGCGCCCGGTGCAGCCTGGCGATAGGACCGCGCATCAACGCAAAGCGCGCACCCGACAACTTCGCCGCCGTTTCAAAATCCAGATAGCCATGTTGCTCACCCAGGGCGACGTGATCCTGAACAGGAAAATCGAACTCGCGCGGCGTCCCCCAGCGGCGAATCTCGACGTTGTCATCCTCATCCTTGCCGATCGGTACCCGCTCATCAGGCAGGTTGGGCATGCTCAGCATCAGCGCATCCAGTTCAGCCTGAATGGCTTCCAGCTCCTGCTTGGCGTCATTCAGTTCGCTTCCCATGCGCTCCACATCGGCAAGCAGAGGCTGAATGTCTTCACCCTTGGCCTTGGCATGGCCGATGGATTTGGAGCGGCTGTTGCGCTCAGCCTGCAGCGCTTCTGTACGCGTCTGCACACTCTTGCGCCGGGATTCAAGCTCTTCGAGCTGCGCGACATCCAGAATAAAGCCGCGGCTGGCGAGGCGTTCAGCGACGAGTTGCGGTTGGCTACGGACCAGTTTTGGATCAAGCATGATTCATCATCTTATGGTTGCGGGTGACAGCCCGGCCGACTATCGAGTCAGCGCCAGGCCGGCCCAGGTGGCGAGCAGGCAGACGCACACGCTGAGCAGAATATATCCAATGGCCAACAAGGCCTCTCCGTTTTCCATCAGCCGCAGGGCATCGAGGGAAAAGGTGGAAAACGTGGTAAAAGCGCCAAGAAAACCGATAAACAGCCCTTGGCGTAACAGCGGCGAAAACTCCGGACGCTGCAACCACAGGCCGTAGAGTATACCTATGATCAGGCACCCTATCAGGTTGACGGCGAGGGTCGCGAGCGGGAATGCCTTTGGCCATGTACTCATGACCCAATGCGCTACGCCAAACCGAGCCAGCGCCCCGGCCGAGCCGCCGACGGCAATGGCGATGAGGGTACTAAACATCCGGCGACTGCCTCCTTTGCATCGGACTGGCGGCGTCGAGGCTACGCAGGTACTGCAGCTTCTGGCCGATTTTCAACTCGAGACCTCGGTTGACCGGCTCATAATAACGCCTTGGCTGCAGCGCTTCAGGAAAATAATCCTCGCCAGCCGCATAGGCCTCGGGCTCATTGTGCGCGTAGCGATAACCCTGACTGTAACCCAGCTCCTTCATCAGCTTGGTCGGCGCGTTGCGCAAATGCAGGGGTGGTTCGTGGGAAGTCTGGCTGGCGACGTCCTTCATCGCCGCATTGAAGGCGTTATATACCGCGTTGCTTTTCGGTGCGCAGGCCAGATACACAATCGCCTGAGCAACCGCCAACTCCCCTTCAGGGCTGCCCAGCCGCTCTTGTACATCCCAGGCATTCAGACACAGGGTCAATGCCCGCGGGTCGGCATTGCCGATATCCTCGCTGGCCATACGCACGACCCGGCGCGCGATATACAAAGGATCACAGCCGCCATCCAGCATCCGGGCAAACCAGTAGAGCGAGGCATCGGGATTCGAGCCGCGTACTGATTTGTGCAGCGCAGAAATCTGATCGTAAAAGGCTTCACCGCCCTTGTCGAAACGCCGCCGCGTGTCGTTCAGCAGATCACTGACCAGCTCGGTCTCGATGGTGCCGCCGTCGTCCACCAGGTCGGCGGCAATCTCCAGCAGATTGAGTACCCGCCGAGCGTCACCGTCAGCCGCCTCCAGCACAATGCGCTTGGCCTCGTTTCTGATGCTCAAATTGTGCCGGCCCAACCCTCTATCCACATCAGCCAGGGCGCGATCCAGCAGGCTGCCCAATGCATCGGCTTCCAGCGACTTGAGCACATAGACGCGCGCTCGCGATAGCAGAGCGTTGTTCAATTCGAAGGAGGGATTTTCAGTGGTGGCGCCAATAAACAGCAACGTACCGTCTTCAACATAGGGCAAAAAGGCATCCTGCTGCGCCTTGTTGAAGCGATGCACTTCATCAACGAAGAGGATTGTCTGGCGGCCATTCTGCGAGGCCTGCTGGCGTGCCAGATCAACCGCCTGACGAATGTCCTTGACCCCTGCCATCACCGCAGACAGGGTCACGAAATGCGCATCGGCAAGGGTAGCAATCAGCCGAGCCAGAGTGGTTTTACCCACGCCTGGCGGCCCCCAGAAGATCATCGAGTGCAGCGCACCTTGCTCCAGCGCTACCCGCAGCGGGCGGCCAGGGCCAAGCAAATGCGTCTGGCCGGCATATTCGTCCAGATTGGCCGGGCGCATGCGCGCGGCCAATGGCTGATGCGGTTTCTGCTCAGGAAATAGACCGTCGCTAGTCACGGCCGCTGCTGTTCACTGGCAAGGTTACTCACTGATGACATCAATCCCGTCGGGTATCTCGAAGGTGAACTGATCTTCGTTCATGCTCTGGTTCAATTTCACGTCCTGAAACAGGATGTTGGTACGCTGACCGACCGCATCGCTCATTTGCATGTCATTGATTACCCCATCACGGAACGACAGGCGCAGGCTGTCAAACAGCGTGTCATTGACCTTGGGGGTCAGGGTGAAGTCGATAACGCTGCCAGAGTCTTCCCAGGTAATGCTGAAGTTCTCCTGCAAGGTACTGACGTCGCCAGATAGCAACAGCGCGGGCGTATGGGTCAAGCGCTGATCCATGGCCTGAATGGTGACCTGCTCCAGATCCGGGTCATACAGCCAGATCTGCTGGCCATCGGATACCAGCTCCTGCTCGGCCGGCGCATCGGTATGCCAGCGGAACATCCCCGGGCGCTTGAGCGCCAGGTTGCCGGTGGTTTCCTGCATGCTTGCACCGTTGGCGCTGAGCGTCATCTGCGAGAAATCCGCAGTCATGGTGCTGGCGTTGGACAGCAAAGCATTCAGCTTCTGCGCGGCGGCTTCCTCATCAGCCATGACCATCGCGGGCAGGCTGAACAGACAAAGAGCGGCAAGGCTGTGACGAAAAAGGGTTTTAATCATGGCAGGATGGGGTCTCCGGTATCCTGTAAAGTCAGAGCCCGCTCAATCACGCACCGGTGGCGGTGCAATGACTTCACGCGAGCCATTAGTGTTCATCGGGGTCACTACCCCGGCCATCTCCATGGCTTCAATCATCCGGGCGGCGCGGTTGTAACCTATCTTCAGCTTACGCTGTACCGCAGAGATCGACGCTCGGCGGCTTTCGCAAACAAAGCGTACGGCTTCGTCATACAGCGCATCCTCTTCGCTGTCACCTCCACCCATACCACCAGATGTGTCGAAACCGCCGCCAGCGCCATCATCCGCGCCGTCGAGAATGTCCTGAATATAGTTCGGCTCACCGCGCTTTTTCCACTCATCCACCAGCCGGTGAACTTCCTCATCGGAAACGAAAGCGCCGTGTACCCGCACGGGCAGGCTGGTGCCGGGTGGCATGTAGAGCATGTCGCCGTGGCCCAGCAACTGTTCCGCGCCGCCCTGATCAAGAATGGTCCGTGAGTCGATCTTGCTCGACACCTGGAAAGCCATCCGGGTCGGAATATTCGCTTTGATCAGACCAGTGATCACATCCACCGAGGGCCGCTGGGTCGCCAGAATCAAATGGATACCTGCCGCCCGCGCCTTCTGCGCAATCCGCGCGATCAGCTCTTCAACCTTCTTGCCGACGATCATCATCATGTCGGCAAACTCGTCAATCACTACTACGATCACCGGCAGGGTTTCCAGTTCCGGCGGTATGTCTTCCATCGATTCACGCCGGAACAGCGGATCGGTCAGCGGCGTGCCGGCCTTCTCGGCGTCCTTGACCTTGCGGTTGAAGCCCGCCAGGTTACGCACGCCCATGGCCGCCATGAGTTTGTAGCGCCGCTCCATTTCAGCCACGCACCAGCGCAGAGCGTTAGCCGCCTCCTTCATGTCGGTCACCACGGGGGCCAACAGGTGCGGGATACCCTCGTAGATCGACAACTCAAGCATTTTCGGGTCGATCATGATCAGCCGCACTTCTTCGGGCGGCGACTTGAACAGGATACTGAGCAGCATCGCGTTCACGCCCACCGACTTGCCCGAACCTGTGGTGCCCGCCACCAGCAAATGTGGCATCTTGGCCAGATCGGCCATGACCGGATGCCCACCGATATCGTGACCCAGGGCCAGGGTGACTGGCGAGGTGGCTTCATCGAATTCGCGGGTTTGCAATACCTCGGACAGCCTGACGATCTCGCGGTCCTCGTTGGGGATCTCGATACCCACGGTGGTTTTACCGGGGATCACTTCCACCACACGGACGCTGATCACGGCCAGCGAACGCGCCAGATCCTTCGCCAGGTTGGAAATCTTGCTGACCTTGACGCCGGCGGCCGGCTGAATCTCGAAGCGGGTAATCACCGGGCCGGGCTGGACTTTCTCAACCTCGGCCTCGACGCCAAAGTCCTTGAGCTTCAGCTCCAGCAGCCGCGACATGCCCTCCAGCGACTCGGCAGAAAAACCTTTCTGCTTCTTGCTCGCCGGATCCAGCAGCGAGATCGGTGGCAACGAGCCTGGCTCTACCGAATCAATAAACAGCCTGGATTGCTTTTCCTTGCTCAAGCGCACGCTGGGTTCAGCCGGCTTGATGTCGGGCGGCACAATCTCGGGAGGCTGACGATGCTCCTGGGAGGCAACATGCTTGGCCAGCGACTCATGCCGCTGGGCACGGGACGCATCGGCCTTGCGCTGGTCTGCGGGGCTGAATACCGGCTCGCTGCGCGGCGCCGGCGTTTTCGGGCGACCCGGTAAATCGCGTTCCACTTGCTCTGAAGCACGGCGTGCGCGCCAGCTGTGCCAGGCACGCTTGCCCAGATCGAGCAAATCCAGCGTAAACCGGCCGGTAAATTCCATAACCTTGAACCACGACAGGTTGGTGAACAGCGTCAGACCAAACAGGAACAGAGTCAGAAACAACAACGTGCTGCCCTGCATGTTCAGTACTGGCGTGGACAGGTCAGACAGCAATTCGCCCAGCACCCCACCCGCTTCGGCACCCTCGGGGAAGGTATCCGGGGCAGTACCGTGCAGCGCTGCCAATGCAGTACCGGCGAACAGGGTCAGGAAAAAACCGATCAAGCGCCAGGAGAACAACCAGCCGTTCCAGATAAACGGCAGGTGCCGGCGGCGAAACATCTGCCATACCTTGACGATCACGATCAGCGGGAACAGATAAGCCAGATAACCCAGTACCAGCAGCAGCACGTCGGCAATCCACGCGCCCATGCTACCCGCCGCATTGCCCACCTGGGCGACATCGCCACTGCGAGTCCAGCCAGGATCCGATGTCTGATAGGTAAACAGGGCCATGCACAGGTACAGGCACAGGGCGATCATCGCCAGCAAGGCGCCCTCGCGAAGTCGATACGTCAACTGTTCACGCCATACCGGCAGTGTAGTTCGAGCTTTGTTATCCTTCAAAACGGATGCTTCCATCGTTGGTAGCCGGTCATTGTACGATGTCCGGCGGGGGAATTCACAACCACTGCCACGCTGTAGCTGAACAGGGACTGCCAAGAGTATATTGCTTGACCACCCAGAGCGGTTTGCGTTCCATCACATTATGCAACTATATTAGAAATATATTCATAGTGGACAGTAACTTATATCGGCTTCTTGATAAACCATTGAAAGATAAACTACTGCACATGAACCCTTTATCCAGCAAATCTTGCGCCTGGCGAACCTGCGCTTCTGGCTCAACACTATCGAGCGCCGCATGCTCCAACTGACTTGGCTGGACGAACACAAACTGGATTTCCCGCCCGCAGCGCTGGCACTGGACGAGCCCGCCGGGCTGCTGGCTGCGGGCGGCGACCTGTCCCCTGCCCGCTTGATAAAGGCCTATCGCAACGGCATTTTCCCCTGGTATGAGGCGGGTCAACCGATCCTCTGGTGGTGCCCTCACCCGCGTACCGTACTGCAGCCCCGACAGTTACATGTTTCACGCAGCCTGAACAAATTCCTCAAGCGCGAGCCGTTCAGATTGAGCATTGACAGCGCCTTTGCTGAGGTCATGCGCGGCTGTGCTGAACCCCGTGACTATACTGACTCCACCTGGATAACCGCAGACATGCAGCAAGCCTACTGCGAGCTGCACCGCCTGGGCGTAGCCCATTCAGTCGAAGTATGGGAGCAGGATCAACTGGTGGGCGGCTTGTACGGCCTGGCTCTGGGTAGAGTATTTTTTGGCGAATCCATGTTCAGTCGCCGCACCAACGCGTCGAAGGCCGCTTTCGTCTATCTGGTCACTCAGCTCAACGAATGGGGATTTGAACTGATCGACTGCCAGATGCCAACCGATCACCTGTTCAGCTTCGGCGCACAGAGCCTGTCCAGAACAGAGTTTCTCCAGCAGTTGAGAACCCTTTGCCCTGAAGGCCCGGCTGTTAGCGAATGGGGAATTTCATCAGGCGCTGAGCAGCCCCTATAATGAATACAGCGACCTTCCCGAGCCCGTCATCATGACTAATATGGCCTTGATCAATCTGGCCCAGCTGAAATTCTATGCTACGCAGCCCCATGCGTGCAGCTATCTGCCCGAGCAACGGGCTACCACGCTGTTTCTTGACCCCCAGCAGCCAATCGATCTGGATACCTATAGCCAGCTCTCCGACCTGGGTTTTCGGCGTAGCGGCGATCACCTTTACCGCCCCCATTGCCAGGCGTGCTCGGCCTGCATCGCCTCGCGCATTGCGGTGAACGGCTTTGTTCCGACAAAACAGCAAAGCCGTATTCTGCGCCGCAACAGCGATCTGCGCGTGACTTCCCGCGCGCCCGTATTGACCGATGAAATCTATGACCTGTTCGCTCGTTATATAGAGTCGCGGCATCAGGATGGCGACATGTACCCACCCAGCCGCGAACAGTTCATCTCTTTCCTGGTGCGCGACTGGCCGTTCAGCCAGTTCCATGAATTCCGCCTGGGTGATGAGCTGGTCGCGGTTGCGGTAACTGATCGCATGCATAACGGGCTTTCGGCGGTTTACACCTTTTATGCACCCGAACATGCCCGTCGCAGTCTCGGCCGGTTCGCGATTCTCTGGCAGATCGGCGAAACCCGGCGCCAGCAGCTGCATGGTCTGTACCTGGGTTACTGGATCAAGGGCTGCAGAAAAATGAGTTACAAGACCGAATACCGCCCCCTGGAGATGCTTGTCAATCAGCGCTGGGTGCGGCTCGACTGAACCACAGTGTGGCAAGGCGGTCTTACCTATCTCGCTTATTTGGCAGTATTTATCAATGAAACTTGGCTGTTGGGCGCTTTTCAGGCACAATTGCTCACCTTTTTTGCGGGCACAGTTTCAGTTGCCCGCTGTTTTTCCGACATGTGAGAGGCCTTAATGGCGAAAGAAGACAGTATTGAAATGGAAGGCACCATTGTAGACACCCTGCCGAATACCATGTTCCGCGTTGAACTGGAAAACGGTCACGTTGTTACTGCCCATATTTCAGGCAAGATGCGCAAGAACTACATCCGCATCCTGACCGGTGACAAGGTTCGCGTTGAACTGACGCCCTATGACCTGACCAAGGGTCGTATCACCTACCGCGCTCGTTAATCCGGGCAGGTCTCTGCCCGGCTGTTTGGCCGCTCAGGCCACATACCAACGCCTGCTGTTCCGCGCATCCGAATCCTGTTCGGGTGGGCGTTGTGTTGCATTCAGAAAACCTGTTCGGCTAACGCACCAACCTGAATCCCAGGCATAAAAAAACCGCTCACCCGGCGCGAACCCGGTGAACGGCTTTCAGTACGCTACGCGATCAACGCGCCATGTACTTGCCCAGCTCGTGCTTGCCAATGGCAGCACGGTGCACTTCATCCGGGCCATCGGCCAGACGCAGGGTGCGCTGCATCGCATACATGTGAGCCAGCGGCGTGTCTTCCGATACGCCAGCACCGCCGTGCATCTGAATCGCACGGTCGATCACGCGCAGAGCAATGTTAGGCGCCACTACCTTGATCTGTGCGATATCGCTCTTAGCGACCTTGTTACCCACGGTATCCATCATGTAGGCAGCGTTCAGTGTCAGCAGGCGAGCCTGGTTGATTTCGATACGTGACTCGGCGATCAGATCGATGTTACCACCCAGCTGAGCCAGACGCTTGCCGAAAGCTTCACGCTCTACTGAACGACGGCACATCAGCTCCAGCGCGCGCTCTGCGGCGCCAATCGAACGCATGCAGTGGTGAATACGGCCTGGCCCAAGGCGACCCTGTGCGATTTCAAAACCGCGACCTTCACCCAGCAGTACGTTTTCGTAGGGAACGCGGACGTTCTCCAGCAATACTTCAGCGTGGCCGTGCGGCGCATCGTCATAGCCGAATACGGGCAGCGGACGAATCACTTTCAGGCCGGGGGAATCCATGGGCACCAGAATCATCGAGTGCTGCTGGTGACGCGGCGCATCGGGATTGGTCAGACCCATGAAGATCATGATCTTGCAGCGCGGATCACAAGCACCGGAAGTCCACCACTTGCGACCATTGATAACCCACTCGTCGCCTTCGCGACGGGCATTGGCCTGCATGTTGGTGGCGTCGGAAGACGCAACACCTGGCTCGGTCATACCGAAGCAGGAGCGGATCTCGCCAGCCAGCAGCGGCTTGACCCAGCGCTCTTTCTGCTCTTCATTACCGTAGCGAACGATGGTTTCCATGTTGCCGGTATCCGGCGCGCTGCAGTTGAAGGCTTCGGAAGCCAGACCGGAACGGCCCATCAGCTCGGCCAGAGGTGCGTATTCCAGGTTGGTCAGGCCGGCGCCCAGCTCGGACTCGGGAAGAAACAGGTTCCACAGACCAGCAGCGCGGGCCTTGACCTTGAGTTCTTCGACGATGGCGGTAGGCTGCCAGCGATCACCTTCATTTACCTGTTGGTGGAAGATGTGCTCGGCGGGGAACACGTGTTCCTGCATGAATGCATCAACGCGTTCGCGGAGGTCATTTACCTTGGGGGAATATCCAAAATCCATAGTTGCGGGCCTTTTCTAATGACGATGTTGTAGCGACCCTGATGATGCTAGATGACGCCTCCCAATTTATCTAACCTATTTTCTGCGTGTATAAAGCCGTATAAGCAATATATACTTCACTTATTATGATTGGGTGATGTCTCAACCTGAGCCACCTTGCCGAAGCCCTACCGAAGGACGATGTTGCGATGAACCTCAGTAAAGTCGACTTGAACCTGTTCATTGTATTTGATGCCATTTATACCGAAGCCAATCTGACCCGCGCCGGTCAGATTGTAGGCATCACACAACCTGCAGTGAGCAACGCCCTCGCCCGTTTGCGCGAGACCTTCAATGATCCGCTGTTTGTCAGGACCGCCCAGGGCATGGTCCCCACACCCATGGCGCAGAACATCATTACCCCGGTGCGTCACGCCTTGCAGTTGCTGCGCGTGTCCGTTCAGGAAAGCCGCAGCTTCAATCCGGATCAAGCGACCAAGACCTATCGCATCAGCATGACTGACTTGACCGAGGCGGTGATTCTGCCGCATCTGGCCTCGCGTATCCGTCGTCTGGCCGCGAACATCAATATAGACAGCTTCCTGACCAAGCGCCGCGAAACCACCAAGGAACTGGCTGCCGGCCGCCTGGATTTCGCCATTGATGCACCGCTGAATACCGACACCCAGGTGCGCCACGTCAAGCTTTTTGAAGACCGCTACGTCTGTGTAATGCGTCGCGAGCATCCCCTGACCAGCAAGACCAAGATCACCCTGGACGACTACTTGAGCCAGTCGCATATTCACATCTCCAGCCGCCGTAACGGCCTGGGCCATGTGGACCTGTCGCTCGGCAAGATCGGGTTGCAGCGTCGTGTGGTGCTGCGCTCCCAGCACTATCAAATGGCACCGCTGGTACTGGAATCGACCGATATGGTCATGACCGTGCCCGAGCGTTTCGCCCGCCGACATCATTTGCACTATGTGGATCTGCCGATCGACGACGTGCCGCCGATTGAAACCCACCTGTTCTGGCATGAAAGTACCGACCAGGACCCGGCCAACCGCTGGATGCGTGAGCAGATCATCGAGCTGTCCCAGCAACTTGAGCGCAAGATCATGCGCGAGCGTGAAGCCGCAGCGGCCCAGTAATAACGCCTACCTCGCTAGCGGGTGCCATGCGCCCGCTGCCCTCCTTCCGCACGACAAAGCCAATACCCATCAAATCCTCCTCAGGCATTGGACTGATTGACAGTTTAGCAGCGCTGCTTTACGTTAACGTAAAGGTTAATAAGGTACCTGCCATGCCCTCCTATTCCATCTCTGATCTGTCCCGTGAACTGGATATCACCACCAGGGCCATTCGCTTCTATGAGGAGCAAGGCCTCCTCAGCCCGGAACGTCGTGGGCAGGAACGCATCTACTCCGCCCGCGACAAGGTCAGCCTGAAACTGATCCTGCGCGGCAAGCGCATCGGCTTTTCCCTGGCTGAATGCCGCGAACTGATCCAGCTCTACGACCCCGTGGGCGACAACCAGAAACAGCTGCACAGCATGCTCGGCAAGATAGCCGAGCGCCGTGCCCAGCTTGATCAGCAAATGCTCGATATTCAGCAGATGCAGATTGAGCTCGACAGCGCCGAAGAGCGCTGCCACGCCGCATTGAAGGCGACTCAGGTGGCCGCCCCTGCCGAAGCTTGAACTGCTCGCCGTACACCCGATATAAACAGAACAACAGGCAATAGGTGACTTCATGCATTACAGCTCCTTGAATTTTGCCCTTGGCGATACGATCGACATGCTCCGCGATCAGGTGCAGGGCTTTTGCCGCGCGGAACTGGCCCCGCGCGCCGCGCAGATCGACCGCGACAACCTGTTCCCTGAGGACATGTGGCGCCGCTTTGGCGACATGGGTCTGCTCGGCATAACCGTCAGCGAAGAGCACGGCGGCGCCGGCCTGGGTTATCTCGCGCATGTGGTGGCCATAGAGGAGATCAGCCGCGCATCGGCATCGGTAGGCCTGTCCTACGGTGCGCATTCCAATCTGTGCGTGAATCAGATCAACCGCAATGGTACGGCAGAGCAAAAAGCCCGCTACCTGCCGCGGCTGATCAGTGGCGAACATATCGGCGCCTTGGCCATGAGCGAACCCAATGCCGGCTCGGATGTGGTCAGTATGAAACTGCGGGCCGAGAAAAAAGGCGATAGCTACCTGCTCAACGGCACCAAGATGTGGATCACCAACGGCCCGGATGCGCATGTATACGTGATCTACGCCAAAACCGAACCGGAAAAAGGCCCGCATGGCATTACCGCCTTTCTTGTCGAGCGCGACTGGGCAGGTTTTTCCCGCGGGCCGAAGCTGGATAAGCTCGGCATGCGCGGTTCCAATACCTGCGAACTGATTTTCGATAACGTTGAAGTGCCAGCCGAAAACATCCTTGGCGGGTTGAATGCAGGCGTCAAGGTGTTGATGAGCGGCCTGGACTACGAACGCGTGGTGCTTTCCGGCGGCCCCATCGGCATCATGCAGGCGTGCATGGACGAGGTGGTGCCCTATATCCACGACCGTAAACAATTCGGCCAGAGCATCGGTGAATTTCAGCTGATCCAGGGCAAGGTCGCAGATATGTACACCCAGCTCAATGCCAGCCGCGCTTACCTGTATGCGGTGGCCCAGGCCTGTGATCGAGGCGAAGCCACGCGCAAGGATGCCGCCGGCGTGATTCTCTATACCGCCGAACGCGCGACCCAGATGGCCCTTGATGCCATCCAGATCCTCGGCGGCAATGGCTATATCAACGATTACCCCACCGGACGCTTGCTGCGTGACGCCAAACTCTATGAGATAGGCGCCGGCACCAGTGAAATTCGCCGCATGCTGATCGGCCGGGAGCTGTTCAATGAAACACGCTAAAGAAGCTGGTAGCCGGAAGCTAAAAGCTGGAAGCAAGGCTGGGGTCACCTCCAGCTTCAAGCTTCTCGCTTCCGGCCTCGAGGGCAGACTATGGGTATTTTGAGCTCCCAGCTGCAGCGTGGCTCTTCCGACTTCGCCAGCAACAGCGCCGCAATGCGCCATCTGGTGGAGGACCTGCAGAGCCTCTTGAGCAAGATCGCCGAAGGCGGTGGAGCAACAGCGCAGGAACGGCATCTTTCACGCGGCAAGCTGTTACCGCGCCAGCGGATCGATACTTTGCTGGACGCTGGCTCGCCCTTTCTGGAAATCGGCCAACTGGCGGCGCATGAGGTTTATGGCGAAGAAGTACCGGCGGCCGGCATTATCGCGGGCATCGGCCTGGTCGAAGGCGTGGAATGCATGGTCGTCGCCAACGACGCGACGGTCAAAGGCGGCAGCTATTACCCGCTAACGGTGAAAAAGCATCTGCGGGCCCAGACCATCGCCCAGCAGAACCGCCTGCCGTGCATCTATCTGGTCGACTCGGGTGGCGCCAACCTGCCCCGGCAGGATGAGGTATTCCCTGACCGTGAGCACTTCGGCCGGATCTTCTTCAATCAGGCAAACATGAGTGCCCAGGGCATCCCGCAGATCGCCGTGGTGATGGGCTCCTGCACGGCGGGCGGCGCTTACGTGCCGGCCATGGCAGATGAAGCCATCATGGTCCGTGATCAGGCGACGATCTTTCTTGCTGGCCCGCCGCTGGTCAAGGCCGCCACCGGCGAAGTGGTCAGCGCCGAAGATCTGGGCGGTGCAGATGTGCATTGCAAGACCTCTGGCGTGGCGGACCATTACGCCGAAGATGACGAGCACGCCCTGGCACTGGCCCGGCGCTGCATCGCCAATCTGAACTGGCGCAAACAGGGCGAACTGAACCTGCGCACACCGATACAGCCACGCTATTCGGCCGAGGACCTCTACGCGGTCATCCCCGCCGACGCCAAACAGCCCTTTGATGTGCGCGAAGTGATCGCCCGGCTGGTGGATGACAGCCAGTTCGATGAGTTCAAGGCGCTGTACGGCACCACGCTGGTATGCGGCTTTGCGCACCTGCACGGGCATCCGGTGGCGATTCTGGCTAATAACGGCATTTTGTTTGCCGAGTCCGCACAAAAAGGCGCGCATTTTATCGAGCTGGCCTGCCAGCGCGGCATACCGCTGGTATTTCTGCAGAACATCACCGGCTTTATGGTCGGGCAGAAATACGAAGCCGGTGGCATCGCCAAGCACGGCGCCAAGCTGGTCGCCGCCGTCGCCTGCGCCCAGGTACCCAAATTCACCGTGATCATTGGCGGCAGCTTTGGCGCTGGCAACTATGGTATGTGCGGCCGCGCCTACGATCCGCGTTTCCTGTGGATGTGGCCGAATGCACGAATCTCGGTAATGGGCGCTGAGCAGGCCGCTGGTGTGCTGGTTCAGGTCAAGCAGGAACAGGCCGAGCGTAGCGGTGGCACCTTCACCGAGCAACAGCAGGCCGAGCTTCGCGACCCGATTCTCCAACAGTATGAGCGCCAGGGACACCCGTATTACTCCAGCGCACGACTCTGGGATGACGGGGTTATCGATCCAGCGCAAACCCGTGACATTCTCGGCCTGGCCCTGTCCGCCTCCTTGAATGCGCCCATAGCGCCCACGCGCTTCGGGGTCTTCCGGATGTAGAGGGCGCGCGGCGCAAGCTGGAAGCTGGAAGAGAGCAAGGGTTTAACTTCCAGCTTCAAGCTTTTAACCTCCAGCCAATATTTTGCAACATCGATCTCTCAGAGAAATTTATGCCCGACTTTAAAACACTACAGCTCGAGTTCTCCCCGAACGGCGTCGCCACCCTATGGCTGAACCGCCCGGAAAAGAACAACGCCTTCAACGCCGAGATGATTCGCGAGCTGCTGCTGGCCTTCGACGAGGTCGAAGCCCACCCGGAGTTACGCTTCATGCTACTGCGTGGGCGCGGCAAGCATTTTTCCGCCGGGGCAGACTTAAGCTGGATGCAGGAAAGCGCCAACCTGGATTACAACGCCAACCTGAATGATTCCCGCGAGTTGGCCCAGGTCATGGCCAGCCTGTACCAGTTGAAGCTGCCCACACTGGCGGTAGTGCAAGGCGCGGCCTTCGGCGGCGCGCTGGGTTTGATCAGTTGTTGCGACATGGCGATTGGCAGCGAAGATGCCCTGTTTTCCCTGTCGGAAGTGCGCATCGGCATTCTGCCCGCAGTGATCAGCCCCTACGTGGTCAAGGCCATCGGTGAGCGTGCGGCGCGGCGGTATGCATTGACTGCTGAGCGTTTCGATGGCCAACGTGCAGAAGCGCTTGGCCTGCTGTCTGCTTGCTACCTTGCTGGCACTCTGGATCAGGCCGTAAACGATTGGACTCATAACCTGTTACTGAACGGCCCGGCGGCGATGCGTGCGACCAAGGCGCTGATGCATGAAGTCAAGCATGGTGAACTCACCACCGCGCTGCGCCGTTACACCGAGTCGTCGATTGCCCGCGTGCGCGTCAGCCCTGAAGGGCAGGAAGGACTGAACGCCTTTCTTGAAAAGCGCAAACCCACATGGCAGCCCAGCGAATGAGGTTCTGATGAGTAAGCCTATCATTACTCTACTGATTGCCAATCGTGGCGAAATCGCCTGCCGCATCATGCGCACCGCACGCGCCATGGGTATCCATAGCATGGCGGTACACAGTGATAAGGACCGCAATGCCCGCCACGTTCGCGAAGCGGATTCGGCAATCAACCTCGGTGGCACCAAACCAGCGGACAGCTACCTGCGCACCGATCTGATTCTGGCCGCTGCCAAGGCCTGCGGCGCGCAAGCGATCCATCCAGGTTATGGCTTTCTGTCAGAAAATGCAGATTTTGCCCGGGCCTGCGAAGCGCAAGGCTTGATTTTTATCGGCCCGCCGGCCAGCGCCATTGACGCCATGGGCAGCAAGTCGGCCGCAAAAACCCTGATGCACGCGGCAGGCGTACCGCTGGTCCCCGGTTACCATGGTGATGATCAGACACTCGAGTGTTTCCGCCGCGAAGCCGAAGCCATAGGGTATCCAGTGTTGCTCAAGGCCGTTGCCGGGGGCGGCGGCAAAGGCATGAAAGTCGTCAATAGCGAGGCAGAACTGAGCGAGGCACTGGCCTCAGCGCAACGGGAAGCCCAGGCCAGCTTTTCCGACAGCCGCATGCTGGTAGAGCGCTATCTTCAGCGCCCGCGACATATCGAAATTCAGGTTTTCGCAGATCAGCAGGGCCGTTGCATTCACCTCAACGAGCGCGACTGTTCCATCCAGCGCCGCCACCAGAAGGTGATTGAAGAAGCCCCTGCGCCCGGCCTTGGCCCGGAACTGCGCAAAGCCATGGGCGATGCTGCCGTCAAAGCGGCGCAGGCCATCGGCTATGTGGGTGCTGGCACCGTGGAATTTCTGCTGGATGAGCAGCAGCGCTTTTATTTCATGGAAATGAACACGCGCTTGCAGGTAGAGCACCCGGTCACCGAAGCCATTACCGGTCTGGATCTGGTCGCCTGGCAACTGAACGTCGCCCAGGGCAAGAGCCTGCCTCTGGAACAGGCACAGGTACCGCTGAATGGTCATGCCATCGAAGCGCGCCTGTATGCCGAGGATCCGGCCAATGGCTTCCTACCCGCCAGCGGACGCTTGAGTATGTACCGCGAGCCCGAATCTGGCCCAGGCCGGCGGATCGACAGCGGCGTGAGCGAAGGTGACGAGGTGTCGCCCTTTTATGATCCCATGCTGGCAAAGCTAATCGCCTGGGGTGAGACCCGTGAAGCCGCGCGCCTGAACCTCTTGACGATGCTGCGCGAGACGCATATTGCCGGGCTGCATACCAACCTCGAGTTTCTGACCCGTATCGTTGAGCATCAGGCCTTTGCCAACGCCGAATTGGATACCGGATTTATTCCTCGCCACGAGTCGGCGTTACTCCCGCCCCGCTCGCCCCTGGAAGAAGAATTCTGGAGGCTCGCGGGGTCAGCCTGGCTGCTCTGTCAGAGCAACTGGGCAAGCAACGCGCCTGTACCCTGGCGAAACCTGCCTGCGGGCTGGCGCAGCGGCCTACCGGCCTCCAGCCGTATGCATCTGAGCTGTGGCGATCAACACAGGCAACTGGATGGGCTGAACACGCAGGGCTGCCAGATTGATAACAACAGGGAAATGCTGGTGGTCGAGCGCGATGGCATAACCCAGCGTTACCCTTTGCGGCTCGCTGCCGGATCGCTGTTTTTGCACTGGCGCGAATACTGGCATCAGATCCAGGCTTTCGACCCCATCAGCCAGGCACAGCAGGCGCAGCAACACAGCGGTGGCCTGCAAGCACCGATGAATGGCAGTATCGTGCGCCTGATGGTCGGCGTGGGTGATCAGGTGCAGACAGGCGATGTGTTGCTGGTGCTCGAAGCGATGAAAATGGAGCACAGCATCCGCGCGCCGCAGGCTGGCGTTGTTACCGCGCTCTATTGCACGGAAGGTGAATTGGTCGCCGAGGGGACCGTACTGGTAGAACTGGAGGACAGCGAATGAGCATGCCGCTACAGGTGAGAATGGTCGATGTCGGGCCGCGCGACGGGCTGCAGAACGAGTCGCAACCCATCAGTGTGCAGGCCAAAGTGCAACTGGTGGACGACCTCAGTGCCGCTGGCGTGCCACACATTGAAGTGGGCAGTTTTGTGTCGCCCAAATGGGTCCCGCAAATGGCGGGCTCTGCAGAGGTATTTGCCGGAATCAAGCAGCACCCCAATGTGGCCTATTCGGCGCTGACGCCCAACCTCAAGGGTTTTGAAGCCGCGCTTGCTGCAGGAGTGCGTGAAGTAGCGGTGTTTGCTGCCGCCTCTGAAGCCTTCTCCCAGCGCAATATCAACTGCTCGATTGCCGAAAGCATTGAGCGCTTCACGCCGGTTCTGGAAGCCGCCAAGGCAGCAGGCATCAGGGTGCGCGGCTATATTTCCTGCGTACTGGGCTGCCCCTATCAGGGCGAGGTTGATGCCCGACAGGTAGCGCTGATTGCGCGCGATCTGGATGCAATGGGTTGCTATGAAGTATCCCTGGGCGACACTATCGGCACCGGTACCCCGGGCGCAACCAGAGCGCTGATTGAAGCTTGCGCGGTCTACGTTCCGCATCAGCAGTTGGCTGGGCATTTTCATGATACCTACGGGCAGGCGCTGGCGAACATTTATGCCAGCTTGCTCGAAGGTGTCAGCGTATTCGACAGCTCGGTGGCCGGGCTGGGTGGCTGCCCTTACGCCAAGGGCGCTACCGGCAATGTGGCTACCGAGGACGTGGTTTATATGCTCAACGGCATGGGTATCGAGACCGGCATTGATCTGGATCTGTTGATTGATGCCGGTGCGCGGATCAGCCAGGTGCTAGGCCGGGAAAATGGTTCACGGGTGGCGCAGGCGGTGCTGGCAGCTCGGTAGGCGGATTGGGAGGTTAGGTTGAGCTCCGCTTTCGCGGCGGGCCGCCGCTCCCACAGGCCCTCCGCTCCCATAGACTGCAGCTTCCATCGGCAGCACCGAGCGCTGAGCTCTGCTTTCGCGGCGGGGACGCCGCTCCTACCAAACCAAACCGTACCTGTGGGAGCCGCGCCTGTGGGATCAGTGGCCTGTGGGATCGGTGACCGGTAGGAGCCGCAGCCCTGTGGGAGCGGCGGCCTGTGGGAGCGGCGTCCCCGCCGCGAAAGGCTCAGCCGCAACCGAGGCTTGAGAATACACTCAAATTCCTAAGCCACTTCCTCACCAACCTCCTCTACCACCCTGTTTTTACTCAACAATCCCTTGGCCAATACCCCCAAGGTCATCACCGCCCGCTCAGTCTCCTGATTCCACGGCACCCCACAGTTCAACCGCAAACAATGATTGAACTGGTCGGAATTACTGAACACCGCACCTGGCGCAATACTGATGCCTTGCTCCAACGCCTGGGTAAACAGGATCTGCGCATCCACATTGCCCGGCAAACTCACCCACAGGATGAACCCGCCCTTGGGCCGGGTAATTTGCGTACCTTCAGGAAAGTACTGCTGCACCGCCAGCTGGAAATGACTCAGGTTGCGCCGATACTCCTGCCGAATGTAGCGCAGGTGTCGGTCATAGCCGCCGTTCTCCAGGTAGGCCGCCACCGCCATCTGGCTGACACTGCAGGCAGACAGCGTGGTGAAGGTCTGCAACTTCTCGATCGTGTCCTGATGCTTGCCGGCAATCACCCAGCCGGTGCGCAGCCCGGGCGAGATGGTCTTGGAGAAGCTGGAACAATAGAGCACGGTATCCGAGCAATCGAAGGCCTTCAGCGCCTTGGAGCGGCCGGGCTCGAACATCAGCTCACCGTAAATATCATCCTCTACTATCGGAATATTGCGCTGGGCCATCATGCCCACCAGCTTGCGCTGGCGAGCTTCAGACATGGTCGCCCCCATGGGATTACCAGCGCGCGTCGTCACCACCAAAGCCTTTATCGGCCATTTTTCAGCTGCCTTCTCCAAAGACTCCAGACTCAACCCGGTTTCGGGGTCGGTCGGGATTTCGATCACTTTCAAGCCCAGCAGTTGGCACAGCTGCACCAGGCCATAGTAGCTGGGCGATTCGCTGGCGATCAGATCACCGGGGCTGGTCAGCGCTCGCAGGCACAATTGCAGCGCCTCGACACAGCCGTTGGTAATCACGATCTGCGAAGGCTCGACCACCGCGCCAGCATCGCGCATGCGAATGGCAATTTGTCGCCGCAGGGGCTCATAACCTGGGCTGAATATGTAACTGTAAGCCTTCTTGCTGTTAAAACGCGTGACCTTGCTCATCTGCTGATGCAGCGCCCGCAACGGCAAAAACTCGCTGGAGGGCACAGCAGCGCCAAGCGGCATCACATCGCTGCGGCGCGACAGCCTGAGAATCTCGCTGATAATGCCACTGCGCGTCACCGCGTAGGGCGGTTCCACTCGGGAAATCGGCGGCGTGGGCGCGGTCAGTGCCGGTGTCTGGTGCACGTAGTAGCCCGATTGCGGGCGCGCGCGGATCAGGCCCTGATCTTCCAGCGTGGCATAAGCGTGCAACACGGTGGCGTGGCTCACGCCCTTCTGCGTGCTGAGTTTGCGTACAGAGGGCACGCGTTCGCCCGGCTGATAGAATCCTTTGCGGATATCATCAGCCAGTTGGCGAGCGATCTGTTGGTATAAAAGGCTGGTCATGGGGCTCTCCTGCGTCAACGAACACCCTAACGCAGGGAGCGCTCACTGATCACCGTACAGTTATCCGAGAATGGACCTGTACAGAATAGCAAGCCTGGTAATTGTGCAGGTGCAAATGCTAGTAGAACAAACTGTTCTGCTAAGCAGTCTATTGCGCTACAGGCTCCTCTATCAGTTGCGGCTCCTCGGGCGCAAAACGGTCGGCCCACTGCGCCCGATATTTTTCCAGCAAGCGGCGCGGCTCCCCTGCATTGGTCAGATCCTGCATATTCTGCGCAAGCAGTGCGCGAAGCTGCGGAGAGTTGCAGGCCGAGTTGTGCGACAGGGTGTAATACAGTTGTTCATTGATGACTGATCCGTCAAGAATCTCCAACTGATTCTCAATACCCAACTGCTGAGCCACGGCCAGACCCTGGTAGCGTTCGTAGATCACGTAATCCACACGGCCACGCAGCAGTGTCTGGAAAGACTGTTCAATGGAGGATACCTTTTCCATCCGCAGGTGATCTCGCGAGAAGGTATCGAAGGCCATGCCGTAGCTGTTATTCAGCAGCGTACTGCCGGTCTTGTCGCGCAGATCGTCCCAGCCGCTGTAGGGAAATACCTCATCGCTTTTGACAAAAATGACGCTGGGCACTTCGGCATAGGGAGGATAGATATAATCCATGTGGCCCAGGCGCTCACGGGTAAGAAAGGCGCCGGCGAGCATATCAACCCGGCCGCTACGCACCTCTTCCTGCGCTCGTGACCAGGGCCCTACGTTCAGCACCTCAGCCTTGACGCCAGTCCCTTCAAGGGCCATTTCCAGTAACTCGACCGCCGCACCGACAAGGTGCTTGTCGTCATCGGGGTTGACCCAGAGTATCGGCGGATACTGGGGATTACCGGTTACCACAATACGTTCGCATACCCCGCCCGCAGCCATCACCTGGCCTGCTCCAAGCAGACCAATCAGTGCCGCGGGCATCAACAGCAGGCGATGAATATTAGCTTTTGTCATTTGCTTGATCGCCATCTGTGCTCCTCGAGTCAGGCTTTGACACCTGTATGCAAACCTCAGTATAGACACTTACCGCACGATTTATCGAGTCGCGCTGCTGGGTTGCTCTACACCCGCCACGCCCGCTCCGCTATGGAAGCGAAATTCGGAATCGCTCTCGTGAACGGCCTGCCCTTCCAACTGGGCGAAGAGCGCAATTCGGTCATCAATGGGCTCCTCGGCAAACTGCCGGGCGAGACCCAGATAATCCTGATAATGCCGCGCCTCGGACTTGAGCAATGACCGATAAAAGTCGCCCAGTTCGACATCCAGATGGGGCGCCAGACAAGCGAAACGCTCGCAGGAGCGGGCTTCGATAAAGGCACCGACAATCAGAGTGTCCACCAGCCGCCCCGGCTCAGTGGTGCGCACGTGTTGCCGCAAGCGCTGAGCATAATGGCTGGCTGACAACCCCCGGTAGAGAATGCCACGCTTGTGCATCAAGGCTGTGACCTGTTCAAAATGCCGAAGTTCTTCACGCGCCAGCCGGGACATTTTCTGCAACAAAACCGGCTTGTCGATATAGCGGAACATCAGATTGAGCGCGGTAGAGGCGGCTTTTTTCTCACAATTGGCGTGATCAATCAGCAACTCTTCCGGGTGGGCTAGCGCTTGGTCAACCCATGCCTGGGGCGTACGGCAGGGCAAAAAATCGATCAGTTCTTGCGGCAAACTCATGGGCGGGCTGGGTCCAGGCAGTAGGAATAAGGATCAAAACAGGATTATCCATGACTAACTACATGAACGCACCCACTGGTCTTGATCCATATCAACGGCGAACGCGGGAAAACAGGCTACATTGTAAGTAAGAAATCAAATAAGCGCCCAGGCGCCATAAGGAATACAGCCATGCAAGCGATCAAACGAATTCTCGTCGTGATTGACCCGACTCAGCAGGATCAATTGGCACTTAACCGTGCCAGGTTGATTGCCGGCTTTATCGACTCGGAATTGCACCTGCTGATCTGCGATGACCGCGGCGATCACCAGCGCACACTCGATCAGCAATGCGCTGAACTGAAGGCTGCGGGTATCCCGGCCACCAGCTCCCAGGCCTGGCACGGCAGTATGACCGACACCGTGATTCAGGTGCTGGGCAGCAAAGGCTGCGGCCTGGTAATCAAACAACACCTGCCCGACAAGCCACTAAAAAAAGCCTTGCTCACGCCCGATGACTGGAAGCTGCTGCGCTACTGCCCTGCCCCAGTGCTGCTGGTTAAAACCACTGCCTCCTGGATCAAAGGCAACGTACTCGCCGCAGTGGATGTCGGCAATCATGATGATCAGCACCGGGTACTGCACGACACCATCGTCAGCCACGCAGCGGATATTGTCGACATGATCGGTGGCGAACTGCACCTGGTCAGCGCGCATCCCGCACCGATGCTTTCAGCCGCCGATCCGATCTACCAGCTACGCGAGAACATCGCCAATCGCTACCGCGAAGAGGCCCAACGCTACGCTATCGCCCATGGCCTGGATATGGAGCACATGCACGTTGATGAAGGCCCGGCAGACACCCTGATCCCCAAGGTCGCCAGGCACATCGGCGCCAGCGTGACCGTGATAGGTACCGTGGCACGCAAAGGCATTGCCGGCGCGCTGATCGGCAATACCGCCGAAGTGATTCTGGATCAGCTGGAGTCAGACATACTGGTACTCAAGCCCGAGGACACCTTGGCGCACCTGGAAAATATCCTGCAGCGCTAGAGTGAATCAAAACGGCTAGCGGCTCGCCTGCACCTGAGCGTGCCGCTGGTAATAAGCTTCCGACAGGCTGAAGAAGGTCTGATCAATATCATCGCGCAATTGCTTCACACTCAATTGCGCGTAGGCCGCACGCACCCGCACCCCGGCGCCCTGTAGCGCATCCTCCCCGCCACGCACCAGTAGTCGGTGAACATGGCAAGCCATCGGCTGTTCATCCAGGTAGGCAATCTGGCGCTGCTTCAACGCCTGACGCAGCATCAGGCCCGATACAATCTCGATACGCGCAACCACAACCTGCTCCAGCAACTGCTCCAGACGCGACCACACGGCGGCCTTTTCACTCGAGCCATACCCGTTCCACATGATGATTTCATGGCTGAAGCGTTTGCAGCCACGGCATACCTGATCGCCGTAGACAGTCGAGCACAAGCCAACGCAGGGCGTTTTATCGGTATAGGGGACTTCAGGCACGCGTTCTCTCCGGGTGGCCGCTGACCAGGGCTGGCTAGCGGTTGCTGTGCTGCAATTGTCTCAGCCTGAGCTAAGTCAGCGCTATCTCAGACAAAGGTCATAGCGTCTGGCCGCTTAACTTTACCTGATGCTTGCTGTAGAATCAGCCCGCCGTTAGGGCTGTGTGTCAGGCGCTACCCGCAACCTCTTCCGTATCTGCCGCGCCACCATCAGGTCAGTTACCGGGTTGCCCGCCACCCGCTCCAGGCTCATGCCTGCACTCAGCCGTATCCGGCACGTTAGGGGAAGCACTGAATAACTCCCTTCATCAAGATGTTTATTCAGTGCTTCTCCGGGTCCGTGAGGATGACCGTTCCGCCACAAGCAGAACAGACTGATGAGGGTAATAATTGTGCTTGAAGCCTATCGCAAACACGTAGCAGAGCGCGCAGCACAGGGCATCGTGCCCCAGCCGCTGAACGCCGAACAAACCGCCGGTCTGGTTGACCTGCTGAAAAACCCACCGGCTGGCGAAGAAGAGTTTCTGCTCGACCTGCTGACCAACCGCGTACCTCCGGGTGTGGATGAAGCCGCCTACGTCAAGGCCGGTTTCCTGTCCGCCGTCGCCAAAGGCGAAGTCTCCTCTCCACTGCTGACCAAACTGCGTGCCGTAGAGCTGCTGGGCACCATGCAGGGTGGCTACAACATCGTCACCATGGTCGAGCTGCTGGATAATGACGAGCTGGCCGCTGCTGCTGCCAAGGAACTCAAGCACACGCTGCTGATGTTCGATGCCTTCCACGATGTCGCCGACCGTGCCAAAAAGGGCAACGCCCACGCCAAGGAAGTACTGCAATCCTGGGCCGATGGCGAGTGGTTCACCAACCGCCCTGCCGTACCCGAGAAAGTTAGCCTGAGCGTATTCAAGGTCCCTGGCGAAACCAACACCGACGACCTGTCCCCCGCTCCGGACGCCTGGTCACGCCCTGACATCCCGCTGCACGCGCTGGCCATGCTGAAAATGGCTCGCGACGGTATCGTGCCGGACGAGCAAGGCGCCATAGGCCCTCTGAAGATGATCGAAGAAGTCAAAGCCAAAGGCTTCCCGGTTGCCTACGTCGGTGACGTGGTCGGTACCGGTTCTTCGCGTAAATCAGCGACCAACTCGGTACTCTGGTTCTTCGGTGATGACGTTCCTTACGTCCCGAACAAGCGCGCTGGCGGTTTCTGCTTCGGCAACAAGATTGCCCCGATCTTCTACAACACCATGGAAGATGCCGGCGCACTGCCGATCGAGTTTGATGTCAACGAAATCAACACCGGTGACGTGATCGACGTTTACGTTTACGACGGTAAAGTGTGCAAGCACGGCACCGACGACGTCATCACCACCTTTGAACTCAAGACCCAGGTTCTGCTCGACGAAGTACGCGCCGGTGGCCGTATTCCGCTGATCATTGGCCGTGGCCTGACCGACAAGGCCCGTGCCGAGCTGGGTCTGCCCGGTTCCGACCTGTTCCGCAAGCCCGATGTACCGGCTGCCAGCACCAAGGGTTTCACTCTGGCGCAGAAAATGGTCGGCAAGGCCTGTGGCGTTGAAGGCGTTCGTCCCGGCACCTATTGCGAGCCGAAGATGACCACCGTTGGCTCCCAGGACACTACTGGCCCGATGACCCGTGACGAGCTGAAAGACCTGGCTTGCCTGGGCTTCTCCGCGGACTTGGTAATGCAGTCATTCTGTCACACCGCGGCTTACCCCAAGCCTATCGACGTGACCACGCACCACACACTGCCTGACTTCATCCACAACCGTGGTGGTGTTGCACTGCGTCCAGGCGACGGCATCATCCACAGCTGGTTGAACCGCATGCTGCTGCCTGACACCGTCGGCACCGGCGGCGACTCGCATACCCGCTTCCCGATGGGTATCTCCTTCCCAGCCGGTTCCGGTCTGGTCGCGTTCGCCGCAGCCACCGGCGTGATGCCGCTGGATATGCCGGAATCCGTTCTGGTGCGTTTTAAAGGCGAAATGCAGCCCGGTATCACTTTGCGTGACCTGGTACATGCAATCCCCTACTACGCTATTCAGGAAGGTCACCTGACCGTTGAGAAGAAAGGCAAGAAGAACGTCTTCTCTGGTCGCATCCTGGAAATCGAAGGCCTGGACAACCTGACTGCCGAACAGGCATTCGAGCTGTCTGACGCCTCCGCTGAGCGCTCCGCAGCCGGCTGTACCATCAAGCTGAGCGAAGAGTCCATCGCCGAGTACCTGAAATCCAACATCGTCCTGCTGCGCTGGATGATTTCCGACGGATATCAGGATGCCCGTACCCTGGAGCGTCGCGCCCAGGCCATGGAAGCCTGGCTGGCCGATCCCAAGCTGATGCAGGCAGATGCCGATGCCGAATACGCCGCCGTGATCGAAATCGATCTGGCCGACGTAAAAGAGCCGGTTCTGTGTGCGCCGAACGATCCGGATGATGCCCGTCTGTTGTCCCAGGTAGCTGGCGAGAAGATTGATGAAGTCTTCATCGGCTCCTGCATGACCAACATCGGTCACTTCCGCGCCGCCGGCAAGCTGCTGGACAAAAACAAGGGTGCCCTGCCGACCCGTCTCTGGCTGGCTCCGCCAACCAAGATGGACGCTTTCCAACTGACTGAAGAAGGCTACTACGGCATCTACGGCAAAGCTGGCGCGCGCATGGAAATGCCCGGCTGCTCCCTGTGCATGGGTAACCAGGCACGTGTTGCTGCCAAGTCTACCGTCGTCTCTACCTCCACGCGGAACTTCCCGAACCGCCTGGGCGATGGCGCCGATGTGTACCTGGCTTCTGCCGAGCTGGCCTCGGTTGCTTCCATTCTGGGTCGTTTGCCGACCGTTGAGGAATACATGGGTTACGCGGCTGAACTCAACAGCATGTCTGCTGATATCTACCGCTACATGAACTTCAACGAAATCGAGTCCTACCAGAAAGCCGCAGCGTCGATTCCGGTCACGCAGCTGTAAACACCAAGCAAGTCAAAAACCCCGCCCTGTGCGGGGTTTTTTGTGCCTGATACACCTGTCCCAGAGACCTGCAGTGCAATACAGGGGAACGTTTCAAAATGCTGCTGGTCATAGTTCTGACAATTTTGAACAACCCTCTGTTTGAAGGAACGCATCATGAAAAAGACCATTCTGGCCAGTATCTGTGCTCTGGGTATGCTGACTCTGGTTGGTTGTGCCAGCGATCACATCATCAGCACCAACGATGGCCGCCTGATCGAGAGCCAGAACAAGCCCGAGATCGATGAAGACACCGGCATGATCATGTACGAAGACGAAAGCGGCCGCATGAACCAGATCCCGCAGTCTGACGTGAAGGAAATCAAGGAACGCTGAGTTCTAGCGAACCTCAGGAACCGCCGCCCACCTAGTGGCCGGCGGTTTTTTGTTCTTCAGGGTTTGGGAAGTGCGGCCTGATGGAAAACCAAAGTCAAAATGGATTCCCGCGTTCGCGGGAATGACTACAGTGACGGGCATGACAATAGTGTCGGCGCTACCGCAAAGTAACCGCCCCCAACCTAGTCATCCTCGCGAACGCGGGGATCCATTTTCAGGCGAATGCACGGAGCTGGAGGGGAATGCCAAGGTCAAAATGGATTCCCGCATGCGCGGGAATGGCGACAGCGACGGGCATGACAGTAGTGTCGGTACTATCGCAAAGTAACCGCCCCCAACCCCGTCATCCTCGCGAACGCGGGGATCCATTTTCAGCCGAAGGCATGGAGCTGGAGGGGAACGCCAAGGTCAAAATGGATTCCCGCATGCGCGGGAATGGCGACAGCGACGGGCATGACAGTAGTGTCGGTACTATCGCAAAGTAACCGCCCCCAACCCCGTCATCCTCGCGAACGCGGGGATCCATTTTCAGGCGAATGCACGGAGCTGGAGGGGAACACCGCGGCAATTTACTGGTAAGCAGCCCGTGTTGCAACAAACCGAACATTGAACGGAGAACCAACGTGGACAGCGTAGATCTAGCAGTACTCAGGCGCGCCGATGACTGGCTTGGCAGTGGCCACGCGGTGACGCTCTTTACTGTTGTGCAGACCTGGGGCAGCGCGCCGCGTCCGGTGGGTTCTCTACTGGCTCTGCGTGACGACGGCCGCATCGAAGGGTCGGTCTCCGGCGGCTGCATTGAAGATGATCTACTCGCACGCCAGGCCAATGGCAATACGCAAACCGGCCAATGCGAGCTGGTCACCTACGGCATCACACGTGAAGAGTCCGCCCGCTTTGGCCTGCCCTGTGGCGGCACCCTGCGCCTGGTGGCTGAACCGCTAACCTCTGCTGACTGGATTAAACCGCTGCTGGCGAGCTGCGATCAGCACCAACGTATCCGCCGCGACCTGGACCTGGCCAGCGGCAAAGTCAGCCTGCACAAGGTCGATCGCGACGAGACTTTTCAGTTTGATGGCACCACTCTGAGCGCACCCTTTGGACCCGGCTGGCGCATTCTGATGATCGGTGCCGGCCAGCTTTCGCGTTATGCAGCCGACCTGGCCATCGGCCTGGGATTCGAGGTGCTGATCTGCGATCCCCGTGAAGCCTACAATCAGGACTGGCCAGTGAAGGATGTGCGCTTTGTCGAAGGTATGCCGGATGACGCAGTACTGGCCATCGAGCCGGACGCACATACCGCCATCGTGGCACTGACCCACGACCCGCGCCTGGATGACATGGCCCTGCTTACCGCGCTGGAATCCCCGGCCTTTTATGTCGGCGCCTTGGGCTCTCGGGGCAACAGCGCCAAGCGTAAGGAACGGCTGCTCTCACTGGGCATCTCCCGCACTAACGTCGAGCGCCTGCATGGCCCCATTGGGCTGGCCATCGGCAGCCGCACTCCCGCAGAAATTGCCCTGTCGATGATGGCGGAAGTGGTCGCCATCAAGAACGCAATTCTAGCCGGCGAGCGGGAGAATCCAACTCTAACCCCGGCCCTGGCGCAGACCGCGTGACCACCAAGCCCCTTCCCGGTTGCACACTGATCCTCGCCGCCGGACTCGGCCAACGTTATCGCCAAGCCAGCACACAAAGCAGCTCTGAAGACCAGCAAGGGGACAAACTGCTGGCTCCCAGCCGCGCAGATGATCCCGAGTCACCTCCCGTGCTGCTGGTCACGTTGCGCGCGTGCGCCGGGCTGACCGAGCGCGGCGTGCTGGTATTGGCCGATGACAACCCGCAACGCCTGTCATTCGCCCAGCAGCACGCGCCCGCGCTGGGCTACGACATTCTGGTTATTGCTACCAACGGCCTGGGCCATAGTCTGGCCCAAGCCGTGCAGTACTCACCATCAGGCACCGGTTGGCTGGTAGCCCTGGCAGACATGCCCTATATCACCAGACCGACCTGGGAACGCCTAGCGCAGACGTTGCAACCCGATACGCTCGCACTGCCCACCCATCAAGGCTGGCGCGGGCATCCACGGGTGATCGGCAGCCATTACGCAGAGACCTTGCTAGCGCTGGATGGCGACCAGGGCGAGCAAACTCTATTCAGCCTGCCAGAGGTGCAAGAGATAGCGGTAGAGGATCCTGGCGTACTCATCGATATAGACATCCCCAGCGACCGCCTGCAGCGCTAACCCGCAACACCCGCAGCCCAGCTATATGCTGAACGTTTTGCCCGCTACCCAGTCGTATTTCCTAGACGCAAACACTGCGCAATCCCGGCGCGCCATCGGTTGGCGCCCACCCCAAACCGTGAGGCACGCATGAGCTCAACACTCGATTCCCAGGAAGCGACCACTTTCGCTACCTGCCCAATGACCCTGGAACTCAACGGCGAATCTCGCCAGTTGGATGTTTACCCCTGGACCACGTTGCTGGATCTGTTGCGTGAGCAGCTCGGGCTGACCGGCACCAAAAAGGGCTGCGACCACGGCCAGTGCGGGGCCTGTACGGTGCTGCTCAATGGCAAGCGTATCAATGCCTGCCTGACCCTGGCGGTGATGCACGACGGCGCCACCCTGACCACCGTAGAAGGTCTCGCCCAGGGCGACGTGCTGCACCCCATGCAAGCCGCGTTTATCAAGCATGACGCCTTTCAGTGTGGTTACTGCACACCCGGTCAACTGTGCTCCGCCGTCGGCATGACCGCCGAGGGCCGCGCCGAGTCGCCAGATGAATTGCGCGAGCAGATGAGCGGCAACCTATGCCGCTGCGGCGCCTACCCGAATATCCTCTCCGCGATTGAAGAGGCTATGCCCGCCACGCGGGAGCAGCTCAACAGCCGCAGCGAGGTGGGCTCATGAATCCGTTTTCCTATGCGCGCCCCATTGCCATTGATGAAGCCATCGGTCTGTTCAAACAGAACAGCCGCTACATTGCAGGCGGCACCAATCTGCTCGACCTGATGAAAGAAAACGTCACCCAGCCCGAGCAACTGATCGACATCACCCAGCTGCCGTTGCACGATATTGAAGACACTGCCGAAGGCGGTCTGCGCATCGGCGCATTGGTCAGTAATGCTGACCTGGCCTGGGATGAACGCATCGAGCAGCGCTACCCGCTGCTGTCCAAGGCCATCCTGGCCGGTGCCTCGCCGCAACTGCGCAATATGGCAACCACCGGTGGCAACCTTCTGCAACGCACACGTTGCTATTACTTCTACGATGCCGGTACGCCCTGCAACAAGCGCGAGCCCGGCAGCGGCTGCCCGGCACGTGACGGGCTGAATCGTATCCACGCAATACTCGGGCACAGCGCCCATTGCATCGCCGTGCACCCGTCCGACATGTGCGTCGCACTGGCCGCGCTGGATGCCACCGTGATCGTTAAGAGCAGTGCTGGCGAGCGGCGCATACCCTTCGGCGAATTTCATCGGCTGCCCGGCAGTGCGCCGGAGCTGGACAACACTCTGGCCGATGGCGAGCTGGTACTGGCCATTGAGCTGCCGGCGGAAGACCTCTCCGCCCACAGCGCTTACCTGAAGATCCGTGACCGCGCCTCATACGCCTTTGCGCTGGTATCGGTTGCGGCCGCGCTGGAAATGGACGGCAAGGTGATTCGCAGCGCCCGCGTTGCGCTCGGTGGAGTGGCGCACAAACCCTGGCGCAGTACGGATGCAGAAGCCCTGCTAATCGGCAAAACCGCCGACAAAGCCGCCTTCGGCGAGCTGGCCGATGCCTTGCTGGCCGGTGCCAGTGGCTTTGCAGACAACCAGTTCAAGATTGATATGGCCCACCGCGCCGTCATCCGCGCGCTGACTGACGCCGCAGAAGCCGCCGTTGAAGGAGCCACAGCATGAACTCTGTTACCTCGCCGATGGGCAAACCGCTGGACCGGGTCGACGGCCCGCTCAAGGTTCAGGGCAAAGCCCAGTACGCCGCCGAATTTCCGCTGCCCGGCCTGCTTTACGGTAGCGTGGTCAACAGCACCATCGCCAGTGGCCGTATTGCGCATATTCATAGCCGTGCCGCGCAGGAATTGCCGGGCGTTGCGCTGGTTCTGACCCATGAGAACCGCCCGCCCGTTGCCGGCTATGACAAGCCCTATGAAGACGATGACGCCGCCGACGGCTCGCCCTTCCGGCCGCCGTTCAATGACCGCATCCTGTATAGCGGCCAGCCGGTAGCATTGGTCGTTGCAGATACACTGGAGCTGGCGCGCCATGCTGCCAGCCTTATTCGCGTTGAATACGAGCAGGATGACCACGCAACGGATTTGATGGCCAACCTGGAGCACATGCACAAGGCCCCAGCCGAGCTGCCCGAGCCACGCGGCGATGCCGAGCAGGCCATTGATGCCGCTGCATTCAAGGTGGACGTCAAATACACCACGCCCGTCGAGCATCACAACCCGATGGAGCCTCACGCCTCTACGGTCGAGTACCTGCCCGACGGCAACCTGAAGATCTACGACAAGACCCAGGGCGTACAGAACTGCATGCGCTATCTGGAAGATGTGTTCGACATGAAAGGCCAGATCCAGATACTTTCGCCCTACGTCGGCGGCGCCTTTGGTTCCGGTTTGCGCCCGCAGTATCAATTGCCGCTGGCCGTCATGGCCGCACTCAAGCTCAAGCGCTCGGTGCGCGTCAGCCTAAAACGCCAGCAGATGTTTACCTTCGGCTACCGCCCGCGCAGCATTCAGCGCCTGGCCATTGGTGCCGCCAGCGACGGCCAGTTGCAAGGCATTCTGCACCAGGCAATTGCCCAGACCTCGCGCTTTGAAGACTTTACCGAGCAGGAAGTCGAATGGAGCGGCATGCTGTACAAATGCCCTGCGGTAAAACTGGATTATCAGTTGGTGCCGCTGGACTTTTACACCCCGCTGGACATGCGCGCCCCTGGCGCCACCATCGGCGTCTACGCGCTTGAATGCGCAATGGATGAACTGGCTTACGCCGCCAATATCGATCCCGTCGAGCTGCGTCTGAAAAACTTCACAGCGCACAACGCCAATGAGGACAAGCCCTACTCAAGCAAAGCCCTGCGTGAATGTTACCAGCAAGGTGCCGAGCGGTTTGGCTGGGCCAAACGCAGCATGGCACCACGTAGCATGCAAAAGGGCCATCAACTGATCGGCTGGGGCATGGCCACCGGCATCTGGGAAGCCATGCAAATGCCCGCCAGCGCCAAGGCCTGCATTGATTCGACCGGCAAACTGATCGTCAGCAGCGCCACCACGGATATCGGCACCGGCACCTACACCGTCATGGCGCAGATCGCCGCTGAAGCCATGGGCTTCCCGATGGAACAGGTGGAGTTCAAACTGGGTGATTCCAGCATGTCCGAAGCGCCGTTGCAGGGCGGCTCCTTTACCGTGTCCTCGGTGGGCAGCGCAGTCCAGAAAGCCTGCCAGGAACTGCGTCGCAAGCTGCTGGATACCGTCCAGCAAACCCCCGCCTCCCCGTTCAGTGGCAAAACCCTGGACGAGATCGATTTTGCCGACGGCTGGTTGTTCCTCAAGGCCAACCCCGAGCAAAAGGTCAAACTGACGGACATCGCCGCCGAAACCGGTGCAATGGAAGTGGAAGCCAGCGTCGAGCCAGGCAAGGAACGGGACGACTACGCCAGCGCCACGCACTCGGCCGTATTTGTCGAAGTGCAAGTGGATGAAGATACCGGCATGACCAAGGTCACGCGGGTGGTCAGCGCGATTGCCGCCGGGCGTATCGTCAACCCGAAGACCGCAGGCAACCAGATTGTTGGCGGTGTGGTCTGGGGCGTCGGCCAGGCGCTGCATGAGGAGACCCAGATGGACCATAACCTGGGCCGCTTCATGAACCACAGTTTTGCCGAGTATCACCTGCCGGTGCAGGCCGACATTGGCGACATAGACGTGATCTTTGTGGAAGAGCACGACGAGATCGTCAACGCGCTGGGCTCCAAGGGCGTCGGCGAAATCGGCATCGTGGGTGTTGCGGCTGCAGTGTCCAATGCCATCTTCCACGCTACCGGCAAACGCGTCCGCGACCTGCCCATCACGCCTGACAAGCTGCTGTAACCCTCAAAGCGCGGGTCGCCACTGCGGTGGCTGCAGACAGATAGCAGACCAGTGGCACACGTTGCTGCTGGTCAGCCAGCCAGGGCGCCGATAGAATACGCCGTTTGAATTCTTCGGCCCCGGCCGCGCGCCCATGAGGACCCCCATGTCTACTACTGCATCGACCAATCCCAAAGTCGGGTTTGTTTCACTCGGCTGCCCCAAAGCACTGGTCGACTCGGAACGCATCCTCACGCAACTGCGCACCGAAGGCTATGAAGTCGTCGGTTCCTATGAGGACGCCGATGTGGTCGTGGTGAATACCTGCGGCTTTATCGACACCGCCAAGGCCGAATCCCTGGACGCCATCGGCGAAGCCATCGCCGCCAATGGCCGGGTGATCGTCACAGGCTGTATGGGCGTGGACGAAAGCGTTATCCGCAATGTGCACCCCAGCGTCATGGCCGTCACCGGCCCGCAGCAATATGAGCAAGTGGTCAATGCCGTGCATGAAGTGGTGCCGCCGCGCGCCGATCACAATCCGCTGATCGATCTGGTACCGCCGCAGGGCGTCAAGCTCACGCCCCGCCACTACGCCTACCTGAAAATATCCGAAGGCTGTAACCACAGCTGCAGCTTCTGCATCATCCCCAGCATGCGCGGCAAACTGGTCAGCCGCCCGATTGGCGATGTGCTGGGTGAAGCCGAGCGTCTGGCCAAGGCCGGCGTGAAAGAACTGCTGGTTATCTCCCAGGACACCAGCGCCTACGGCGTCGACATCAAATACCGCACCGGCTTCTGGAACGGCCGCCCGGTCAAATCGCGCATGACCGAAATGTGCGAAGCGCTCAGCGAACTGGGCATCTGGGTACGCCTGCACTACGTTTACCCCTACCCGCACGTGGACGAGCTGATCCCGCTGATGGCCCAGGGCAAGATCCTGCCGTACCTGGACATCCCCTTCCAGCACGCCAGCCCGAAAGTCCTCAAGGCTATGAAACGCCCGGCCTTTGAAGACAAGACCCTGGCACGCATCAAGAAATGGCGTGAGATCTGCCCCGAGCTGACCATCCGCTCGACCTTTATCGTCGGCTTCCCCGGTGAAACCGAAGAAGACTTCCAGTACCTGCTCGACTGGCTGACCGAAGCCCAGCTCGACCGCGTCGGCTGCTTCAAATACTCCGCCGTCGACGGCGCCCCCGCCAACCTGCTGGCCGACTCAGTACCCGAAGAGGTCAAGGAAGAACGCTGGGAACGCTTCATGGCCCACCAGCAGGTGATCAGCAGCGCGCGCCTGCAGCAGAAAATCGGCAGCGTGATTCAGGTAGTGATCGACGAAGTGGACGAAGATGGCCCCATCGGCCGCTCCATGGCTGACGCCCCGGAAATCGACGGCAACGTCTATATCGACACCGAACAGGATCTGCAACCCGGCGATATGATCACCGTCAGAGTGACTGACGCTGACGAATACGACCTCTGGGCAGAACAGATCTAACCAGTCGCCCCCTCCAAGCATGGCCGAGCCCCTCGGCCAGAGCACGCAACCCTCGGAAGGCCGAGTACCACCTCGGCCAGCAGCCTATCTCTTAACACCAATCACTACTCCATGCACACTCTTGGCAATATCCCAAAACTACGGCAATATCAGTCCAAAGCAAGGATGACAGTCAGCACCCCTCCCCCCAGGCATGGACGCCGGACATCCCTCTTGCACCAAATAATCCCAAACGGCTACACCCTGCGCGAAACCAACGTGCACAGGTGGGGCGGTAGCGTCTCCAAAAATGACCCAACCGCTCACATCCTGTCCAACGGACTTGCCACTCCGCGAGCGTGCGCGCCGACGACATGGGTATAGATCATTGTGGTATTCACATCGTTGTGCCCCAGCAACTCCTGAATACTGCGAATATCCGTTCCGGCTTTGAGCAAGTTGGTCGCAAAGCTATGACGAAAGGTATGACAGCTGGCTTTCTTGTGAATGGCCAGCTTGGACAAGGCAGCTGCCACAGAGCGACGCACCTGCTGCTCCCCAACATGGTGACGACGAACAATCTGGCTGCGCGGATCAACCGCCCGGTGCGGCGCGGGAAAAACATATTGCCACTGCGGGCTGGTGGGCGCTTTTGGATACTTCTTGGCCAATGCACCTGGCAGATAGACCGCCCCAAAGCCGTCCTGGATATCTCGCTGATGTAACGCCAGGGCCAGATCGATTTGTGTTCGCAAGGGCTCCAGCAAAGAATGCGGCAACAGAGTACGCCGCCACTTCTCGCCTTTGGCCTCGCGCACAAACAAACATTGCTCAGCAAAATCGACATCCTGAACACGCAAACGGACCGCTTCCATTACTCGCAAGCCTGAGCCGTACATAAGGCTAGCAACCAATTGATGAGCTCCATGCATAGCGCCAATGACCTGCATCGCTTCCTCATGGGAAAACACCACAGGCAACCGACGCCCCTTACTGGTCTTGCTGAATTGCAGGTCACCCAGGTCGCGCCCAAGGAATTGCCGATATAAATAAACCACCGCGTTGAGCGCGGTTTTCTGGGTGTTGATCGCCACGTTGCGTTCATTGGCAAGATAGCTCAACCATGCATCAACCTCCTCCGCCCCCATCGCCTCCGGATGGCGTCTTGAGTGGAAGCGAATAAAATCCAATACCCACAGGCAATAGGTCTTTTCCGTACGATAAGCCAAGTGTTTAGCCCGCATATGCGCGCGAAAACGATCCATAAAGCGAACGGGTTGCGATGGGAGAGGAACCGGGATGTCATCCATAAACTGCCTCCTTGCTGTATATGCAACCAGCATTGACCAGCAAGCAGCACCGAGCAAGCCTGAAAAATGATCGTTGTGACCGATATCTCAGGACAATTGTGAAAAACGCTGATTTAGTATTGGATTTCAACAGGTTGAAAACGGAGCGGAAATCGGGGATATGAGGCGTAGTGATCGTTTCGTCAGATGGTTGGAAATCGATTTTTTGGCTGAGATCTATGTATGACGGGACTTCCGGGCAAGCTCGGGGTAAATTTCAAAAAGACAAAACGATCACCGACATATTGGTCGGTGTGACTCATATATAAATGTTAAATGCCTATGAAAATTGTCGAGTATCACGGAAAGTACCGAAAATCAGCTATTGAGCTGATGTGTTTACTACAGGAACATGAGCGCCGCTTAAGCAGCGATCGGCCACCGTCCAATGAGATTTCAGCGGGCCAACTCGACTATTTAGTGGCTGCAGTTCGGAACTCAATAGGAAAAATATTTCTCGCTATTGAGTCAGCTAAGGCTGTTGGTCTGATCGTAGTATTCCGAGACAATGAACATCCGGGCACGCAGCACGTATATCCAGAATATCTCCAGTACGGCCTAATTACAGACTTTGTTGTGGCAGAGTCTCATCGTGGCTCAAGCGTCGCTTCTGAGCTTTTAAAGCACGCAGAGGATTTCTGCCATTTCCATGGTTTATCCATCGTTAAACTATCGGTGCTACACACAAACGCAGTTGCTCGTAGCTTTTATGAGAAAAGAGGTTATCTGCCCTATGAAATGGTGTACCGAAAGGTCATTTAACCAAGCGCTTTTGCTGGACAATTTCTCCACCGCTTCGCGGCTACAAAATTGCCGCAAAGCTCCGCGTTAAAGCTAAAGGACGAGCATGCCTCAAGTTCACATCAGGAAGGCTGAGTTAACCGACGTAGAAGCAGTGACGGAGTTGGTCAATCGGGCTTATCGTCCAGAAGCCGGATCGGAAGGTTGGACACATGAATCCGCCCTGGTCAGCGGAGATCGAATAGACCAGGACAAGGTAGCCACGGCTATCCAGTCCAGCACTGTCTTGGTAGGGAACAATGAGCGAGGCTTGGTCGGTTGCGTGCAGGTTGAGGTCACTGATCGAGTTGCCCATATTGGAATGCTTGCGGTTGATCCTTCGCTCCAAACGTCAGGTATCGGTAAGCTGTTGCTCGCCAACGCGGAAGAACTAGCGGTTCAGAAATTTAATGCGCAGGTTGGCGTATTGGTGGTTATTGCTGCTCGTACCGAACTAGTGGAATTTTACCTGCGCCGGGGGTACTCGAAGACCGATGAGTGGTCCCAATACCCAACTGATGCAGGAGTTGGTACTCCGGAGAAAGAGGCCGTGCTCCTTACCACGCTGCGAAAATGCTTTAACAATCGGCTGCACGGCGACCGGTTTTCCGCTGCTTCGCAGCTCCAAACCGGCGCGTGAGCCGGGCGTTAGCTTACTTAAGGAGGAGTGATGTACCCACCATCGTACCCGCATGATGAAATAGAAAATATATTCCCTGGCGTCTACTTTCTACATGGAAGTATAAAAATGGGGCCAGGTATGAGAATGAATAGAAATATGATAATTCTCAAAGACGGCGATGAATTGAGTCTTGTAAACCCTGTCCGTATGAATGATGAAAGTCTTTCAAAGCTAGATGAGCTTGGAGTGGTTAGACGTATTCTGCGGTTGGGGGATTTCCACGGTCTTGATGATGCCTTTTATATTGATCGCTACAAGTGTGAGTTTTGGGCGCAAGACGGACAAGAAACATACAAAACGCCACGGATAACTAATCAAATATCGGGCTCCGTAAACTGCCCTTTTCCAGATTCAGAGTTTTTTATCTTCGAGTCTGCTCAATACCCTGAGGCAGCACTAGTGCTAAAAAGCCACAAACTACTTATTACAACCGACAGCGTTCAGTATCACAGTGATTGGAGCTACTTTACTTGGTTCACGAAGTTTGCATTTAAGCTTTTGGGTTTCAAAATCGGAGTTAACATTGGTCCTCCGTGGCTCAAGCGTGTGACCGCCAAAGGGACTTCTTTAAAAGCTGATTTTGAGAAGCTGCTAGAGTTGGATTTCGATTCAATTGTGGCAGCACATGGGTTGCTAATACGGTCAGGGGCTAAGGAGGCCTTAAGTGAAGAGGTCGGTCGTACATTCAAATAAGCTAACAAACGGCTGCACCGGACAAATTTTAGTGTCACCTTTTTTGTTCCAAAAAAGCCGCCACAAAAATTTGCTCGGTGAGCCGGGCGTTATATGCTGTCGTGAGATCATCGGATGACCGAACGAAATTACAAAACCTTCTTTCTGGAGATGAACGCTCCGGGCGAACTAGTATCAAAACAATTACCCGAAACATTGAGCGTTATCGAGTGCGAGGAGCCCCAGTACCAGTTTAACCGTTTTTTGTATCAACTTATCGGCACCGACTGGGAGTGGGGTGACCTAGATAATTGGACCGATGATCAATGGCGAGCAATAGTAGAAAGCGAAGATCATCGAACTTGGGTCGCATATTATCGCGGTTCAGTAGCTGGCTATTTTGAGCTTTATCGACCAGATGGAAGTAACGCTGAAATACGGTATTTTGGTTTGGCACCAAATTTCATCGGAAAAGGTTTCGGTGGCCCTTTGCTATCTCATGCAATTGAAACTGCATGGAACTGGCATGGCACAAAGCGGGTTTGGGTTCATACATGCACTTTTGACCACCCTAGCGCGCTTAAAAATTATTTAGCGCGAGGCATGATGGTGTATAAAGAGCACATGTCCACCATTGATTAAATGCTTAACTACAATCACTGTAGTTAAGCATATAACAACTGGTTCAAACCGTTCGCCCCGCTCACTGGGACGGGCTAAAGCCCGCCCCTTAACCAAACGTTATGAAGAAAATCCGGATTAGGAAGTATCTATATGGACAAAAAACTACAAGGTTCTTGGCTGATTCATCATACGAACAAGCTGCAAAATGTTACCAATCAAGGACAATATCAGAACACCTTTGTTGCAGGAAAAGCAGGCATATTACTTTCAGCGATCTCCGAGACAAATCAAAGTGTATTGTCTAATGATAAGTTAGAGGTATTAGCTAATGCCTCTAATATTAATATAGGGTTTGAGCTACCCCGGCTGCTTGAGGTGCTAAAAGAGCAAGAGCTGATTGATGTTACTGCTTCAGGCGTGGGTGTGCTTGGTGTGACAACTTCATCCGCTCTGCAGCACACCTCTAACATCTTCGAGTCTCTCTCTCCAAAAAGTATTGAGGTTTCTGCGATAGATCTCGCTGAGTCTGCCTCAATAAAGCCGGTACGCAGCTCGGAGCTAGGCGAGCGTCTTTCAGATGACCACAAGCTTTCAAAAAAGGAAGTACAACAGCTATTCTATGATTCTGAAATCATTGGTTTTGTGGACGCCGAAGCTATTGGAAAAGATGAAAAGTTACTATTTAATGGCAATCTTTTTAGAAGAGATTCTGCAGTTAAAACTAAGGCTGTTTTAGATTCTCTCAACTCTGCTGAGCAGATCGCTTTAGCCGAACTGATACAGAAATTGAAGAAAAATGCATGCGTGCCATATGCAGATGCGTTACAAATATTAGGAGAAAAGCTCTTTAAGAAAGTCAATGCCATCGGTTTTTTTGACATCAACGTGGTTAGCAACAGCCAAGAGGAGGTTGGTTACCTAACTTTGCCTGCGGCATTCTCGAAGTTTAGTAGCTCTATGGTCGATGATGCATTTGATTTGGCCAAAGCATTCGTCGCATCTTTAACTTATGGTATGACCAAAAGTGATTATGCACGAGGTCAAATTAGTATGATTGACCGGCTTCTCGGGGCTCTAATTGATGGTAGAGAAGTGGGTCCGGTAAGTGCTATTGGCCAGGACTACAAAATTCTGGAACTCAAAGGCGTCGTATCTATTAGGCACGGAACAAAAGGTGGGCGAAGTGGGCCACTAATGAGACTCCTGAAGAAAGAAGTGGGCGAGCTGGCATTGCAAGCTATCAGGCAGGGTGACGTAAGTGAGCAATCAATTATCGCATTACCCGGTGCTGCGATAACTAAATTCCGGGGACCAGAGGTCAATAGAGAAATTATCAGACGAGAGCAGATACAGAAAAGCCCTTTTGAAACCAATAACATGATTAGTGCATTAAGAACAGGAGGCGGATTTTAATGGTTAAGAAAATCCACAAAGGTTTCGAGATGGAAGAAAAGCTCAGGAGTTATTTTCTCCAATCTGGCTATTTCGTCGTTCGAGGTGTGCCTTTCGGTTACAAAGGTTTTGATGTGACAGATATTGATTTATGGCTATATAGTCGAGAATCTTCTTTAGCTCGAAACATTACTATTGTTGATGTGAAAAACAAAAAGACACCTCAAGCTATTGAGAGAATATTTTGGGCCAAAGGCTTGGCCAAAGCTGTGAATGCTAGCAACGTAATCGTAGCCACTACAGATAGACGAAAGGAAGTTAAGGATTTTGGTCGTGACTTAGATGTTTTGGTATTGGACGGGGTTTTTGTTTCTAAATTGTCAAAGTCAGATAGTTTTTTGAAAAATAGGTTTTCTGACGAAGAGTTTCTGGAGTTAATCGACAATTACAGTCTCGGAAAATTAGATGGTGATTGGAAGGGGCAGGTCCTAAAGTCAAAGAGCTTGCTTGCCAAAAATATTGGTTTTGATTCATGCAACCAGTGGCTAGAGGTTGCACGTTTTTTTGCTGAACAAATATTTACGAAACCTAGCCAAAAGGAAATTGCTCTAAGGTGTTTTTATTTTTCTCTATCACTTTTTTCTATTGGTGTAGATTTCATCCTTAAAGAGCTATCTTTTCTAGACCACGAAGAAAGAGTAGGCAGGCTCGTAGAAGGATTTACATTCGGGTCAAAGGGTAGAGCCGGCGTGACGCAGATGTTATCTACATCTCTCTCGCTCGTAGAACAGTTTGCTCCAGAAGGTAAAGCCCTATCATCACAAGTTCGGTCAAAAGTGATCGCGGACTTTGAGTCTCTCCCAACAAATATTGTCGGAGAATATTTCGCAAAGAGCGAAGTTGCGAAGGTGATCTTTTCAACTGCGAGGGAGTTCGAAAGCATTGCGATGAACCGTACATTCAAAAGCCATTCGGAATCAACAATTGAGCTTCGCGGCATTATTGGATGTTTGCTCGATTATTGGGGAATAAATCGTAAAGATTTTGGTGCTGTTGCTAATCATTCATAACCAGTGTAGGCAAGGGACGCTCCTGAAGTCGCGCCCCTGCTACAAACGTTATGCACAGGGAGAGATAGGTGCCATTGTTTGAAACAGAGAGGTTGATTGCAAGGAAGCTGTCCCATCAAGACGTTCCGATGCTCACCGCAATGCTCAGTGATCCAGAAGTCATGAAGTTCTCCGTCCGTGGAGTTTGTGACGAAGAAGCTACCCGAAAATTCGTTGATTGGTGCCTTGAGTGTTACGCCTCTCATGGGATAGGGCCATGGGCATTGTGTGAGAAAGAATCAGGGAATTTTATCGGCTTCTGTGGCGTTGGGCCGGAGTTGGTTGGCGATGTTGAAGAAATCAATCTAGGTTATCGTCTGGCCCGCATGTTCTGGCATCAGGGGTATGCGACAGAAGCTGTAAAAGGTGTTCTCCAGTATGCTTTCGACCAAAAACACTGCGAGTCGGTAATTGTTATTATCGAGCCGGAGCATACAGCTTCCGTCAGGGTCACGGAGAAAGTCGGGTTCGGAGACTATACGACTCGAGAGTTCCATGCCCGGCCTGTGCGCGTGTATCGAATGTCGCGCGACGGCTGGGCACTGCATAACAAATTGTTGTAGTGCGTTCCGGGCCTGGCGGCCCTACACCGGACGCCTACTACGCTGCGCTCCGTAGTCGCCGCTAAACAAAAGCGTTATGTACTCATTTGACATTGGAGTAGCCTTTGAAAATATATTACGTTGACGCTGAGAATATCGGCCTCAGCATGCTGGATGAGCTAACGATATCCATCCTCGATAGAGTATTCGTCTTCACAAACTCAGAAAGCCTTAAATCTGCATGCGGCAATGCCCTATTAACCTGCGTAAGCGGATATCCCTCGGGGCCGGTAACTGTCAAGGTATCTGTCGCCCTGTTTGATTTTTATGCA